>Ga0116175_1001406_pt1 | contig 15441 bp, 18 predicted proteins | sample AD_UKC125_MetaG_FD_89802 | JGI IMG/M metagenome (GOLD analysis project Ga0116175, IMG submission 89802) | Active sludge microbial communities of municipal wastewater-treating anaerobic digesters from USA - AD_UKC125_MetaG | ecosystem: Engineered > Bioreactor > Anaerobic > Digestate | place: USA... | reverse complement strand
TTATTTTTATTGAGCACACCTTCCACCATAAAAGTGTCATCTTGTGCCAAAAGTTGCTCCAGTTCTTGCTTCATTATTAGATCTACCTTTCAGCTGAAAATTCCTAAAGGGCTGATGGTATTCATTTATTATGTTCATAATAAATGAAGGGTATACCCTTCGGTTTTCTTAAATTTTTATGTTTCTATTATAGCATATTTCAAGACCGTTTTTATAATCTTCCCATCACACACTGAGTTCCATTTTCTTCAAAAAAACTGGACTGTTCTCATAAAGAGAGTTATCCTCTGAGAGCTTCAATCTAACTCGAAAGAAGAAGTTTATGGGAAAGTTAAAACAAACACAATTCGATGGATTAAAGAGTGTCGAATGTCTTCAAGATATTTACTGCCAAGCCTATCTCGAACTGGAAGTTGGAGATAGAATTAAGCTGTCCCGATTCAATAATTTTAAGGTGGACAGGAGGCAAGTCAAAGAGGAAGAGATTTTCGAAGCATTTCACGATTTGGATGATAATAAATTCCTAAGATACACCTGCCAACTTGAAGCTCCAGATAAAGTTAAAACCCTGCTAGAAAAGATTGAACAGGTCGAGCTTTCTACAGACTCTACTAAGGAATTGATGGCTCAGACAGTTGAAATTTTGGCGACAGATATCCTTGAAGAGTAAAACCCTGAAGCATTATCAACACGGTTAGTAAATGAGCTAGCTGCCCATCAACCGACTGGATGTGGCGAAAACGACAAGCTGCCATTAAACTTCACTACCGATTTATCGGAGAGATAAAAACGTTCGAGCATCAATTCGCTCGTAAACTAACAACAAATGGACTGCTCAACGAGTTATGGGTATTATGGCACAGTTCAACCTCCATTTCAGATAGAAAAAAAGCCAGCTGCATCACAATGGCAACTGGTTCTTTCTTATTTTTCCTTGGCAAAAAGATGCCAGATATAGCCCAGTACAAAACCAAATCCAGCTAGTGGCAGCCAGCCCAAGGCGAACTCCCCTAGGGGCAGGGTCTCAGAAAAGAAGGTCACGACAGCCTTTGGCAGACTAAAGAAGCCTGTCATGGAAGAAAAGGCGGCTAGGGCATCGTAGAGGGCCGCAAGAGCCGTAAAGACCATGGTCAGCTGATAGACCCGTTTGTCCCCTGCAAAGGTCTTATGGGCAAGGGACAAGAAAATAAGCACAATGGTCAGAGGATAGAGAAGATAAAGGACAGGAACTGACCATTTGATAATCTCAGAAAGCCCGATAAAGTACAGACTGAGGGCGATGAGGGTAAAGAGGCTTGCCCAGCCCACATAGGACATACGAGGACAAATCTTATGAAAATACTCTGCACAGGCACTGATCAGACCTGTTGAAGTGGTCAGACAGGCCAGAAAGACAATGACGGCCAGAACAGCCCTGCCTAAACTCCCCAAATAATGGAGGGAGGCCTGACTGAGGATATGCCCACCATCAATCACTTGACCCTTCAACAAAAAAGTCTGCCCATCAAACTCAAAAAGACTCTGTGAGGTAGCACCGATTCGGGCAACAAATAGATAAATCACAGCCAGCAAGGCCACCGCAATGACACCTGAAAGGATGGTTACTCTGGCAATGTCACGGTTTTCCTTTACCCCAAAATTTCTGACAGCATGGATGACTACAATGGAAAAAGCTAGGGAGGCCAAGGCATCCATGGTCCCATAGCCCTGGATTAAGCCAGCAACCAAGGGAGCATCCGCAAAGGCCAGACCCACTCCTTCACCGGCATTGTGAGTGAAACCAAGATTCCCAGCTGGATGAAGAAAGGAGGTGACAACCAACAGCGCCAAGACCGCCAAAAGGGCCGGCGTGATGAATTTCCCAATCCGCTCAACCATCTTACTAGGCTTAATGGCCAACCAATAGGAGAGACCAAAATAAACCAGGGCATAAAGGACCTTGACCAAGAAAGAGGAGCCAAAAATGGGCTCCATGCCGATCGAATAGGAGGTTGCTCCAGTCCTTGGAATGGCAAAGAAAGGCCCGATTGATAAGTATAAGGCTATTGAGAAAAACAAGGCAAGGTGCTTCGAAACAGGCCTCATCAAACTCTCTGCATCTTCTGTCCCAGTGTAGGCAATGGCCACCACACCCAGTAAAGGCAGGGTTACCGCAGTCAAACAAAAGCCCAGAATAGCCATCCAGAATTGTTGACCCGAATAAAGGCCCAAAAAGGCTGGATAAATCAAATTGCCCGCACCAAAAAAGAGGGCAAACAGCATGAGCCCAATGGCACCATACCGTAGCAACATCGATTGTTTCATCATATCTCCTATCTCTGTTTTCGATCATTCAAACAACAGATAAATTGTATCAAAAATGAGAACAATTTGCAATATTAGAATTGTTTAAAAAACGAATACAATTTTATCCCCGCCCAAAAACGTGATATAATGAAGAGGAAAACGATTAAGGAGAAGAAAATCTTATGATGAACATGCAGCAAATGATGAAACAGGCTCAGAAATTGCAGAAGCAGATGGAAAAGAGCCAGGCGGACTTGGCAGCGACCACCTTTACAGGGACTTCTGTCCAGGACTTGGTCACTGTGGCCTTTACGGGCGATAAAAAGCTAGTCAGCATTGACTTTAAGCCTGAAGTGGTGGACCCAGATGATATCGAAACCCTGCAAGACATGACCCTCCAGGCAGTCAATCAGGCCCTGGAAAAAATTGATGTAGCCACCCAGAAAAGCATGGGGGCCTTTGCTGGAAAACTATCATTTTAAGCCACAGGGAGGCCAAGAAGAGCCTCCTTTAAAATTGCAAATAGGACCGCACATTCTGGCTGGAGGTTTCTCGCTTCAATGAAGCCCTGGTATCCACTTCCTCCTCTTAACATCAAGAGTGGCCTTCAAATGAGGCGGTCTCATAAACAGATGAGAGAAAAAGCGGTTGATTTTACTTAAAATTCTGATATAATTGAATTATCTGAAAATTCTACTAAGGGAGTAAGCTATGACAAAACACATCCACTGGGACGGAAACCTTTCACAGGAAGGTCTTGCTACTATTAAACAAGAAGGCGGCGTTATTGTCTGCCCAACCAAGGTTGGCTACATCATCATGACAGCTGATAAGGCTGGTTTGGAGCGCAAGTTCGATGCCAAAGAACGCAAGCGCAACAAACCAGGCGTTGTCCTCTGCGGCAGCATGGAAGAATTGCGGGAATTGGCCCAACTGACTCCAGAAATCGATGCCTTTTATCAAAAACATTGGGATGAAGACATTCTCCTGGGTTGTATCCTGCCTTGGAAACCAGAAGCCTATGCCAAACTGCAAGCCTACGGTGATGGCCGTGAAGAGCTGATGACCGATGTCCGCAAAACTTCCTGCTTCGTCATCAAGTTCGGTGTGGCTGGTGAGCAAATTGCCAAGGAAATGTGGGAAAAAGAGGGCCGCATGGTCTATGCTTCCTCTGCCAACCCATCTGGTAAGGGGAACCGCGGTAAGGTCGAAGGTATCGGTGAGCGCATCGAGTCCAAGGTCGACCTGGTTATCGAAGCCGATGATTATGTCGCTTCTATCCAACCAGACAAGACCGTTGAAACCCGCTATGAGCAAGGGGTTATGGTCTCCATGGTCGACGCAGATGGCAAACTGATCCCAGAACAGGGAGCGAACAGCCGCTCCATCGAGCCATGCCCAGTCGTGATCCGCAAGGGTCTGGACATCGACAAAATCATGATGCACCTATCTGACCACTTCAACTCTTGGAACTACCGCCAAGGGGAGTATTATTAGGAATGAAAAACCCGAGTTTGAAAAACTTGGGTTTTAGAATGAGGTTATATGACAAAGGTTTATTTTTTAGGTGGCCTAGGTAGCAATCAATTCCACTCTCAAGATCTGGTGAATGCCCTGCCTTTCCCAGTCATCTTCCTTGATTTGCCGGGACATGGAACTGCAAGAGACACCATCGTAAAAAATAAGGACGACTTGATAACATGGTTTTCTAACAATGTGAATTTAGAGAGTTCAATCATCTTAATCGGGCATTCGTTTGGAGCTAGTCTTTCAGCCTTTTTAGCAAGTAGAATAAAAAACATTCAACAAGTCATCCTGCTAGACGGTGCCTATATGGATATCCATCAACTTGGTTCATTAGACGATGAATTATACGAAACAGCTCAATTTTTGGAAGACACGACCTACCCTACCATTGAAGCTGCTATACAGGAAGAAAAGAAATCCTCTTCATTTTGGTCAGAAAATCTTGAAGAGGCTGTCAGGGAAAGCCTGGTCTTCAAAAATGGTCGCTATTCTTTAAATCTAAATACAGAAGCTATCTTGGCACTGGTCTCTCTTCATCGTCAGATCGTACCTACTCTCCAGTCCCTATCCTGTCCTTGCTTGCTTATCCCCCAAACCAAAGATATGCCCAACTGGAAGAAACAAATGTTGGAAAGCATCCCTGACAATGTTCAGATTGAACCAATACCAGATTGTGGCCATAGTCCTCATACAGAAAAACCCGAGCTTGTCGCCCAAGTCATTTCCGATTTTATCAATCCCAATCCAGGGTTGGTCCCATGGGGATGACCCCTGTTGGATTGATGGTTTTGTGGCTGCCATAGTAGTGGCGCTTGATGTGGTCAAAGTTGACGGTTTGGGCCATTCCAGGCAGCTGGTAAATCCGCTTGGTGTAGGCCCAGAGCTTGGGATAGGCGGTCAGGGGCTTGAGGTTGCACTTGAAATGCCCAAAATAGACAGCGTCAAAGCGGACCAGGGTGGTAAAGAGGCGGATATCTGCCTCGGTCAAGCGATTGCCCACCAGGTAGTCCTGACCTGCAAGCCGCTCTTCCATCTGGTCTAGGGCTTCAAAGAGGGCAGCTACTTCTTCCTCATAGACTTCCTGCTTGGTGGCAAAGCCTGCCTTGTAGACCCCGTTATTGATGCGGTGGTAGACAAAGTCGTTGACGGTATCAATTTCTTCCAGCCACTGGTCTGGAACATAGTTCCCCGGCTTGGCTCCAAGGTCATCAAAGGCGGTGTTGAGCATCCGAATGATTTCCGAAGACTCATTGTTGACAATGGTCTTCGTTTTTTTGTCAAATAAAACCGGAACGGTCACACGGCCTGTATAGTCAGGTTTTACCGCAGTGTAGACTTCATGGAGGTAGCGGGCCTTGAAAATCGGATCACCAATCACCCCTTCCCCTTCCTCAAAGGTCCAGCCATGTTCCAGCATGAGGGGATGGACGACGGAGATGGAAATCATGTCCTCCAGGCCCTTGAGGGTCCGAATCATGAGGGTCCGGCTGGCCCAGGGACAGGCCAGAGAGACATAGAGATGGTAACGATTGGTTTCTGCCTTATATCCTGCCTGCCCTGTCGGACCTGCAGAGCCGTCTGCTGTGATCCAGTTGCGAAATTGGGTCTGGGTCCGCACAAAACGGCCACCTGTCTTCTTGGTATCATACCACTGGTCTACCCACTGGCCATCTACTAATAGTCCCATCTGTTTGCTCCTTTGGTTTTTTCTGTATTTTATCACTAATTATTGATTTTAGCAAGAAGAAAAACTTGGGTCGCCCCAAGTCTATCTGCCAAATAATCGAGCAAAGAAGCCCTTGTTCTGAGTAGACTCTACTTCGGCCTTGGCCTGGTCCAATTCCAACTTCAGGGTTTCCTTGTCTGCCATGGCCTTAAGCGTTAGCTGCTGCTGCTGATCCAGTTGTTTGTCCTTCTCAGAAATCTGCACGTCCTTGACCCGCAGCTGCTCATCCTTTTCAGCTAGCTGCTTGTCCTTGGCCTTGAGCTGGTCGTAGAGGCGGAGGATTTCTGCATTCTTTTCATCGACCAGAATCTCCATGAGCTCCCGCTGTTTGACTTCCTCACTGACCGGCTCATCTTCAAAGATGGTGGTCTTGTAAATTTCTTCCAACTTGACCAAGCCAGCACGATTGACCACGGTCACACCCTTGTCATTTTTTTCGACAAATTCTTCAGGGAGCGACTTGACACGATTGTTCATGGCCTGTCGGCTGACACCCAAAATCTCAGCAAGTTCGCTGACTGTTTTTTCAATTCCCATATTATCCTCAATCGCTTGATTTTCTTGACGTTTTCTATCATTAAAATCTTACCACAACCACCTACCCCTGTCAAATTTGTGGTAAAATGGGAGCATGACATCATACGATACCATTATTATTGGAGCGGGGCCTGCTGGCATGATGGCCGCTATTTCCTCGGCCTTTTATGGAAATAAGACCCTGCTCCTGGAAAAAAACCGCCGCTTAGGCAAAAAACTGGCTGGTACTGGGGGTGGCCGCTGCAATGTGACCAACAATGGCAGTCTGGAAGACCTGCTGGAGGGGATTCCTGGCAATGGCCGCTTCCTATACAGCGTCTTTTCTCAGTTTGACAACCATGATATTATCCGCTTTTTTGAGGAAAATGGGGTCAAACTCAAGGTCGAGGACCATGGTCGGGTCTTTCCGACCACCGACCGGTCCCAGACCATCATCAAGGCCCTGGAAATGAAGATGCTGGAGCTGGGGGTGGATATTCGTACGGGTACGGAAGTTGTTTCGGTCAAGAAAGTGGAGGACCTCTTTCGAGTTCGGACGGCAGACCAGGAATTTTCCACTGGCAAGCTGATCGTCACCACGGGCGGCAAGTCCTATCCATCCACTGGTTCCACCGGCTTTGGCCATGACATTGCCCGCCATTTCAAGATGGAGGTGACGGACTTGGAGGCGGCAGAAAGCCCCATCTTAACGAACTTCCCCCACAAGGCCCTCCAGGGAATCTCCTTAGATGAAGTGACCCTGCGCTATGGCAGACATGTCATCACCCATGACCTGCTCTTTACCCACTTTGGCCTGTCTGGACCAGCTGCCCTACGGCTTTCCAGCTTTGTGACAGGCGGTGAGATAGCGGAGTTGGATTTCCTCCCGCAGAAGTCTCCAGAGGAGCTGGCCGCCTACCTGGCCCAGCAGCGGGAAAAATCCATCAAAAATGCCCTCAAGGCCCTGGTCCCTGAACGGGTAGCTGACTTTCTGGCCAGCGATTTTCCAGAAAAGGTCAAACACTTGACCCCAAACCAAAGCCAGGCCCTAATCGATAAGCTCAAAAAACTGCCCATCCCAATCACTGGCAAGATGTCCTTGGCCCGGTCCTTTGTGACCAAGGGCGGGGTGGATCTCAAGGAGATAAATCCCAGGACCCTGGAGAGCAAGAAGATCCCTGGCCTCCACTTTGCAGGCGAAGTCTTGGATATCAATGCTCACACAGGTGGCTTCAACATCACCTACTGCCTCTGCACAGGCTGGGTGGCAGGCATGCCCCATTACTAAAGGAGAACCGATGCCCTACAATGAATTTGGCCAAGCCCTTGGCCAGGACCTCCCATCTTTTTCAGCTGGATCTCTGCCAGAGATTGAGGTCCTTTCGGGCCAGACAGTCCGGATTGAGAAACTAGCCCTGAGACACGAGGCAGACCTCTATCCCATCTACGGACCAGATGCCCCTCGACAGAACTGGACCTACATGCCCATCGAACCCTTCCAAAACCAGGAGGATTTTCATCGCTTTTTTGAAAAAATGGTCCAATCCAGTGACCCCTATTACCTGGCCATTGTGGATCAGGCCAGCAATCGGGCTGTCGGAACCTTTGCCCTCATGCGGATAGACGCAGCTCATCGGGTCATTGAAATGGGCTGGGTGGTTTATTCCAGCGAATTGCAACGAAGTCGCCAGGCCACCGAAGCCCAATATTTGGTTATGAAATATGTCTTTGAAAGCCTGGGCTACCGCCGCTACGAATGGAAATGCGACCAGCTCAACCAGGCCTCCTATCAGGCTGCCCTGCGTCTGGGATTTCAATATGAGGGAACCTTCCGCCAAGCTCTCGTTTATAAGGGGCGAAATCGCGATACAGCCTGGTTTTCCTTGCTCGATAGCGAATGGCCCAACCGTAAAAATGCCCTGGAAACATGGTTATCTGACAGCAACTTTGATGAAAAAGGCAAGCAAAAAACCTCCCTTTCCAGGCCCGAATAAAAACCTGAGTTGCCTCAGGTTTTATTTCTTTTCTTCATACCCACCTTGTTTGAGGGTTTCTTCTACTTCTTTCAAACTTGTAAAATCGTCCACCCTAGGGAGAAGGTACATCTTTTTAAACTCTGACGAATTCATTTCATCAGCATCTATTGTTAATATATAGGCAGTATCCTTATCGGTAACTTCCGTTTTCAACTGAAATTCTAAATCGTATTCCTTAAAGAGGGCTTCAATGTTATCCATCACGCGTTGAGCATCTTTCTTACTAGTCACTCCCAGTTCCTCATAGGTCCGGATAGACTTCAAAGTAACGGTCTCAACTGTATCTCCTTTAGAAGCAATGATCACTTCATCTCTCCCATTAGTATAAGTTTTTTGACTAGTCTGCGAACAAGCTATTAGAACCAAAGGCAAGATGAGGAGCAAGAGCCCAAGCAATAGTTGTTTTCCTTTTTTCATGACAAGAACCTCCTTTTTTGTTCTACTTTTTTATTATACCACAAAAAACCAGTCAATGCTGGTTTTTTTGCGATACTTTATTTTTCCCTTGGGAAGGTGACAATCATGCGGGTGCCCTGACCAACTTGGCTGTCCACTTGGATGGTGGCACCGTGGCACTTGAGGGCATGTTTGACAATGGAGAGACCTAGGCCGGTCCCGCCCACTTTCTTGGAGCGACTCTTGTCCACGCGGTAGAAGCGCTCAAAGATACGGTCTCCTTCCTCCTTGGGAATACCGATTCCTGTATCCTGAACCTCGAGTACAACATCCTTGGCCTGTTGACGGATGGTCACATAGACATCCCCCTTGGGCTGGTTGTAGGTAATGGCATTGTCACAAAGGTTGTAAATGACCGATGACAGCAAGGCCCGATTGCCTTGAATCTGAGCCGGCCCTCCCTTCAAATGCAGGGCAATCTGCTTCTGACTGGCCTTACCTGATAGGCTCTCCAGACTTTCCTGGGCCAGTTGATAGAGATCTAAGGGCTCCATGGCAATTTGTGGTGTCTCATCCAGCAAGGAGAGGTGGATAATGTCCTCCACCAATTGGACCATGCGCTGGGATTCGGTGTAGATTTTTTGGGCAAAGACCTGGATGTCATCTTCAGACACTAGCTGATTGCGCAACATCTCAGAATAGCCCGAAATGATATGGAGGGGGGTTTTGAGCTCATGGGAGACATTGGCTGTAAATTCTCTGCGTATCTGTTCAACCTGCCATTGGTCGGTCACATCAAAGAAGAGGAGGACCATGCCAGTTAACTGGTCTTCGGAGATGACAGGTCGGGCCAGGACCTTATAGGTGGTCTGGTCCAGGCTAAAGATGGTTTCTCCCTTGCGCCCTTTGACCCCTTCCTCTATCAGCTGGTGCAACTTGAGGTTGCGGACCAATTCCAAGATTTCCTTGCCAATGGAGCTTTCGTCTGTCTGGAGCAAGGTCTGGGCAGCCGGGTTCATACTGATGATTTGGCCATCCTTATCCAGCAGGACCATGCCCTCCCGAATCTTGGAGATGATGGTGTCAAACTCCCTTTTGCGTTGGAGCAATAGTTGTTCCTGAAGCCCCAGCTCTTTTTGCTGGTGGTCAATCCGTCTCAGAAGGGGGGAAATCTCTTCATAGGCTGGATTTTCCAAAGGTGCATCCAAGTCCAACTGGTTGAGGGGTTGGACCAGGCGTTTGGCCGTGTATTTGGCGGTCAAAACAGATAGCCCCACTACGACTAGGACGATAAGCAGGAGGGTCGGCAGCAGCCCCAACAGGAGGAGAAAAATACTGTGTTGGGTCACAGACAACCGGACCACCGTCCCGTTATCCAGTCTCTGAGCGATGTAGAGGGAGGTCTGGGTCAGGGTGGAGGAATAGCGACTACTTTCTCCATAACCTGTCTCCAAGGCATCCTTGATTTCTTGACGGTCCCCATGGTTTTCCATCTGTTTGGCATCGTACTCGGTATCAAAGAGGACTGTACCTGTATTGTCCACCCAAGTAATACGGGTACTAGCAGTTTTCAAGCCGTCAAAATAGTCCAATCCTTCTGCAGAAATCCCCTTAGCTGCCAAAGCTGTCTGGGTTTGTAACTGTTCAACTTGAACCTGAGTAAAATACCTGTAGAGGGCCCCCATGATCAGGGTTAAGCTCGCCAATAAAACCAGGAAATTGGCCAGCAGGGTTGAACGAAATATCTTTTTAATCATGCGGTTCCTCCATACGGTAGCCGACTCCTCGAACGGTCTTGATATACTCCCCACAGGCTCCTAGCTTGGTCCGCAGGGTGCCAATATGAACGTCCACAGTTCTGGTTTCACCAAAAAACTGAGTCCCCCAAACCTTGTCCAGTAATTCCTGGCGGGTGAAGACCCGGTCTGGATGGAGCATGAGCAGGGATAGGAGATCAAATTCCTTCAAGGTCAATGGAATCTGTTCGTCCTGATGATAGACCGTATAGCGTTGAGGTTCCAAGGTCAATTCTCCAAAGTAAACCAAACTAGGTCGCGCCTGGTCCCTAGTCCGTCGTAAAACTGCCTTGATACGCGACACCATCTCCATCATGCCAAAGGGCTTGACCAGATAATCATCGGCTCCCATATCCAGGCCCTTGACCTTGTCGAACTCCGTTCCCTTGGCAGTAGCCATGATGACGGGAATCTCCATCGTGCGGCTATCAGACCGCAGGCGCGCCAAAAGATGGATGCCATCTTCTCCTGGCAACATAATATCCAGTAGAATTAAGTCAGCAGGTTTATGACTGACAACCTCCCAAAAACTCTCCCCATCTGCAAAACCTTGGGCCTCATAGCCTGTTGTCCGCAGGGTATAAAGCATGAGCTCACGAATGTCATCATCATCTTCCACGCAATAAATCATGTTGTTTCTCCATCCAATTGTCCTGTGATTGAGAAAATTACCCATTTGGCAATATTCACCGTATGATCGCCGATCCGCTCCAGATACTTAGCCACCATGAGGATGTCCAAGACATGTTCCCCATCGCTGGTTGCATCCGTTGACGCAGCGGCTTCTGAGAAATAGCGGATCAATTCTACCTTTATTGTATCAAATTGTTGGTCCACATAGTCATCTTTAGCAATCACTTTTTGGGCCAAATCCTCATCTTCATGGACAAAGGCATCGATGCTGTCCGTCACCATTTGGATGACATGGCTGGCCATATCCCGCAAAACCAGCAGTTCTTGGCCAGATTGGATGTGGTTGAGGGCGATGATTTCAGCAATCTCAGCTGACTGGGCACCAATCCGCTTCATATCATAGACCATCTTGAGGGCCGCTGAAATCCGACGCAGGTCCTTGGCAACTGGCTGCTGGCGCAAGAGCAATTTCAAACACTGCTCTTCAATGTCTCGCTCCAGCTGTTCAATCTTTTGAAAGGTTTTGCTGACATTGTTGACCAGGTAAAAATCATCCTCTTCCAGCGGAACCAGGGACTTGGAGATGATGTCCTCACAGAGGGTTCCCATGACAATCAAATTGGTATTCAAATCGTGCAGTTGGTGTTCAAATCTTGAGCGCATCATCCGAATCTCCCTGTGATGTATTTTTCGGTCCGTTCATCTTGTGGCAATGAAAAGAGTTGGCTGGTCTTGTTGTACTCCACAATTTCTCCCAGGAGGAAGAAGGCCGTCTTGTCTGAAATCCGAACAGCCTGCTGCATATTGTGGGTCACGATAACGATGGTGTATTTGGACTTGAGTTCAATAACCAATTCTTCGATTTTAGCGGTTGAAATCGGGTCCAGGGCGCTGGTTGGCTCATCCATGAGCAGGATATCTGGCTCGATGGCCAAGGCTCTGGCGATACAGAGCCGTTGCTGCTGACCACCGGACATGCCTAAGGCTGATTTGTTCAAGCGATCCTTGACCTCATCCCAAATAGCTGCCTGCTTGAGGGAGCGCTCCACTATCTCATCCAACTGGGCCTTGTTGTGGATGCCGTGGGTCCGGGGGCCAAAGGCCACATTGTCATAGATGCTCATTGGGAAGGGATTGGGTTTCTGAAAAACCATGCCCACTTTTTTGCGGAGCAGGTTGATGTCCAAATCCCGATAAACATCCTCTTGGTCCAGCTCTACCTTACCCGTAATCTGGCAGTTTCTCACCAGGTCATTCATGCGGTTCAAGCTCTTCAAGAGAGTGGACTTGCCACAGCCCGACGGGCCGATGAAGGCCGTGATTTCATTGGCCGCGATATCCAGATTGATATCCTTCAAGGCATGAAAATCACCATAATAGAGGTTTAAATCACTGATGGTTAATTTACTCATCGCTACTTTCACTTCCTAATCGTCTAGCAATCAACTCCGAAATCAGGTTGATGACGATAACTAATACTAAGAGAACCACCGCAGTCGCATAGGTCTGATTGACATAGAGCCCCTCACCCGAAATGGCATACATATGCACAGCCAGGGTTCTGGTCGAGCTAAAGAGGTTCTTGGCTACTTCAGCCACCGTTCCGGCGGTAAAGATCAAGGCTGCCGATTCCCCCACAATCCGACCGATGGCCAAAATGATTCCCGAAAAGATGCCAGGCAGGGCACTGGGCAGAACGATCCAACCGATGGTTCGGATTTTCCCTGCCCCCAGGGCAAAGGCTCCCTCACGGTAGCCGTCTGGCACAGAGAGCAGAGCTTCTTCCGTTGTCCGCATAATCAGAGGCAAAATCATGATACTCAAGGTTACCGCCCCTGATAGCAAGGACAGGCCCATGCCCGCAAATTTCACAAAGAAGAGGGCCCCAAAGAGACCATAGATGATGGAGGGAATCCCTGCCAAAGTCTCTGTCGCAATCCGGATAACCCGGACAAAGAGGTGGTCCCTCCTTGCGTACTCCGTCAAGTAAATAGAGGAGCCAATCCCAATCGGCACCGCCATGGTCAGGGCCAAGATGGTCATATAAATAGTATTGATCAGGGCTGGCAAGAGGGAGACATTTTGGCTATCATAGGTCCACTCAAAAAGACTGGGACTGAGATGGGGAATCCCCTTGACCAGGATATAGCCTACGATAAAGAGTATCCCCGAAAATGTGGCCAAGGCTGCACCGCAAACCAGCAGGTACAGGACAAGGGATAGGGGGTTCTTGCGCCTGGATTGCCATTCCTGCTTCCAGGTCCGTTGATTGATGTTTTCCATATCTACTCCTCTTTGTGCAAGAGTGAAAAGCTACTATTGATCAGCAGGACAAAGACAAAGAGAACCACTGCCGTCCCAATCAAGGCTTCCCGATGCAAACCGCTTGAATAGCCCATTTCCATGACGATATTGGTGGTCAAGGTGCGGACACCGGATGTGAGAGAGGTAGGCAACATAGCCTGATTCCCAGCCACCATAATAACCGCCATGGTCTCACCGATGGCCCGGCCAATTCCCAGAATAACCGCCGCCAAAATACCCCGCTTGGCTGCTGGCAAAACTGCAAAAAAGATACTGCGCTCATGGGAGGCCCCCAGGGCCAAACCACCTTCATAATAGGAACTGGGAACTGCCCGAATGGCCGCTTCTGACACACTGATAATGGTCGGCAAGATCATGAGACCCAACAAGATAGAGGCCGTCAAGACCCCCATCCCAAAGCCACCGATTTGGTCCCGAACAAAGGGAACCAGGACCACTAGTCCAAAGAAACCATAGACAACAGAAGGAATTCCTGCCATCAAGTTAATGGCCGCCTTGAGGGGTCGGTACCATTTTTCTGGACAAAAGTGGGCCATGAAGACAGCTGTCAAAATCCCAATCGGCACCCCCGTAACCAAGGCTCCCGCCGTCACATAGAGGGAACCAATAATCATGGGAAAGATACCAAAGAGATGATTGGCAGGGCGCCAGACTGTCCCAAAGAGAAAATTGCCCCAACCGATCTCCTGAATGGCCGGTAAACCATTCATAAAGAGGAAAATACAGATGAGTAAGACCGATAGAATAGAAATGCAGGCGGTAAGAAAGAATACCGCTTGCATCAACATTTCTTTTTTATGATTCATTCATAACCTCTTAGTCTGAAAGACCATCCCAGCTTGTAATCTCACCAGTATAGATAGCTTTCACTTGCTCGCTTGTCAAGCCTGTTACTTTGCTGTCCTTGTTGACAATCACACCAATACCATCCAGAGCGATAACAGTCTCTGTGACCCCTTTTTCGAGCTCAGCATCTTCCAAATTACGAGATGCCATACCGATATCCGCTGTTCCTTCAGTTGCATTGATGATACCTGTTGTAGAATCACTCTGCTGAACTTCAACTTCAATATCTGGATTCGTTTTGTTGTATGCTTCCTTCAGTTTTTCCATAATTGGAGTAACGGAACTAGAACCAGAGACAACAATCTTCCCCTTATTTGTCTTAGCTGTGTAAGCAGGTGCATTGTCAAGGGGAATGTAGCCAGCCTTCTCAACTACTGCTTGACCATCACTACTGAGGATAAAGCCGATAAAGTCTTTGGCTGCATCGCTCAAGCCATCTTTTGTAACAATGTTAAAGGGACGAGAAATTTTATAACTGCCATTCTTGATATTTTCGACAGTCGCATCAACTCCATCGATTTGCAAGATCTTATTGGTTTCATCCAGAGAACCCAGCGAAGCATAACCAATGGCATTGGCATCACCAGCCACCGTCGTCAGCATAACGGCTGTAGAGTTGGTGACAATGGCTGTATTGGTTGTCAAATCAACCTTTTCACCGTTTTTATCTTTTTCCTCTACCCCAAAAAGCTCGATGAAGGCCCCACGGGTTCCAGACCCTTCTTCACGGGACACCACATTGATGGTGCTGCCCTGACTACCACTGTCAGACGAACCACCACAGGCTGTTAAAAAGGATAGACTAGCTAGGCCAACCAAGGCAAACTTAGATAGGGTTGAAATTTTTTTCATGATGAACTCCTCAATTTTTGTGAATTACAGACCCCATTATAGACAGCAATTATCAAATCTATTACCCTCTTTTTGTAAAGTTTTTGTAAAATGACGCAAAAACCAGAACCGAAATCGGTTCTGGTTTCTTAAAATAAATACCGTAAAAAAGCCACACAGAGAACACCGGCCAAGACTGCCAGCATGACATTCCTGGTTTTGCCAAGAACCAAGAAGGTCGGTACCACCGCAACTAGCTCTATCCATTGGACCTGAGGCCAGTCACCGATTTGCCCTGGAAAGACACTGGACAAAATCAGGGCGAAAATAATGGTCAGAGGCAAAAAGCCCAGAAACTTGACCACCTTATCAGGCAGTTCTGCTAGGCGGACCAGGCCATAGGGCAAGACCCGAGGTACCCAGGTGACCACCGTAGACACCAAAATCGCTCCTAAAATATACTGATCAATCATCCAAGACCACCCCCGTCAAACATCCTAAAAGAGTCGCCACCAAGACCGCT
>Ga0116175_1001405_pt1 | contig 15469 bp, 14 predicted proteins | sample AD_UKC125_MetaG_FD_89802 | JGI IMG/M metagenome (GOLD analysis project Ga0116175, IMG submission 89802) | Active sludge microbial communities of municipal wastewater-treating anaerobic digesters from USA - AD_UKC125_MetaG | ecosystem: Engineered > Bioreactor > Anaerobic > Digestate | place: USA... | reverse complement strand
TTTGTTTTCTTTGCTTGCAGATATACAATATCTCCTTGCTTCAGAGGTCTACTTTTGTCAACATCATTCCAAGAAAGCAGACGACGAAAAGAAACAGAAAATTCCTTTGAAATAGACTTATAAGTATCTGTGGCATTGGCAGTGACAAAAAGCAATCCATAAATATTTTTCTCTACAATTCTCCTTTGGTTATTAATATCTTTTGAACTACTCGAAATCAAACCAGCCGAATATTTTTTTTTATCAAATTGGGTCAATCCATTTTCTTCAATTAGACTAATCAACCTATTAGCATAATTTGGATCTGTTGCATAACCAGCCTTTTGAAGACCCTCCGCCCAACCTTTGTAATCAGTACTTTTCAACTGAAACAGAAAAGCATAACGACTACGAGTTTGCAAAAAAACCGAATGGTCCTCGTAGGACTCTTCGGGCGTACTATACTTTCTAAAACATTCATTTTCCTCATCATCATTCTGAATAACATATTCACCTGTCCAATCATGACACTTTATTCCAAAATGATTGTTCGCTTGCTTTGCTAAACGACCTTGTCCAACTCCCGATTCTAAAATACCTTGGGCTAGAGTTATACTTGCCGGAATACCATATTGCTCCATCTTTTGGACGGCAATATTACTAAATCGATTTACATATGCTTCGTAGGCAGGATTTTTATATTGTTGAGAAAAAACCCCCATACCAAACATGAAGAAAGACAAAACTGAAAGAATGCGAAACAACTTCATTTGTGTAAAAAATTATATAAAACAATGCTATTTACAATACTTCTACCTCTGAGAATCAAATAGAACTCTACATATATTCTACAGAGTACTTTACAAAAGTAAGAATTCAAAATAATTAGACGAAATTTAATTGCTTTTTTAGGTATTTTTTTTTACATTTGTGAAAACAGGGAACATAAATTAGTCATGAGAAATTTAGAGATTATAACTAAAATAGAGGTTTATCAATACAATGAGTTGAGTAGCGTGCAAAAAAAGTTGGTTGACAAAGCCAAGGATACTACGAAAAACGCCTATTGTCCTTATTCAAAATTTAGTGTAGGTGTTGCTATTATGCTTGCAAACGACGAAATTATTGTAGGCACGAACCAAGAAAATGCGGCTTATCCATCTGGTATTTGTGCTGAGCGTACTGCTATGTTTTATGCCAATTCTCAGTTTCCACACATTGCTCCGACGAGTATGGCTATTGCTGCCTTTCACAATGGAGATTTTAAAGAAGAAGCGATTTCTCCATGCGGTTCTTGTAGGCAAGTACTACTCGAAACTGAAATACGATTTAATAAGGACATTGAAATAATCCTGTACGGAAAAAAAGAAATTTTAATCATCAAAAGTATTAAAGACCTTCTTCCACTCTCTTTTGTGGCGAAAAGTCTGACAACATAACACGAAGTGTTTTATGAGGAAAGAAAAATTTACTGTCGAATATATTTTACGAAGCAACACTTCTCAAGTTCAAATATGGAAATATTTAAGTTCTCCTGAAGGGTTAAGTTCTTGGTTTGCTGACGATGTTACTGTTGACAAGAATACATATAGATTTTGTTGGAAAGAGCACGTACAAGAAGCAAAATTGATTAGCATAGATGATTACAAGTTTTGTATACGTTTTCAATGGTTAGAAGAAGATGTCTCTTATTTCCAATTCGACCTTAAAAAAGACGATATAACACAAGACATATCATTAATCATTACAGATTTCGCCTCTGAGACAGAAAAAGAAGATCTCATAGACCTTTGGAACACCCAAATAGAGGTATTACGGAGAATAACAGGGACGTAAAAGTCTTTTTACTTTTATCTTTTATCTTTTCAATGCAATTTGTTAACTTCTAATCTGCTAAAATCCATTTTTTTGCGTTAATTTTGCACATCCTTTTTTTACAAATAAAACTTGACAGCATAATTAACGCCTTTTCTTTCCATGCTTAAAATAAAAAAAATACACTCATACATAATAAAAAACTTCCTTCGCGTTTTTTCTCTCACTTTCGGCGGAAGTTTATTTGTTCTACTACTTCAATTTCTTTTTCAATATGTAGATGCACTTGTTGGTAAAGGCATAGAAACAATTGTTTTTGCAAAACTGTTATTTTATGCTTCATTAACTCTTATTCCACTGGCATTGCCTTTGTCAATCCTATTAGGGTCGTTAATAACATTTGGAAATCTTGGCGAAAGATTGGAATTATTATCGATGAAAGCGGCAGGAATCTCCTTATGGAAAATTATGCGACCTCTTATCATTTTAGTTACCTGCATATCAATTGCCGGATTTTATTTTTCCAACAATATTTTACCTAAGACGCAAGTTAAAATGTGGACTTTAATGTTCTCTATTCGGGAAAAAACACCTGAATTGGATATTCCAGAAGGAGCCTTTTACAATCAAATACCTGGTAGAAATATATACGTACAAAAAAAAGATCAAAAACACAATTTGCTTAAGGGAATTGTCATATATGACTTTTCAAATGGTTTTTCAAACACAAGCATTATTGCAGCAGATTCAGGAAAAATTCGTTTTTCTGAGGATAAAAACTTTTTGTTGTTGACACTATACCAAGGAGAAACTTTTGAAAACTTGAAAACTAAATCAGCCAATACAGATGCCGGGAATAAAAGAGTAATACCCTACCGCAGAGAAACTTTCAGACAAAAAGAAATATTGATTGATTTCAATGCAAATTTCAATTTACTTAGTTCGGATTTTTTAAAGAATCAATATGTAAGTAAAAATGCTGCTGAATTGCAAGAAAGTATAGACTCGCTTACAATTAAAATGAACAATCAAAAGATGAAATATAGTAGCGATTTCTTGAGAGTAAAATATTTCAATTCTTATAATGGTTCTGGACCTGCATTTTCCATTAATGATTCCGTAAAGGTTGCTGATTTCAATATAGACTCAAAGTTTTACTCCCTAAAACAACCTGAAATGCAACAAACTACTAACATCGCACTTAATCGTGCCAATATTATAAAAAATGATTTATCATTTAATGAATCAATTGTAGATGCACAAGAATTTGAAATACGCAGACACGGCATTGAATGGTATAAAAAGTTCACACTTTCATTTGCCTGTATAATATTCTTTTTTATAGGAGCTCCATTGGGTGCTATTATACGTAAAGGAGGAATGGGTTTACCGGTTGTAATTTCCACCATACTGTTTATAATTTATTATATTTTTGAAAATACAGGTTATAAAATGGCTCGCGAAGGCGTTTGGCCGGTAGGTTTAGGTATGTGGTTAAGTTCGATGGTATTGCTTCCTCTCGGAGTTTTCCTTACTTACAAAGCTGTAACAGATTCTGTTATTATGTCGACAGACGTTTATATAAAGACTTTCCAAAAAATCTTCAAAAAAGATTTTTTATTTCCCAAGAAAAACAAAAACAAGTAAATATGTACAACTTAAATACAATTGAAGAAGCTATTGAGGATTTCAAAGAGGGAAAATTTCTGATTGTAGTGGATGATGAGGACAGGGAGAATGAGGGCGATTTCATAATAGCTGCAGAAAAAGTCACACCTGAGAAAATAAATTTTATGCTAACTCATGGTCGAGGTGTGCTTTGTGCTCCTATTACGGAGGAACGTTGCAAGGAATTGGAATTGGATAAGCAAGTAAATGTCAACACCTCTATCTTGGGTACCCCTTTTACAATTACCATAGACAAAATCGAAGGCTGTTCTACCGGAGTTTCTGCTGCCGATCGTGCAGCAACCATCCTTGCCTTAGCTAACCCTCTTTCTACGGCTGCAACTTTTGGAAGACCCGGGCACATCAATCCTTTATATGCTAAATCAAAGGGAGTTTTAAGAAGAGCCGGACATACCGAAGCGGCAATAGATTTAGCTCGTTTATCGGGATTATACCCTGCTGCAGCTCTTATTGAAATAATGAATGAAAATGGCACGATGGCTCGTATGCCCGATTTACAAATTGTCGCAAAAAAATTTGGCATTAAAATAATTACAATTAAAGACTTAATTGCTTACCGTATAAAAAAAGAATCCATTATAGAAAAAGGAGTAAAAGCACACCTTCCGACACAATACGGAGATTTTCATCTTATTCCATTTCGTCAAATATCAAATGGACAGGAACACATCGCATTAATAAAAGGTAAGTGGGCAGAAGACGAACCTATTTTGGTAAGAGTGCACTCTTCATGTGCTACAGGGGATATTTTTGGTTCTTTAAGATGCGAATGTGGTGAACAACTTCACAAATCCATGGAAATGATTGAAAAAGAAGGAAAAGGTGCTATTGTTTACATGAATCAGGAAGGAAGAGGCATCGGATTAATGAACAAAATAAAAGCCTATGCTTTGCAAGAAAAAGGTTTGGATACGGTGGATGCAAATCTGCACCTTGGATTCGATGCCGACGAACGGGATTATGGTGTAGGGGCAAGCATCCTACGTGAAATTGGTGTAAGAAAAATGCGATTGATAACGAACAACCCCGTGAAGAGAATCGGATTAGAATCTTATGGATTAGAAATTGTAGAAATTATACCTATTGAAGTAGGAATAAATAAATACAATGAAAAGTACATGAGAACAAAAAAGGAAAAGATGGGACATACACTAAAATCAATCTGACGATATTCTTTGTGTAAAGACATACAGTAAAAAGGTCGAGTAAAAATTACTCGACCTTTTTACTGTAAACTATTTTTTTGGAATTTTTATCGTTTGTCCGGGATACAAAAGATCCATACTTTTGGGAGAATTCGCTAATTTTATTTTTTCCGGAGGAACTCCTGTCTTTTGCGAAATTAGCCACAAAGTATCACCCTTTTGCACTGTATAAGTAAAACCGCGAGCATACCCCACCTTTAGTTTCTTTCCAACTTGTAAGGCATTACCATGTAAACTATTCCACGCCCTTAAATTTTTCACAGAGATATTGTATTTTTTCGCAATAGAAGAAAGACTCTCACCACGCTTAACCATATGAATATTAGAACCTGATTTAGAATATGTGCCCGATTTATTCGGCGTTACCTCTAACCTTTGTTCTACTAACTCATTCCTATAGGTAAAAATAGAATCCTGATTCTGAATGAAAATGTAAGCATAATTATTGGGCAAACGTAATGCATAAGGTTTTATGTTTCCCGGAATAATATCCCGCTTATACTGTGGATTTAACAAACGTAATTCTTCTATTGGAATATCTATTTTTTCAGCAACCTGCTGAAGGCTCAACCTATCGTTAACAACAATTGTATCGTTATATGGACGAATGACTGTTTCTGCAGGACAAATATTATGTTCCGATGCATAATTCATTATGTAATTAGTAGCAATAAAAGCAGGCACATATCCACGCGTTTGAGGTGGCAAGTAATTATAAATTTGCCAATAATCATGCTTTCCATTTGCTCTTCTTATAGCTTTATTAATAGTACCCGGTCCGCAATTATAAGCAGCAATTACCAATGTCCAATCTTGATAAATGGCATATAAATCTTTAAGGTATTTAGTAGCGGCGTAAGTTGCTTTCAAAGGATCTCGACGCTCGTCAATAAGACTATTATTTTCCAGTCCATAAACTTTTCCTGTACCGGGCATAAACTGCCAAAGACCGGCAGCTCCGGATGGAGAACAAGCTCGAGGATTTAAAGCAGACTCAATAATAGGCAAATATTTCAGTTCTAAAGGTAAATTCTGGGCTTCCAATGCTTCCTCAAACAGAGGAAAATAATACTGGCTCAGCCCCAACATATAAGAAATCTGTTTTCTCCTTTTACTGTACATTTCGATGTAACTACGAACGGTCTCATTATAGACCATTTCCATTACATTGGGGAGTTTGGACAATCTGTCAATATAGACCTCTTTATCTATTTTAGTAGGATTAACATCTTTCTCATTACAATCAGAAGTTTGCATCATTCTATTTTGCCAAAGGAAAAACATATCCTCTATGGAAGAATCAAAAATATGCAATATGGGTTCTTCGCCTAATATTATTGATGTATCTTGACTTTCACCATCACTCGTTTCAGATAAACTATCTGACACTACACCTCCAGTATTATTTGCAAAAACAGATAGAAATGAACCAATCCATAACAACACAATAAAACTAATTTGTCGAGTTGCTTTTGTCAAAATCATTTTATAGTAAATTCTTTATTGGGGCTTTTTTTGAAACAAATCTTACATTTAATTCCAAATGCATAATCAGAAGAAATCTCTTTAATATATGATGGTAATAAATCTGGTGAAATCGGAGAGGACACATTTGGAGATAACTTCATGGATAAATTAGGACTAATATCAAAATCATACATTTGAGCATCAACATAGGCATCAACAACACTTACTAGATAAAGTCCAATAGTACAAATAATGCTCAAGTCCCTGTTTCTACGATAATTATCTTGTTTACTTTTAAGCAAAGAAGTATAATAGCTTTTCGTATCAGTACTTACAGCAGCACTCGAAGGCAATATATTCAAATAACTTTGAGTGGTAGGATCATCATCAATAATATCTCTATATGCTTTTTGGTAATCTATATACATTCTGTTATTCCACGTAATAGCATATGCCAAACCCAATCCGCCACCGTATAACAAAGGTAACTTCCAATATTTCTGGTTATATACTTGACCCAAACCCGGCACAACAGCTGCATACCATATAGCTTTGACAGGATCGGGTTTAAACTTCTTGCTTATGGAATCTGAAGGAGGCGTTTGTTGCAATGATTTTTGTTGTGAAACAGCTGTAGAATCAACAGGTATGGAGATCTGCATTTCTGCAGCAAACAAACCATTTGCAACAAATAAAAGCAAACAAAGAACTTGTATTTTAATAATATATTTCAAAACTGAGGATTACTTAACAATAATAATTTTATCAAAAACATCCATGATATTTTCCAACTCTTCATCGGAAGAAAATTGCAAACTAATTTTACCCTTTCCTTTTTCATTTCTTTCTATTTTTACTTTAGAATTGAAGAAAGTAGATAATTTTTCACTTAAGAAAGTATACTCTTGTGGTAACCTTGAGGTTGTTCTTGTCTTCTCAGGTTGTTTTATAGCTTCTCCATTATTCAAGACCCTTACGATTTCTTCCACTTTGCGAACAGAATACCCCTCTTTCAAGATGGATTCGTAAATAGTAAGCATGGCAGCAGGGTCATCAATATTTACAAGAGCTCTTGCATGACCCATATCTATTTTCTTATTTTTAATCGCCAACTGAATTTCAGCAGGAAGTTTGAGCAAACGCAAATAATTTGCTATAGTAGAACGTTTTTTACCGACACGCTCGCTCAATCGTTCTTGTGTAAACTCGTAATCATCCATGAGCTTTTGATAACTCAAGGCTATTTCTATTGAATTTAAATCCTCACGTTGAATATTTTCAATCAACGCCATTTCCATCACAGCATCATCTTGAACAGTTTTGATGTAAGCCGGTATTTTTTCTAATCCGGCAAGTTTAGAAGCTCTGTAACGGCGTTCTCCGGCAATAATCTGATATTTATCTTGCGTGATTTCCCTCAACGTAATTGGTTGTATAATACCAACCTCCTTGATAGAAGTCGCTAGTTCTTGAAGAGCTTCTTCATCAAAATGTCGGCGAGGTTGGTCTGGATTTGCTTCAATTTTCCACATTTCCACTTCGTTAATCGAAGAAGACCCTCCCGTATTTACGTTGTCCATTTCAATTAAAGCACCCAACCCTCTTCCCAATGCATTTGTCTTGTTCTTCATATTTTTCTAAAAACGTCTTTATTTGTTTTTATTAATAATCTCAGTGGCTAACTGCATGTGATTTTGAGAACCTTTCGAATCCGCATCGTATAACAGCACAGGCAAACCATGACTAGGAGACTCGCTTAATTTGATATTTCGTTGAATAACTGTCTCAAAAACCATATTCTGAAAATGTTTTTTCACCTCACTATAGACTTGATTAGCCAAACGAAGTCTGGCGTCATACATGGTTAACAAAAACCCTTCTATCTCCAATTCAGGATTTAATCGACTTTTTATAATTTTGATTGTATTAAGCAACTTACTAATGCCCTCCAATGCATAATATTCTGCTTGAACGGGAATAATTATAGAATCGGCTGCAGTAAGAGCATTTACAGTAATCAAGCCCAAAGAAGGAGAGCAATCTATCAGAATAAAATCGTATTCCCTTTTCAACGGTTCTAGTATATTTTTCAAAAACTTTTCTCGATTATCCAATTTAAGCATTTCTATTTCAGCTCCCACCAAATCAATATGAGAAGGAAGAATATGCAACCCTTCTATTGCCGTTTTTTGAATAGCCTTATGAACTTCTACACCATTAATCAAACATTCGTAAATACTATTTTCCAATTTTTCTATTTCTATTCCCAAACCGGAGGATGCATTTGCCTGTGGATCAGCATCCACTATAAGCACTTTCTTTTCTAGCACTGCCAATGATGCTGCCAAATTAACTGTAGTTGTAGTTTTACCTACCCCACCCTTTTGATTTGCCAAAGCTATTATTTTGCCCATATTGGTATATTAAGTTTCTCTTTTTTAGATTTTAATCGCAAATGTAAGTAAAAAAAAAACGTTCTCAGTTTTTTTTAACAATTTTAGTGTGTCGGTTTATTTTTCATTCTACATTTAGAGCATGGAAGTCTTTGTTTGGGTTTTCATTTATAAAAACTAACTTTGCAAATGAAATTTCAATATTCATTGTCAAACTGAATCAAGATGAACATCGCATTCGACGCTAAACGTGCTTTTCACAATCATCGTGGATTAGGAAATTATAGTCGGAGCACTATACATTTATTATCTCAATTTGCTCCTGAAAACAATTATTTTTTATTTAACCCTAGTGCGAAAGAAAATATTCCGTTTGAACTTTCCTCCAATACAAAGATTATTTATCCGGAAACATTACTGGACAAAATCAGTCCTGCATACTGGAGGAGCAAAAATTGTACCAAACAAATAAAATCATTAGAAATAGATATTTACCACGGACTAAGTCAGGAATTTCCACAAGGAATTGACAAAATACCGGTAAAAAAAGTGGTTACTATACATGATGCTATCTTTATTCGTTATCCTGAATTATATGACTCTCTGTATTGTAAAATTTTTACTAAAAAAAATTTGTACAGTTGTGCAATAGCTGATAAAATCATTGCCATCAGTGAACAAACAAAGCAAGATTGTATCGATTTTTTCGGAGCAGATCCAAACAAAATAGATGTTGTGTACCAAGGTTGCAAAAATATATTCAGAAAAAACATATCTGATGAAGAAGTAATGTCTGTCAAAGCAGCTTATAACTTACCCACAAATTATTTGTTAAACGTCGGAGCTATTGAAAAAAGAAAAAACATCAAAACCATAATAGAGGCTTTACACATCAGAAACATTGATATTCCTTTGGTTGTGATAGGCAATCGTACAAAATACTTAGAAGAATTAAAAATGCTTGTTCACAAATATAACATGGAATCGCAAGTCATTTTTCTGTATAACACAAACACTGAGGACTTACCAGCTATTTACAAAGGAGCTTCTATTTTTCTTTACCCTTCCATATTTGAAGGTTTCGGCATTCCCATATTAGAGGCTCTTTGTACCTCCACCCCGGTTATTACGTCAAAAGGAAGTTGTTTTAGAGAAACAGGCGGAGAATCCACTTGTTATGTTGACTACAATAACGCCGAAGAAATGGCAGAGAGTATTGACATGATTCTTTCGGACATTGAATTGCAGAAAAATATGATGATTACAGGATTAGCTCATGCCAACAATTTCACGGATGAGAAAGTTGCACGTAATTTACTTCGGGTATATAACTCTTTACAATAGCACTATGAAGAAGAAACGTATTCTTGTTGATTTATCCATTTTGAAGAATGTTAACTGCGGACTTGGACAAATAGCTCTAAACTATGGAAATTTTTATAAAAATGAGTTTATGCCTTCTCCTCTTTTTGATGTATACCTTTTGGTTCCCAAGAAATTTATCGGTCAATTTGGTTCCAATGTCAAATACATTGAAAGTGCTTGGTGGTACAAGTTTTTCCCATGCCTTTTGCCCAAAATGACAGTTTGGCACGCCATTCACCAACGAAGTCATTTTTCCCCATTTTGGAAAAGCACAAAATACTTACTAACCATTCATGATTTCAATTTTGCTTACGAAAAAACAGGAAAGAAAAGAGATAAATACCTCTCTGATATTCAAAAAAATATAAATCGTGCAGATAAAATAACTTGCATTTCTCATTTTGCAAAAGCTGATACCGAAAGACTTGCCGATACAAAAGGAAAATCTATTGATGTCATTTATAATGGAGTAGAACATTTAGACCAAGATTTGGCACAAAAACCATCATTCGTCCAAAACGAAAAACCTTTCTTCTTTACAATAGGGGAAGTAAAGGAGAAAAAAAACTTCCACACATTAATTGATTTAATGAAACTTTTTCCCGAAAAGATGCTTTACATTGCTGGAAATAAAGGAAACAACTATGCGCAACAGATAGTGCAAAGAATAAAAACCGAACACATTGAAAATGTCTTTCTAACAGGTATTGTCACCAACAATGAACGTATTTGGTTGTATCGCAATTGCGAAGCCTTTTTATTTCCATCATTATTTGAAGGATTTGGATTACCCATTATTGAGGCTATGTCATTCGGCAAACCAGTTTTTTCGTCAACAAAAACGAGTCTAAAGGAAATAGGCGGAAATTGTGCTTTCTTTTGGGACAATTTTACCCCGGAACATATGCAAGAAGTAATAAATAAAAATTTAGACACATTTTATAAAAATCCGAATCTAGCAAAACAAAATATTGACTATGCAATGTCCTTTTCTTATGGAAGGCACATCAAAACGTACTGGCAAATATACCTACAATTGCTCCAATTCTGATTTCTTTTTGTCTTCACTAACTAGAAGCAATGTTAAAATCATAACAAACATCAATGGATAATAACCACATCCATACACGTCGGTTGTAGCCTGCAAAGCTGAAATAAAAAGGAATAAAAACACATAAATTCGACGTTTTTCGCAGACAACAAAAATGGGATAAATGTGAAAGAAAAGCAAAAGAAATAAGCCTATCATACCAAATTCCATGGTCGTCTGCAAATATTGATTATGAGGATGTGCTCCTACAATATTCTTCTCAGCAATTACTCTTAATAGCAACTCATCTTGTGTAGCTTTTACCTGTGGGCTTTTTGTACACTTTGTAATAAATATATCTGCGGCAGTACTTGAGCCATACCCAAAGATGGGTTTTTTAGCAATCATATCGGTTGAAATATTCCAAAGTACCAAACGAGGATTATTTTCGAACTGTTGCTGATTCATTCTCGGATGTTCTACAATTAAAAGAAATGCAGCAAAACCAACAACAAAACTTAACAATATAGCCACAAACCTTTTCCACTTCCAGACTTTATACAAAATCATAATCGAAATGATTATAATTGCAGTAAGAAAGCCTGTACGCCCTTCATAAGGAAACAATAATAATGCTACAACCGATAATCCCATAATGAAGTATGCTATTTTGAAGCAAAAATCTAATTTTCGCACCGATTTCTGATTCAGAAGATAAAACAAAAAAATTAGGGCGGAATTTAAATAGGAATTTACAGCCATATGGTTGTTGATAAAAGTCTTTCGGGCCAACGAAAGAGGATCGTGCATTTCTGAAGATGAAAAAAGAATATCCGCAACGCCAACCCTATAAAAAGCCAGAAAACAAAAAATTAAAAACGAGGACACTAAGACAGTAACGGCAAAATAATGTAATTTATACAATTTATTAAAACCAAAAAGTCCTATTAAACCAAATGCTAAAAATGGCAATCTTGTTTGCATTATTTTACCTGCATAATCATGATTAGATTCAAAAAGTTGATATAATGGAATTAGCAAAAAGAATACTAAAAAAGCTATAAAAACCCATTTTAGCTTATCTGTTCGCAAGTTCTGCCATTTTTTTTGGAAGAAAAATTCTAAAATATAAGTTACAAAAAATATATAAAGAAAGGGTCTTTGATACCTCATAAAAAGAGGCAAAGAGGCTGTAAGTAATATTGCACTTAGTAGATTGATATAGTTCAATATAGTAATGGGCAAACTATCTTCTTTTGTTAGTTGTCTCATAGACACATGATTTAATGTAAACTATTTTTGTTCAAGCTAAAATATTTTTCTACAACTTCTCTCAAGGAAAGAACATTTTTTTTCCTGTCATCCAGTTTCATTTTCCGAAGAATATTCCTCATTAAAAAGGCTGAAGAAACAGCTCTCAGAAAAGTTTTTCTATGATGCGTTCTAACTATACACTTCACGCAAATAGAAACAAAAAAAAGCATGACCTTATATTCTTCAAGAAATAAATAATTAAATATTAAACTATTTCTGATATAAATCTCTCGTACATATTTCTTATCAAGACCATTCACAGTTGCGGAATGACAATGATAGCAAAACGCATCAGGATCATAATAACTTTTCCAGTCGTTTTTCCAAGCCCGCAAAGATAAGTCAAAGTCTTCAAAATAGAACGGAGAATAAATGGTAGAAAAGCCACCAAGTAAAATTAATTTTTCTCTGTCGATAAGAGCGGCACCTCCACATAAATAAAAACTATATGAAAGCTCTTTTTGTTCCTTGTTATCCTTGTAATGAATTTTACAACAAGTTTCCTTGGGCAATTTTTGTGCTTCCAATATTTTCGTTCCTTCCATATCTTTTATCATAGGAAAAACACCAAATACATTTTCTTTGGTAGAAAAAGGAATCAACAAAGTATCGAAAAGCCCTTCGGTAACAAGCATATCATTATTCAGAACAAAAATAAAATTCTTCGTCGCTGCAAATATTCCCTTATTGATAGTCTGAGAAAATCCAACATTTTTTTCATTTTGCAATAACAAAATGTTCGGATAAAAAGTTTCCAAGAATGTAACAGAATTGTCGAGAGAGGCATCATCAACGATTATCACTTCGTAACTCGAAACCTGTTTGCTACTGTTCAAAGCAGACAAAAGGTATGGTAAATATTTTTCGAGCAAACTCTGCCCACAATAGTTTGGAATAACTACGGAAATACTACTCTGTTTACCCATAATTTGCTTTTAGTCTAAACTGAAACCAACCTCGTGATGCAAGGCATATTTTTTCCAAAACTTATTTCTATATTGTATCACCAATTCAATACAATCTTTTTCATTATAGCCACGCACATTAGCATACTCTTTTGCAATTATTTTGAAAAGTTCTGTCTTTCCCCAAAGCCTCTCAAAATTTTTACAACCTTTTTTAATATTGACTTTGCCAAAACACATACGATTTATATCCACTATTGAAAAAACATATTGATTATTTTCCACATCAAATAATATATTCCCTGGAGAATAATCCTTGTGGTATATGCCTGCTTCATGCAAATTGGCAGTAAATCGGGCAAATGCAACCAGAATATTTTCTTTTTCTTGCACTTCTCCGGTGCCAAATTCATAAAAATTTCGCTTCAATGGAGATTGACAAGTTATCAAATAACTATAAGCTATCAATCCTCCTTTTTTTTCCACAATATGAGCTATGGGAGTCGGCGTATTAAACCCCTTGTCAACAATTTGTTCAGCATACTCAAAAGCCCTTTTTGCTTTTGGTTTACGAAAAAATGTGTAAACAACACGATTAAGAAAACAAGGAACGCGATATCGTTTTACATTGATTAATTGACCATTATGAGCAAGGACCTTTATCAAATTTCGACCTTCGTAAATTACATCTCCCTCCGTAGCGAAGATGTCCGGGATTTTGTCAACATAGGATTGCCAAGTTTCAAATGACGGATTCATCAATATGTATCTTTTCGTATTCATCATCAAGCCTTGCTATTTTGTGTTTGATTCGTTTTCTCAAAATACTTTTGAAGGACAAGCAAAGAAATTAAATTTTCACGGCTTTTATCTTGAAATTGAGATACATAACGATGAGCATTCTCGATTATTGTAAGAGCGTCATCCAAATGTTCTATGTAATAAGTTAACCGTTCTTCTAAATCAGAAAAGTCTTCTTTTATTTCAATATAATGAACATTGGGAACAAGACTTCCTTCCATAAACCAAGTTTCACAGGTTGGTTTTGGCATAACAGCAATAGAATTCGATGACATTATCCACTTCAAGTTACTGGCAACATCATTTCCCTCCAACGCCATCACAAATTTATATTTCAGATGCTCTCGAATAGTTTTTTTATCTTTTTCCCACTCTGGAACAACCGATTTACCAACATCGCCCAAATCACACATGGGATGATGATAATACATGTTCATAAATTTTTCACGAGAGGATTTTCCATTCACTTTTCCCCTAAATATGACAAGATTTTCTTTTTCAGCAAAAGGAATCGAGTCTTTTACAAAAATAAAATGACGCACCTTATTGAGTTTCATCAAAACAGAATTTTCATTGTTCGGTGTCAAAGGACGACTTTTTACAATGGAAGGTTGCTCCGGCACGAAAGTGATATCACCGGGAACATAAAACCACCTAAAAGATAACGGAAACCAACGTGTATACTGGTATGTATCAAAGAAATAAACCTTCTTTTTTTTCTGTAATGTATGATTTTCTAACTTAGAAGCATTTTCAGGTAATTGTTTCGAGATAGAAAGTTTATTGTAATAATCTACCCGTTGTTCGATATAAGCTTTATCAGAACATGAAGAAAAATTGGCAAGTGTTTTTTTGAGTTTTGAACGAAATATAAACTTTGGGGTCAAAAAACGAATATAATTTACTCCAAAATAAATCCATTTTGAATTTTTTCCACTACAGAATTTATACAACAACAAATTCTTCATCTTAAAAGGCTCTCTACTTTGTCAATTACTTCTTTTGGACTGATACCATTGAGACAAGCATAATCTCGTCGAAAACAAGGTTTCTGTCCAAAAACAGAACAAGGTCGGCAAGCTAAATCTACTTGCAAACTATTATTTAAAGACTGCTTCCAACCCATAAAACCAGCATAGGGATGCGTTGCTCCCCAAATGGAAACAACCGATGTATTAACCAAAGAAGCTAAGTGCATATTTGCAGAATCCATGGACAACATAATATCCATCTGATTTATCAGAGCCAATTCTTCGCTAAGGTTTATTTTACCTGCCAAGGAAAACACATTGGGATATTTTCTTACCCACACATCAAATACTTCCGCTTCGTGCAAACCACCTCCAAATAAAAATATTTTTGTCCCATTTTTTTTTGAAAAATAATCGATTACTTGTTCCATTAAAGGCAAAGGGTAAATTTTACCTTGATGTCTAGCAAAGGGAGCCACACCTATCCATGTATCAGTTAATTTTTCAGAGGTTATGGCAATAACCTTAGATGGTA
>Ga0116175_1001401_pt1 | contig 15511 bp, 15 predicted proteins | sample AD_UKC125_MetaG_FD_89802 | JGI IMG/M metagenome (GOLD analysis project Ga0116175, IMG submission 89802) | Active sludge microbial communities of municipal wastewater-treating anaerobic digesters from USA - AD_UKC125_MetaG | ecosystem: Engineered > Bioreactor > Anaerobic > Digestate | place: USA... | reverse complement strand
GTATGGCTATCGCCGCAAACAACGGTCATGCCCGGCAGCGTGGTACCGTTTTCCGGGCCGATGACATGGATGATGCCCTGGTTGGCATGCTTGAAAGGGAAATACACCAGCGCGCCGAAGTCCCTGATATTGGCGTCCAGCGTTTCCACTTGCAGGCGCGAGACCGGATCCGTGATGCCTTCGTCCCAGTGATCGGTCGGCGTGTTGTGATCCGGGTTGGCAACGATGGAAGCACTCCGCCACGGCCGGCGACCGGCCAGGCGCATGCCCTCGAAAGCCTGCGGACTGGTCACCTCATGCATCAGGTGGCGGTCGATGTAGATCAGGCAGGTGCCGTCGTTCTCTTCGCGGACGACGTGGGAGTCCCAGAGTTTGTCGTATAAGGTCTTGCCAGCCATGGTTCTTCCTTGCGAGTGATGTTGTTGCGGTTGTTCTAGCGACGATCCTGATCGCGCAGCAGCTTGACGTCCATCGCATCGACCAGCGCCTGCCAGGAAGCATTGATGATATCGGTCGACACGCCAATGGTCGTCCAGCTATCGTGCCCGTCGGTCGATTCGATCAGCACGCGCACCTTGGCTGCCGAGGCCTTGTCGGAATCCAGTACGCGCACCTTGTAGTCGGTAAGGCGGATTTCGCCGATAGCCGGGTAAACCCGCTCCAGCGCCTTGCGTACGGCCTTGTCGAGTGCGTTGACCGGACCATCGCCCTCGGCCACGGTAAGCACTTCCTGATCGCCGACGCGCACCTTGATGATCACCGAGGAATTGACATCATTGACTGCCGGTTCATTGGTAATGACCTTGAATTCGACCAGTTCGAAGAAAGGTGTGTAGCGACCGAGCATCTTGCGCACCACCAGATCGAAGGAGCTTTCCGCCGCCTCGAACTGGTAGCCCTCGTGTTCAAGCTCCTTGAGCTTGTCGATAATCCGGCGCGTCTCGGGTGAATCCTTGGTCAGGCTCGGGTCGATGGCGTTGATGCGCGCCAGCAGCGTGCTGCGTCCGGCGACTTCAGACATCAGGACGCTCCGGCTGTTGCCGACCAGCTCGGGGTCGATGTGCTCGTAGGAAACCGGGTTCTTGACGACCGCGTCGATGTGCATGCCGCCCTTGTGGGCGAAGGCGTGACCACCGACATAGGGCGCTTTGTCGTTGGGCGGCATGTTGGCGATTTCGCTCACCGAGCGCGCCACCGACGTCAGGTTGCGCATCGCGGCTTCGGGAATGCAGTCCAGCCCCAGCTTCAACTGCAGGTTGGGAATGATCGAGCAGAGGTTGGCATTGCCGCAGCGCTCGCCCAGACCGTTGATCGTACCCTGCACCTGTATCGCCCCGGCCTGCACCGCCCGGACGGAGTTGGCCACGGCCATCTCGCTATCGTTATGGCAATGGATACCCACAGCGAGATGGGGAAACTTCGTGCAGACGATGCGGGTAATCTCGAAAATCTCTTCGGGAAAACTGCCGCCATTGGTGTCGCAAAGTGCGAGGCTGTCCGCCCCCGCCTCCGCCGCCGCCGCGAGTGATTCCAGTGCATACCCGGCATTGGCTTTGTAGCCGTCGAAGAAGTGCTCGGCATCGAATACCACTTCCTTGCCATGCTGCTTGAGGTAACGCACGGTGTCGGAAATCATGTGCAAATTCTCGTCGAGCGTGGTACGCAGGATTTCCAGCACCTGGTAATCCCAGCTCTTGCCAAAGATGGCGATCGCCGGTGTGCCGGCCTTCAGCAGCGATTGCAGGCCGACATCTTCCGCGACGCAAATACCCACCTTGCGCGTGGCCCCGAAGGCGATGATGCGGGCGTGAACAAGCTTCAGGTTCGTGGCGCGGGCGAAGAACTCCAGGTCTTTGGGATTGGAACCCGGGTTGCCGGCCTCGATATAGCTCACGCCGAGGGCATCCAGCCGCTCGACGATCTTGAGCTTGTCCTCGACTGAGTAGGAAATACCCTGCGCCTGGGCGCCGTCGCGCAGGGTGGAGTCGTAAATGGAAATCCGGGCCATGGAGATTCGCGTAGTTGATTGCCGCAACGCTGTCACGGTGAGCCGCAGATTGTACTAGCGTTGCGCTCCATTTTCCCTAACTGTTCAGGCAGGCCGGAATGGCTTCGCTGATCCGGGCATGAGAAAGGGCGGATGGCGCCGACTGGAGAAGGCATGGGAGAACCGAATTGCCCTGACTCCCATGGACGCAGAGCACGCTGAACCACATCCTGAATCCCGCCCCGGCCGAATCTCGGTGGGGATGAGCCATAAGCCGGCCATGAGCCGCCCGTGGCGGTTACATCTAAATTCCCCGTGCCATGCGGAATCGAATGACATTTTTCGGCTAGCAAATCGAAGGTGAGAATTTCAGGACCCGGCCACAAGCAGCCGATGGCGACGACGCCATAAAGCGGTCTTTCATGCCTTCTCGGTGTATGCTATTGCGCTATATTGGGATGTGCTGATTTTTGCCTTTATTTAGTACTGTATAAACTCCTCAACCAAATGACGGGAAGCGCGTTGTAGAGAGGCTTTTCATGCGCTGATCGACGCCGAGTTAGGGAGCAGGCGCCGGAGTTATGCAGCAAAACTGTCTCCCTATCAAAATTTGAATTAGCCCTTATCAGAAGAGAGCTGCCGCAGGTTGAAGAGAAATGCTAAGACGATATCCATCTTTGGCTCGATATGGGCACGTCGGAATCCTAATCTGGTCGGTACTTCTCTTTTCGACTGGTTGCGCCAGCAATAAGAGTATGGTTGAACAATGTGCTGATTTGACAAATGAACTTCACCCAGTTTTTGGGATTCCGCTGCTTCTTACCGGCTGCATCGGAGCCGCCGTCGCCGATCTAGGAAAAGGTTTTGTCGGCGCACCTGTTGGCATTGGATCTCAAGCCTATAGCACCCTAAGAGGAGACAAAGAACCCGGCGCTTTTCCTTTTCATGGCAATTGGTGTGGTCCCGGAATCCCTCCAAAGGGCACGAATCCACCGCCAGTAGATGAGTTAGATCGGGCATGCCAAGCTCATGACAAGTGCTACGAAAATGAGGGGTACTACAGTTGTCGTTGTGATGTTCAACTCATTCGAGATGTCCGGGAAAGCAACACGATGCCCAAAGATATCGCACAAAAGGCAGGATTGGTCGCAGAGTATTTTCAGAACTCCTATTGCAAGGGATGCAAGCAAGTCAGTTCAGGACTACATGTCGTTTATACCTGCCATAAACCTCAAGAATTCGGCTGCAAAATGGGCCCTGTCTCTAAAGAACTAACTTATGCATCGTGCCCATAAGTCGGCATGTGAAGGCTAAACCGCAATTTCAGAGGGACGCTCCGGCGGCAAGCCGGCTGCGCGCCCCTCACCTCTACGTTGGGCCGCATGTTCACCTCACCTCACCTCAATTAGATAGGGATTACTCAAATGGCACGCACAAGAAGAGAAGCGCCAATCCTTCATTTCGAGTGTCCTCTGGTCACTCGAAATGTCCAGATACATCGCGACTACACAATTTTGTTGGGTAGCACAGGAGAGGAAGTTTCCCGGGTGATAGCTAGGACTTCGTGCAGCGATATGGACGAGCGTCCTGTCGCTACCCATCAAGGAATGTCGTCGTGTTACGATTGGTCCAAGTGTGCACTTCTGAAAGCTCAGGCAGCCCAGTAAATGCGCCACAGTTTCGCTCATCTAGCGCAGAGCATTTTTCATTGGTCTCGCATCGTTGAAAGTTATGCTTGGCAATGCGGCTGCACCACATGCGGCCCAACCCCTCGCTCAAGCGGAGCGCCATCGGCAGGCTATAACACACCATGCCTGACGTAACCACCTTTCACCAACCTGATTTGGCGCATCACGTACACCAAGGCAAAGCTTGGCTTTCTGCCAGCGCTGGAGGTGAACGTACCGCAGCATTGTCCTATGCGGCCTTTGAGCTTCGCTTCGCCGTGGAGCGTCTTGCGATTCACTACTGGGCGGGGTTGCTTGATCGTAAGCCTGAGGAGCATGACCTACGCGACATCGAATCGTTCAAGCGGGTTGAGCGCCGAATCTACGAACTCGGCGGGCACCAAGGAGAGATAGACGGGCACTTTGCTTTCATGCGCATCGTCCTCGGTGCTATGAAGATTGACATGCCGTTCCATACTCCCAAGATTGGAGTGTTATCGAAGTACTGGCACGAATGCAGCGAACTTTGCCATATTGCATGGCCGTTGTCGTGCGCTGTGCCGGAACTACGAAAGGCCGCTTACTCCACACTCACTGAAATCGCCGAAACTCTAGCCGCCCACGTTCAGAGTCTCGGATGGCCAGTCCTCAGAGATGCGGCGTTTGCCAACCTCCGCGACAAATTCATAGCGGGTGATGCGACTGCAGACGAAGTACTTGCTCATGTGAAACGGACTGGCCTCTGGGCAAAAGCTGAGTTCACGGATGGGAGAGCAGCGCAATTCGTCAGCCAACCCGTACCACCAATTGAACCGGATACCACTCGGTGAGCCGCCGTGTTGGGCTAACCCTGCGGTGCAGGGGACGCTACGCGATAAAGCCGCGCAGCGCAGGTGACCTCTACGTTAAACGGCAGCTTTTCATTTTGAGCTACTTCCGCTTAGGGTCGCGTCCCGTCAATCGACGAATTCGGCCCAGCCCGCCGCAAATTCCCGCCTGCCCCTGACAACGAACACACGGGCGCTGTAAGGAATCATCGCCGGCGGCGACCAATGGATACGGACAAGTCATCCGCCATCCACCAGGAGCCGCCCCCATGAAGTTCATCCATTCCCTCGTCGCGCTTGGCCTTGCCGCCGCGTTCAATCTCGCGCACGCCCTCGACATCCAGCCCTATTCGCCGGAACTGCTGGCCAGCGAACAGAAGGCCGACAAGGCGGTCGCGCTGCATTTCGACGCCGACTGGTGCCTGACCTGTCGTGTGCAGAAAAAGGTCTTCAACGGCTGGAAGGGCGACAGCGCCGTGCCGGGCACGCTGTTGAGCGTCAATTACGACAATGAACGCGAGTTGCGCAGGAAATTGGGGGTCCGCACCCAGTCGACCGTGATCGTCTAAAAGGGGCGCGACCGAAAGGGCGCGGGTCGCCGGCGCTACCGATCCGCAGGCGCTGCGCGCCGCACTGCTGGCCGCCCGCTAGGCGCCGCCATGGACGCCATTCCACTGACCCACCTCGGCCTCAGCCTGCTCGCCGGTAGCCTGACCACGCTCTCGCCATGCCACCGCCGTCGCCATCCTCAGCGGTCCCGACAAGTGGCTGGAAGCGCGCGCCGTCGCCATCCTGCCCGATGCCTGGGTCAGGGCGACCAAGCTTTTCTGACACCGCAAACGGGTGCCAAGGGCAAATCCTGCGCTCCGCAGCCGTCACGAAATGTTACAAAAATCCGTGAAAAAGTTCACAGACAGCTTGCGCCGAGGGAAATAGTATGCGAGCACCCTAACAAAAGGAGAAAACATCATGCCCCCCATCAGAACCACCGAGAGACGGCTTCCCGGTCTCGACGAAATCGTTCAGTTGATCGCTGACATTCGGAGATACGGCGCCCAGCGCCGCCAGGAAAGGATCGAGCGCGCCTTGAGCGCGGCGGTCTTCTGACCTGAAAATCCCGTGACCCTGCGGCGGAAACCCTGACCGGGCTATTCCGCCGTTTTCTTGTCGAGCATCCGCACCTCGCGCTGCGGGAAGGGAATCTGGATGCCGTGCGCCTTGAACGCCTGCCAGATGGCGAGGTTGATGTCGGAAATGACATTTCCCTTGCCCTCTTCCGGATCGGCGATCCAGAAGCCAAGCTCAAGGTTGATCGCGCTGTCGGCGAAGGCGCTCAGGAAAACGCGCGGCGGCGGATCAGTCAGCACGCGCGGCTGTGCCGCCGCCGCTTCGCGCATCAGGCCCATCGCCAGTTCGAGGTCGGTGTCGTAGGCAACGCCGACGGTGGTCGCCAGACGCATGCGCGTGTCGGAGTACGACTGGTTCTGCACCACGTTGGAAATCAGCGCCTCGTTGGGAACGATGAACTCGGTACCCCCCGGGTGCTTGAGCACCGTGTAGCGCGTCGTGATCTTGGTCACCTGGCCGCTGTCGGTGTCGATCTGCACGACATCGCCAATGTGGATCGAACGGTCGAGCAGGATGATGAAGCCGGAGACGTAATTGCTGGCGATGCGCTGCATGCCGAGGCCAAGGCCAACGCCGAGGGCTCCGGTGAATACCGATAAGGCCGTCATGTCGATGCCGGCCATCGACAGGCCGATGACCAGCGCGGCGACGGTCAGCAGCGTTTTGGTAACGCGCACGCCGACGATGCGCAGGTTGGTGTCGATGCCTTCCACGCGCATCAGCCGCGCTTCGATGATGCCGGAGATCCACAGCGCGACCACCACCGTCAGGAAAACGGTAAGCATGCCTTGCAGGATCATCCAGAGGTTGATGCGCTGCGCGCCGAGCGGGAACGCGACCCCTTCCAGCGCATCGACGACATGCGGCGCCAGATCGGTGATGTAAAGCGCCAGCCAGCCCCAGACGAAGCCCGCGATGATGCGCTCCCAGGTCGCCAGCCACGTCGCCTTCGGGAATGCCTGACGCAGCACCAACACCACCGCGCGCACCAGCGCCATCGAAGCCAGCAGCGGAATCGCCAGGCGGAACAGATTGATGTGGATGAAGTTCTGCAACACCAGTTTGGTCACGCCGACCAGCATCAGCGCCGAAACCGGGAAGGCCAGGCGCGCGCCGGCATCGTACAGGCGCCCGCCATCGACCTTGTGATGGCGTCCCAGCCACCAGCGGGAGATCAGCCAGCCAGCGCCGATGCAGGCCGTCAGCGCGATCACTTGCCAGACGAAATTCGGATCACGGAAATCCTCGACGAGTTCCCGAAACAGTTGCAGGGCTTCGTTGTGCTGCTGCTTCATACTTTTCTGTCCAGAATGGCGGCGAAAAAGCCGTCGGTGTTGTGCCGGTGCGGCAGCAGGCGCAAGCTATCGCCTTCAAGAACGATGCCATGCCTGGCCAGCGCTTCCGAAGCGGGCGCCAGCGTGAAATCCGGATGCCCGGCGAGGAAGGCGTCGACGACGGCCTCGTTCTCCGCGGTCAACAGGCTGCAGGTAGCATATACCACACGCCCGCCGGGACGCACCAGTCTGGCCGCGGCGTCGAGGATGGCCGCCTGCTTGACCGCCAGTTCCGCAATGGAATCCTCGCCCTGCCGCCACTTCAGGTCGGGATTGCGGCGCAGCGTGCCAAGGCCGGAACACGGGGCATCGACCAGTACGCGGTCGACCTTGCCGGCCAGCCGCTTGATCCGGGTGTCGCGCTCGTGCTCGATGCGCACCGGATGCACGTTGGACAGGCCGGAACGCGCCAGACGCGGCTTGAGCCGGGCCAGGCGCCTGTCGGAAACATCGTAGGCGTAGAGACGCCCGGTATTCTTCATCAACGCCCCGAGCAGCAGCGTCTTGCCGCCGGCGCCGGCACAGAAATCGACGACCATCTCGCCGCGCCTGGGCTCCAGCAGGTAGCCGAGCAACTGGCTGCCCTCGTCCTGGACCTCGAAAGCGCCGCCGAGAAACAGCGGGTGCCTGGCCAGTGCCGGCTTGTCGCGCAGGCGGATCGCCAGCGGCGACAGGCTGCCCGGAACGGCGGCGATGCCCTCCGCCGCGAAGCGGGCGAGAACGGCCTCGCGATTGGTCTTCAGCGTATTGACGCGCAGGTCGAGCGGCGCCGGCCGGTTGAGCGCGGCGGCCAGAAGCGGCACTTCGTCGGCAGCGAGCCGGGCTTCCAGCGCAGCGTACAGCCAGTCCGGAAAATCGCAGCGCACGGCGGGCGGCAATGCGCTCTCGGGCATCGCCTTGGCGGCCGCCAGCCATTCCTCCTCGCTCGCCTTGAGCACCGGCGCCAGGTCGCGCTGGCTCCAGCCGCGCGTCACTGCCAGGGCGACCAGGAGGCGATTGCGGTCCGACAACCTGCCGGCACAGCGCGCCTCGATGCTGCGTCCCCGACGCAGGACGGCGAACACGGTTTCGGCGACGAAGGCGCGATCGGCGTGGCCCAACTGATGATGGTCGCGGAAATAGCGCGAAACGACCGCATCCGCGGGGTATTCGAAGCGCAGCAACTGCCCGAGAACGGCTTCGGCATGAGCAAACAGAGCGGGGGTGAAGCGTGCGTTCATGGCGATCCAATTTCCGTGGCGACCTGCTCGAAGCTTTCGCCCTTCTTGTCGGTAAAGCGGATTCTAACCGGCAAACGCTGGCGGTCGAGGGCGATCCAGACTTCCGTCGTCTTGTCGGTCATCGCCCGCAGATGCAGTGTCCGGAAACGGCCGGCCGGCGTCTCGATTTCCTCCTCGCCCAGCGAGTCGACCGCATAGCGCTCGTATTTCCTGCCGGTGACGACGCCGATGACGCTCCCTTCGGCCAGTCCCCCGAGATAGGCGAGCTGATAGTTGAGCGACAGGATGTCCTGGGTGCCCTTGGCAATCGGCTGGACGCTGCCATCGCGGGCAAGCCGGACTTCCGCGGTCGACCAGTCGAAATCGGCGTTTTCACCGGCGTCCTTGCCGTTCTTCAGGGTGCGATAGGTTTCCGGCTGCAGGCCCCCGGCCACCAGACGCCCGGAACTTTCGGTTTCGAGGCGAATCGGCTTGAACAGCGAAACCAGCCCGCTGGTCTCGGTGATTCCGGTCAGCCGGTAGCGGCCGTCCTCTCCGAACTCCCAGCGGTGCTCGGCGCGGCCGACCTGCAAACCGAGCGACTCCTTGAAGATGGCAAAGCGGATCGTGCCGGACGCCGGCAGGATCGGCTTCGCGGGCGGGGCAGGAGTCATGGGTGCGGTCGACGGCATTTCAGGGGCGATTTCCGGTTCGGGTTCCGGTTCGGGTTCGGGTGTGGACAGCGCGGCGACCGGCGCGGCTTGCACCATCGGCCGTGGGCTCGCCGGCCGGGGCGGTCTGGCTGTCTTGGCTGCGGGCGGTGGCGGCGCCTTGGGCGCGACATCCGGCGGGGCGGGCGGCGCTTCCGGCAACGGCCGGATTTCGGCGCGCAAGGGCGCGGGTTCCGGCTCGGGACCGCCGCCGAAGAGTTCGGCGTCCATCCCGACCAGCGCCGCAGCGTGGATCGCCAGCGAACCCAGCAGCGCGGCTAATAGTGCGACCGGCATCGCCGCTCAACGCACTTCGGGCGCAACCAGCACGCCGTCGCCGGCCTCTTCGCTGACCAGCCGCACGCAGCCGCCATCGAGGCGCAGGCGGTCTTCGGCGAACCAGCGCACGGCTTGCGGATAGACCCGGTGCTCCTGGCGCAGCACGCGGGCGGCCAGCGTCGCTTCGTCGTCCCCGTCGAGCACCGGCACGGCGGCCTGGATGATGACCGGGCCGTGGTCGAGCGTCGGCGTCACGAAATGCACGGTACAGCCGTGGATGCGCACGCCTTCTTCGAGCGCCCGCCGATGGGTATGGAGGCCGGGGAAGGACGGCAGCAGCGAGGGGTGGATGTTCATCAGGCGGCCGGCGTAGCGGCGCACGAAACCATCGCTGAGGATGCGCATGAAACCGGCAAGAACGACGAGGTCCGGGGCGAAACTGTCGATGCATTCGGCCAGCGCGGCGTCGAAGGCCTCGCGCCCGGCGAAGGCTTTGTGGTCGATGGAATGGGCGGCGATGCCGGCCCTGGCCGCGGTCTCCAGCCCAGGGGCGTCCGGCCGGTTGCTGATCACGGCGGCGATGTCGACCGGGAGCCGGCCGGCGTCGCGGGCGGCGATCAGCGCTTCCATGTTGCTGCCGCGACCGGAGATGAGGATGACGATTTTTTTCATTTGATGAGGCTTACAGGCAGGAAAATGGTGGTGACGATCGATTGGGTGACCCGGGAAAAGCCGCGCCCGTTGCGGTCGGCGACGACCTTGGCCATCAGGTCGAGCAGCGCGATCTCGCGGCCGAATTCGCGCTCGAAGGACAGGTTGCGGTTGGCCGGATCGAGTTCGTTGGACAGCAGGAAAAGCTCGCCGGCGGCATTGCGGTCGATGCTCAGCTTCCAGACGGCGATCTCCATGTTGCGCGCGCTGTTGTAGAGCTTGCGCTCGTCGAGCCCGTCGAGAATGTAGAACTCGTTCTTGTGCTCGAAGGCCGCGTCGGTCATCGTCAGCAGCCCGAACACCAGCGCCAGCACGCGGTCGCCCTCGTACGCCTCGCTGAAGGCCAGCGCCGCCGCCTGCCCCTCGCGCAAGCCGCCGAGCTCGGGAAAGCTCCGGTACTGGCGCAGCTTCAGCCTTTCGACCGCCGCCTCGCGGCTCGCCGCGCTCTTTTTCCATTCGCGCGGGTTGCGCTTGTAGAGCTTGTCGGCGATCAGCAGCAGACCGTCCGCGGTATCGCTGCGCACGGTATCGGCGATGCGGTCGACCTCGGTTTTGACCAGATATTTGGCGTCGACCGTGGTCTCCGTCCGGCCATCCTTCCCCATCTTGGTCGAACAGGCCGCGACCAGAAGCATGGGAAGAACGGCCAACCAGCGCATCAGGCCGTTCTGCTCTTCAGGTAGCCGACGCCGATGGGAACCAGCGAGAAGGCGATGATGCCGACGATGATCAACGTCAGGTTGGCCTTGACCCAGGGCAGGTTGCCCAGCCAGTAGCCGGCCAGGCACAGCGAAACCACCCAGCCCACCGCGCCGATCAGGTTGAAGATCGTGAATTTCGTGTAGGACATCGCGCCGATGCCCGCCACGAAGGGCGCGAAAGTGCGGAACAGTGGCAGGAAACGCGAGATGACCAGCGTCTTGCCGCCGTGCTTCTCGTAGAAGGCGTGCGTCTTGACCAGCGCATCGCGGTTGAAGAAGCGCGAGCTCTCCCAGTGGAACACCTTGGGGCCGAGATAGCGGCCGACATGGTAATTGACCGTGTTACCAAGGATGGCGGCCGCCGAGAGCACACCCATCAGCACGAAAATGTCCATGCCGCCTTCGCCGAGCGCCGCCAGCGCGCCGGCCACGAAGAGCAGCGAATCGCCGGGCAGGAAGGGCGTCACGACGAAACCGGTTTCGGAAAAGATGATGACGAACAGGATGCCGTAGATCCACAAGCCGTATTGCTGCACCAGCACCGCCAGATGCTTGTCGAGATGGAGGACGATGTCCATGAACTGTGCGAGGAATTCCATGCGGAGGCGGCCGACGTGATAAAGGGGGCAATTTTACCCCAAGGTATAATTTCGAAATGCCGACGATCGTCCGCCTCCCCGACCTGCTGATCAGCCAGATTGCCGCGGGCGAGGTGGTCGAAAGACCCGCCTCCGTCCTCAAGGAACTGCTGGAAAACAGCCTCGACGCCGGCAGCAAGGCGATCCAGGTCCATCTGGAGGAAGGCGGCATCAAGCTGATCCGCGTCAGCGACGACGGCTGCGGCATCGCCAAGGAGCAACTGGCGCTGGCCCTGACCCGCCACGCCACCTCGAAGATCGTCTCGCTCGACGACCTGGAGCGCGTCGGCACGCTGGGCTTTCGCGGCGAGGCGCTGGCCTCGGTGGCCTCGGTCGCCCGGCTGAGCATCAGCAGCCGCGAGCGCGGCGCCACTCACGCCTGGAAGCTGAAGGCCGAGTCCGGCGCCGAACCGGAACCGGCGGCGCTGATGGCCGGCACCGTGGTCGAGATGCGCGACCTGTATTTCAACACCCCGGCCCGGCGCAAGTTCCTCAAGGCCGAGGGCACCGAGTTCGCCCACTGCGCCGACGCCGTCAAGCGCCTGGCGCTGACTCGCCCCGACGTCGCCTTCAGCCTGACCCACAACGGCCGCAACCTGTTCCAACTCGCCCCCACCGACAGCGCCCGGCGCATCGCCGACATCCTCGGCGACGACTTCCTCGGCGCCGCCCGCCGCCTCGACGCCGCCGCCGGCCCGCTCGCCATCGCCGGCTTCGCCATCGACCCGACGCGCGCCAGCGATGCGAAAGACGGCCAGTACGTCTTTGTCAACGGCCGCTATGTGCGCGACAAGGTGATCGCCCACGCCCTGCGCGAAGCCTACCGCGACGTGCTGCACGGCAGCCGCCAGCCGGCCGTCTGCCTGTTCGTCAGCATCGACCCGGCGCTGGTCGACGTCAATGTGCACCCGGCCAAGACCGAAGTTCGTTTCCGCGACTCGCGCGCCATGCACCAGTTCGTCTTCCACGCCATCCAGCGCACCCTGGCGGCGCCGGTGCAGGGCGCAGCGGCCTATTCGGCGCCGGTTGCGGTCGACGCCCAAAAACCGGCAAATTCCGAATTCACCCCGAACACCCCGCCGCCGCTGCGCCACCAAGGCAGTCTCGGCGTCGCCGAACCCGCCGCTGCCGCCTACCTCGCCTTCGCCCGCGCCGCCCAGGCCAGCGGCGCCCCGGCGGGCGCTTCCGCCGCCGCCCCCCAATTCATGCCCGCCGCAGCCGTCGACCGCGACGGCCCGCCGCTCGGCTACGCGCTCGCCCAGTTGCACGGCATCTACATCCTCGCCCAGAACGCGCGTGGCCTCGTGCTCGTCGACATGCACGCCGCGCACGAACGCATCCTCTACGAAAAGTTGAAGACCGCCCTCGACAACCGCCAGATCGCCACCCAGGCGCTGCTGATCCCGGCCGTCTTCGCTGCCGACCCGCTCGACATCGCCGCCGTCGAAGAACACGGTGACACGCTGGCCGACCTCGGCTTCTCGATCGCCCCGCTCGGCCCCAACCAGCTCGGCGTGCGCAGCGTCCCCGCCCTGCTGCAAACCGGCGACCCCGCCGCGCTCGCCCGCTCGCTGATCGCCGAGTTGCGCGAACACGGCATCGCCCAGCTCGCCACCGCTCGCCGCAACGAACTCCTCGCCACCATGGCTTGCCACGGTGCCGTCCGCGCCCATCGTGTTCTCACCGTGCCCGAAATGAACGCCCTGCTGCGCCAGATGGAAGAAACCGAACGTGCCGGGCAGTGCAACCACGGCCGGCCGACGTGGACGGAACTGCCGCTGGCCGAACTCGACAAGCTGTTCCTGCGCGGCCAGTAATCCGAAAATGTCGCGACGCCCCCCTTCGCCCGCCGTCCAGGTTCTCACCCACCCGCTCGCCTTTGTCTTGCGGGTGCTGAGAAATTTCCAGGCGCACCGGGGCTTCCTGCTGGCCGGGGCGATTGCCTACAACGCGCTGCTTTCCCTGGTTCCGCTGCTGATCCTCAGCGTCATCGTGCTCTCCAAACTGGTGACGCCGGCCGAACTGCTGGATACGCTCGGGCACTATCTGGAATGGCTGGTTCCCAGCCAGTCATATGCCGTCCTCGAGGAACTGTCGCGCTTTTTCGACCAGCAGATCGCCATCGGCAGCGCTCTGCTCGCGACGATGCTTTTTTTCAGTTCGCTGACCTTCTCGGCGCTCAACCAGGCGATGGCGGTCATCTTTGACCATCGCGACCTGGCCGATCAGCGTTCCTCGCTGCTGTCGCTGCTGCTGCCCTACGCCTTCGTCGCCCTGCTCGGCGTCGGCCTGCTCGCCGTAACGCTGATCTCGATCGGCGTGCAGACCCTGGTGCCCAACAGCGTCGTCGTCTTCGGTCGCAACTGGTCCCTGCCCGGCCTGTCCGGAAGCATCCTCCATCTGCTCGGCCTGGCCACCGAGGCGCTGATGATCGCCGCCATTTATCATTTCCTGCCGGTCGGCCGGATCGCCTTGCGCTACGCGCTGGTCGGCGGCATCACGGCAACCGTGCTGTGGGAAGTCATTCGCCATGTGCTGGTCTGGTATTTCAACGGCCTGTCGAATGCCAGCGTGGTCTATGGTTCGCTGACCAGCGCGGTGGTCATCCTGTTCAGCCTCGAAATAGCTGCCACGCTATTGCTCCTCGGAGCGGAGGTGATCGCCGAGTATGAACGGCTGGAGAGTCCGCCGTCGGGCAGCACGCTCGATCGCTGACCACCCCGCACTGGCGGAGCAGACGTTCATTCCGTCGCCGGATCAGATCACCAGCGGCTGATCGGACAGTTCGTTGGGATTCCTCCCGTCCGCCGGAAAATGCTCGCCCAGCAGGTCGCCGGCGCGCCGGATGGCCGCGAGTGCGCCATTGCGATAATCGCCGGCCTTGAAGGCGGCTTCCATGCTCCGGCAGATGGTGTCCCACTCGGCCTGCGCCACCCGGGCGGCGATGCCGCGGTCGGCGAGGATATCGACGCGGCGGTCGACGAGTTGCACGTAGATCAGGACGCCGCTGTTGCCTTCGGTATCCCAGACGCCGAGACTGCCGAAGAGATCGGCGGCGCGCTGGCGGGCACTGCGGCCATGCCATAGCTCGGTGAAGGGCAAGGGGCCTTCGACGACGAAACGGATTTCGCCGCGCTGGCCGGCCTCGGCAACCTCGACGGCAGCACCGATTTCGGCTGACAGGGCCGGGCCGAAGCGGCGCGCAGCAATCCACGGCGGCGTCAAGAGGTGTTTGAACAAGCGCGAAAGATTCATTTACCAGCTCCCCGAGGCGCCACCGCCGCCACCCGAACCGCCCCCGCCCCCGAAGCCGCCTCCTCCGCCGAAGCCACCGCCAAAACCGCCGCCTCCCCGGCCGCCGCGACCGGCCATGCCGCCGAGGACCAGGTCGAGGCCGAAGCGCGCCAGGAAAATCCCGGCCAGCACACCGATGACGATCCCGGCGACGCCACCGAGCAGCAGCCAGCCGATGCCGCCGGCCACTCCACCAACCACAGCCGATCCGAGAAAATTGCCGAGCAGGCGGCGCAGCACGGTGCCGATCACGACGACCGCGATCAGTATCCCGAACAGAAGTCCTTCGCTGATCCCGGCCATGCCCGGTGGCGCGGCGCTCCGCGCAGCCGGCGCCGGCGCCGGCAGTTCCTCGCCGTCGACCACTTTCAGAATGGCATCGATCCCGGCATCGATGCCGCCGGGCAAATCGCCGGCCTTGAAGCGCGGCGTGATGGTTTCGGAAATGATGCGCTTCGCCGTGGCGTCGTTGAGCCGGCCCTCCAGCCCGTAGCCGACCTCGATGCGCAGCCGCCGGTCATCCTTGGCGACGATCAGGATGACGCCGTCGTCCACACCCTTGCGCCCGATTTTCCAGGAATCGAGGAGGCGGATCCCGAACTGTTCGATGGTTTCCGGCTGCGTGTTGGGCAGAACCAGCACCGCCACCTGCGCTCCCTTGCGCGCCTCGAAGGCCGCGAGCTTCTGTTCCAGCACGGTCTTCTGCCCGGCACCGAGCGTCCCGGTGAGGTCGGTGACCCGCACCGCGAGCGCCGGGATCGCCACCAGCCCGTCAGCGCCCGGCGCTGGCCAGGCGAACACGGCAAACAGGCAGAGCAGCAGCCCCGCCAGGCTGGTGGCCAGACGCCTCATCGCGAGCCTATCTGGCGGCTGGCTTGGGTGCGCTGAAGTCGATCTTCGGGGCGCTGCTGATCGCCTTCTCGTCTTCGACGGCGAAGTTGGCCTTGGGCTTGTAGCCCATGACCATGGCCGTCAGGTTGTTGGGGAAGGTGCGCACCGAGACGTTGTATTCCTGCACCGCCTTGATGTAGCGGTT
>Ga0116175_1001397_pt1 | contig 15525 bp, 11 predicted proteins | sample AD_UKC125_MetaG_FD_89802 | JGI IMG/M metagenome (GOLD analysis project Ga0116175, IMG submission 89802) | Active sludge microbial communities of municipal wastewater-treating anaerobic digesters from USA - AD_UKC125_MetaG | ecosystem: Engineered > Bioreactor > Anaerobic > Digestate | place: USA... | reverse complement strand
GCTCAAGGCGATGGGCCGCTTCAATCACGAAGCGGCCGCGGTCGATCCGGCCACCGGCACGGTCTACCTGACCGAGGACCGCGACGACGGGCTGCTCTACCGCTTCCTGCCCAGGACGCCCGGCAAGCTGGCCGAAGGCGGCACGCTGGAGGCGCTGGCCCTGCTGCCCAATGCCGCGACCGACAGCCGCAACTGGCAGGGTGTGACGATGGCGCCGGGTAGCTGGCATTCCGTCCGCTGGGTCCCGCTCTACGACACCGACAGCCCGGCGGACGACTTGCGCCTGCGCGGCGCGGCGGCGGGCGCGCTGCCGTTCGCCCGGGCCGAAGGCATCCACATGGGCGAAGGCGAGCTGTATGTCTGCTGCACCTCCGGCGGGGCCGCGCGCTACGGCCAGGTGTTCCGCCTGACGCTGGGCGAGCGGGGCGAGCGGCTGCAACTGTTCTTCGAATCGCGCGGGCCGGAGGAATACAATTACGGCGACAACCTGACTGTCGCCCCCAACGGCCATTTGATCGTGTGCGAGGATCAGTACACCGACACGGTCGACAATCATCTGCGCGGGATCACCCGCGAAGGCGCGGCCTACCCGCTCGCCCGCCTGCGGCGCCAGACCGAGCTGGCGGGCGCCTGCTTCTCACCCGACGGGCGCACGCTGTTCGTCAATGCCTACAGCCCGACGATGACGCTGGCGATCACCGGCCCCTGGGCGGTCTGACCCGCAGGCATGCGGCGGATGCGATAGGCGCGTCCCCGCCCGCGCCAGCGCCTCAGCGGACGTCGAGCACCGCGCGCGCCGTCTTGCGCAGCACCGTCTTGAAGACCGCGATCTCGGTCGGGTCCTCCGGGCGGTAGGGGCGTTCGCTGCCGAGCTGCTCCGGGTTGCAGACGTAGTGCAGGATGCTGCCGCTGAGCAGGTTGACCAGGTACATCGCGTTGACGTCGGCGAAGCGCCCCGCCGCGATGCCATCCGCGATGATCCCGCGCAGCAATTGAAGCGCATCGGCCGAATAGGCTTCCGCCGGCTGGTCCTCCCCCGCAGGGGTGGCGCAATTGCGCAGGATGATCCGCGCCGCCGTCGGCCGCGCGACCATGAAATCCAGCCAGGTCTCGACCAGGATCATCAGCCGTTCCCACGGATCGTCCACGTCCGCGAGGCGGGTCTCGGTCACGCTGACCAGGCTGTCGTGGATGTCCCGCTCCAGCTCGTCGAACAGGCGGCGCTTGCTGGGGAAGTAATAGAAGATCGCCGCCTGCTTGATGCCGACTTCCTCCGCGATCGTTTCCAGCCGCGCGGCATCGTAGCCCAATTCGGCGAAGCTGGCCTCGGCGGCCTTGAGGATGTTGCGACGCGTGACCTCCCCCTTGGAAGGCTTGCGCCGATTCGTGTCGGCGGAGCTGTGCGTGGCGGGTCGCATGGCGCATGCAATGCCAGCCCGCGGGACATGCGTCAAATTGAATTACCAGTAACTTAATTTACGAGGAGGAAAACCGCCATTTTCCCATTTTTCTCCCATATATTAGGCATTATAGGAAACCCCCTCCAACCCTCCGTTTATTTTTTCTACTTGCTAACAAGTTATTTTTGGATCAGCTTGCGAGAAACGGGATGGCACGACCATCCGATCCGGGAGACGTGTTCATGCAAGGCGCATCGGGAGACATCTGGGACTTGTCCCGCCGTGGCCTGCTGGCCGGGGGTGGGGTGAAGCGCATCGACGCCAACGGACGGCGCGCGCAACTCGCGGTGCAAAGGCGCGGAATCTATAATCGTTTCAATTGGATGTAACCGGACACACGATCCGGCAGGGAGACCATAACATGTCGAAGACAATCGCAATCGCCGCGCTGGCCGCAACCGCCTTGAGCACGCCGCTGTATGCGCAGACGGCGAGTACCCCGGCGGACAGGAGCGGCGGTATCGACGAAATCATCGTCACCGCCCAGAAGCGCGAGCAGAACCTGCAGGACGTGCCGATCGCGATCTCCGCCCTGTCGCCAGCCTATCTGGAAAAGCGGGAGATCACGTCGATCACCAATCTCAGTGGCCTCGCGCCCAATCTCAAAGTCGATACCGCGGGCGGCAACCGCACGACCCCGATCATCTCCATTCGCGGCGGCGTGCAGGGCAATCCGCAGATCTATTTCGAGCCGTCGGTCGGCGTCTATATCGACGGGGTCTACATCGCCAAGGCTCAAGGCTCGCTGTTCGACGTGGCCGATATCGAGCGGATCGAAGTGCTGCGCGGGCCGCAGGGCACGCTCTACGGCCGCAACGCGGTGGCGGGCGCGCTCAACATCGTGACCAGGAAGCCGAGCGGCGAACTGGGCGGCAAGGTCGAGGCGTCTTACGGAAACTACGACTACCGGCGCCTGCGCGGAACGCTGGACCTGCCCCGTTTCGGCATTTTCAGCCTTAAGCTGTCGGGCCAGATCGCCAAGCGCGACGGTTTCTACAAGGTCCTGGGCAACAGCTTCACGGACGAAGGCCAATCGCTCGATTCGAAGAGCGGGATGGTGCAGCTACGCGCCGAGCCGAGCGACGCACTGACGCTGGACTACGTTTTCGACATCAGCGTCAACGATCAGCAGGCCGGTCCGGCCCAAGTCGTGCGCGGCACGGGTTCGCTCGCGCCCTATGTCCTGCCGCGCAAGCGTGAGAAAACGGTCGGCTTCGACAGCCCCAATTACGAATATGCCAAGAACTGGGGCCACGCGCTGACCGCGGCGCTCGATCTCGGCAATCTGGGTACGCTGAAATCCATCACCGCCCTGCGCAAGCAGAAGTATCGCGATGCGCTGGACCTCGACGGCACCCCGATTCCTTTCGCCCTGGCCTCGCGCGATTCCCGCTACAAGCAGTTCAGCCAGGAACTCCAGCTCACCGGCCAAACCGGCCGGCTGAACTACGTATTGGGGGGCTACTATTTCGAGGACGACGGCTTCGTCTTCAATCCGCAGTCCTACTTCTCCGGCGCTTCCAGAACGGATGGCCGCTTCGGCTTCACCACCAAGGCTTATGCCGCCTATGCGCAGTTCGACTACAAGATCACCGATGCGCTCACCTTGACGGGCGGCCTGCGCTACACCCATGAGAAGAAGACGGTGGAACGCTATCTGGCGCGTCTTACCGGTGCCGGTCCCGTGATCGTCGTCGATCTGCCGGAAGGTGCAACGCCGCCGGCCAAGTTCGAGAAAGTCTCGCCCACCGCGACTCTGGCCTACGAATTCAATCCGAATTTCAATGTCTATGCCCGCTTTGCCCAGGGTTACCGCAGCGGCGGCTTCAACGCCGTTTCCAGCACGACTGCCGACGTGCAGCGCGTTTTCAGGCCGCAGGTCCAGAACACCTACGAAATCGGCTTCAAATCGCGCCTGCTGGACAACCGGCTGCAATTGAACGTCGCGGCATTCCAGAACGATGTCTCCGATCTCCAGCTCTCGGTGTTCGTGCCCGGCCTCTCCGCGGCGAGCATCCTGGTGAACGCGGGCAAGGCGCGGGTGCGCGGCGTGGAAGTGGAAGCGACCCTGCGCCCGACCGACAGGCTGACGTTGCAGACCGGGATCGGCTATCTGCACGGCAAGTATTTGCAATATATGGATAACGGTGTGGATGTGGCGGACAACCGCGCTTTCACCCACTCTCCCAAGTGGACGGTGTCCTCCAGTCTCGACTGGACCGCGATAGAAGCGGACTGGGGCAAGCTCAACCTGATCGCGGATCTCAGCCTGGTCTCGAAATCCTATGTCTCGCCCTCGCCGCTGGTGACCACGGCCCCGACGCAAGTCGCCGCCGACCTGACGCAAACGCCGACGCGCACGATGCTGGATGCGCGCCTGGTGCTCAGCGAACTGGCCATCGGGGGCACCACGGCGTCCGTCTCTCTCTGGGGCAAGAACCTGCTGAATGAGAAGGACCCCAACTTCTTCATCAGCTATGGTTCCACCTTCCAGAACCTGATCACGGCCTATTTCCCCGATCCGCGTACCTATGGCGTCAGTGTGGGGCTGAAGTTCTGACCGGACGGAATTCGAGCCACTGTCTTGCTTCCAAAGGAGTGTGAGTATGTCGAAGAAAACGGTTCTGGCGCTGGGCCTTGCCATGCAAGGCCTCTGCCTGGCGGGCATCGCGCAGGCAGAGGCGCCACAGCCCTCGCAGGCTGCCCCTGCCCAGACAAGCGTGCTGGGCTCCCCCAGCCAGATCGCCTTCGAAAAGCAGGTGCTGCGCGTGATCGAAACCCCGGTGATGCAAGCCGAGATTCAGCGGGTGAAGGCTTTGTATGCCGCCGATCCGCAAGGCGCGACACCGGCAGGCAAGGCGACGATCAAGCGTGCCGCCGAATCCATCGGCGTGGTGGCCGCTCAGTATGCGGTGGGCGAAGATACCGATCGCCCGGGCGTGTTCTGGGTGGTCAATGCGCCGCACGACTGGTTCGGAGTCCATTCGCCGCGATCCGGCTACGGCATCGAAAATCCGGACAACGTCTATCGCAACCTCATTGTCGACGGGGCCGCCCGCTATGAAATCCATGGGCGCATCAAGCAACCGGCGCCGGCGGAGCAGCATTTCGAGCTGCGCGATTCCATCCCCGGCACGGCAGCGCTAAGCCCGGAAGGCGGCAAGCAACTGGCCACCTTGAGCAATGAGCAGTTGCAGGTCGCCGATGACGGAACTTTCACGATCACGCTCGACAGCAGCCCGGCCAACGGACGCGCCAATCACATGCAGATGCCGCCCGAGGGGGAATTCCTGCTGATCGTCCGCGATCTGTTCACCGACTGGGAAACGCAGAATCCCGTGGCGCTGGATGTGCAGCGCGTCGGCGGCCCCGCGATCCGGCCACTGCGAACGGACGCGCAAGTTGCGCAAAGGGCGGCCAAGCTGCTCTCGCAACTCGCGCCGTACTGGCTGAATTATTTCAACCAGTATACCTATCCCGGGCAGCCGAACCACATCAAGCAGGTGCGGGTGCGCCCGGGTGGCCGCGGCCTGTCGTCGGGCGGATATTTCAGTCTGCCGGCCGACGAAGCACTGGTCCTGACGCTGGACGCGGTAGGCGCGAAATCGATGGGAATCCAGATAACCGATCCCTGGGGCGTCGCTTACGAATATGCGGATCGCATCAGCAGCCTGAACAACGCACAGGCCAAGCCGAACGCCGACGGCACTTACACGTTCGTGATTGCGGAAAAGGACCCGGGCGTCTTCAACTGGCTCGATCCGGAAGGCCATGGCGGCGGTTTGTTCGCCATCCGCTGGCAGTCCGTGCCGCAGGGCGTGAAGCCCGAGGATGCCATCCGCAGCCAGGCGGTCGTCCCGCTCGCCCGCCTACGCGAAGTCCTGCCCGCCGGGACGCACTTCGTCACCCCGAGCGAACGCCAGGCGCAACGCGCGGCACGAGCCGCGAGCCACGCGCGGCGGTTGCAGTAACGAGCACTCCAGCGTTCGGTGCGGCGGCACCCAAACCGCCGCGCCTAGCCGCCGTAGAAAATGTGATCGCCCAGGTCCTTCATTTCGAGAATCGCCGCATCGGGGCGGCCTTCGGGCTGTTTGTGGACATGGGCCTGGGTGACTTCGCCGACGACGATGTGATGATCGCCGATCTCGACGATCTGGACAACCTGGCATTCCACCGCGGCAAAGGCGCTATCGAGGATCGGCGCGCCGTTGTCGCCTGGATGGTAGGCTTCGCCCGAGATCGTTCCGCCTTCGACCGTTGCCGGCTTGAAGAAGGTGAACGCCACCCCCTGCTGGCCCTTGCCGAGCATGTTGAGCGCGAACCGGCCGCTTTCCTTGATCATGGCATAGCTGCCCGAATCCACCTTTACGCCCACGGCGATCAATGGCGGGGCAAAGGCCGTTTGCGTCACCCAATTCACCGTGGCCGCCGCCAACCCTCCATCGGCTGCTTTCGCGGTCAGGACGTAGATGCCGTAGGGGATGGCGCGCAGGGCCGTCTTGCGCGTGGCGTCTTCCATGGATTCGCTCCTCTCTCCGGATGAATGCGGCCGATGGTATCCCCTTTGCCGCCTGCCAGGCAACCATGCCGGGACGGGCGGGTCAGAGCCGCTCCGTCGTCGCGGTCGGCTTCAGCAGCACCACCGGGATGCGCCGCGTGGTCGCCTCCGCATAAGCGGTGTAGGGCGGATAGAGGTTCGCCATCTCCGCCCATACCGCGTCACGCTCCGCCCCTTCGGCCAGGCGCCACGTTCCCACGAAATGATCCCGCGCCACCTGGAACGCCACCTGATCCGCGGCTTCCAGATTGAGGAACCAGGCCGGATGTGTTGGCGCGCCGCCCTTCGAGGCGATGATCGCGTATTCGTCGCCGAATGTGCCGTAAATCAGCGGCAGGATCGAAACCTTGCCGGATTTCCGGCCGATGGTCTTGAGCAGCAGGCTCTGCGTCGGCCCTTTGCCGCCCAGGCCGCTCAGGTCGATATAGTGACCTTCGCGGCCATCGGTTTCGAGATAGGTGCGGATATGTTCGGCAAACCAGTCGGCATTGTCCGGAGTGGCCTTGATCATGTGACGGAGTCCCCGATTGTTAGCCGGCCAAGGTTGCCCTTGTTGGGAGGCAACCGCAAGAGCGCGCATCCCGCCACCCGCGAGCGATCGGCAGCTAGATCACGCCCATCGCCTGCATTGCCTCGGCAACGCGGACGAAGCCCGCGACATTGGCGCCAAGGACATAGTCGCCCGGCCGGCCGTATTCTTCCGCCGTGCCGGCGCAGCGATCGTGGATATCGCGCATGATCCCGGCAAGCCGCGCTTCGGTCTGCTCGAAAGTCCAGCTATCGCGCGAGGCATTCTGCTGCATTTCAAGCGCCGAGGTCGCCACGCCGCCCGCGTTCGCCGCCTTGCCGGGTCCGAACAGGACGCCCGCTTCCTGGAACAGCCGCACGGCCTCCGGCGTGCTCGGCATGTTCGCCCCCTCTCCGACCGCCAGGACGCCGTTGGCGATCAAGGCGCGGGCATCCCTGCCGGTCAGTTCGTTTTGAGTAGCGGAGGGCATGGCCACGTCGCACGGCACGTCCCAGATATTGCCCCCATCCACATAGCGGGCCGTGCCCCCCTTCGCGTCAACGTAGGCCGTTATCCGCTCCCGGCGGACTTCCTTGATGTCCTTGAGCAGGTCCAGATCGATCCCGGCTTCATCGAAAACGTACCCGTTGGAATCCGAGCATGCGACGACCGTGCCGCCGAACTCCCGGATCTTGTCGATCGTATAGATCGCCACATTGCCCGAGCCGGAAACGACCGCCCGCTTGCCATCGAAGCTCGTTCCCTTGGTCGCCAGCATCTGCTGGACGAAATAGACCGCGCCGTAGCCGGTCGCCTCGGTCCGCGCGCGGGACCCGCCGTACACGAGCCCCTTGCCGGTGAGCACGCCTGCTTCGTAGCGGTTGGTCAGGCGCTTGTACTGTCCGAAAAGGAAGCCGATTTCGCGGGAGCCGACACCGATGTCACCGGCCGGCACATCGATATATTCCCCGATGTAGCGAGAGAGTTCCGTCATGAAGGACTGGCAGAACCGCATGATTTCGCCATCGGACCGGCCGCGCGGATTGAAGTCGGACCCGCCCTTGCCGCCGCCGATCGGCATGCCGGTCAGAGCGTTCTTGAACGTCTGCTCGAACCCCAGGAACTTGATGATCCCTACGTTGACCGAAGGGTGGAAGCGCAAGCCCCCCTTGTAGGGGCCGAGCGCGGAATTGAACTGCACGCGAAAGCCGCGGTTGATCTGCACGTTCCCGGCATCGTCCGTCCAGGGAACGCGGAAGATGATCTGCCTCTCGGGTTCGCAAATGCGCTCTATCAGGGCGTGGTCGGCATATTCCGGATGCTTGGCCACCACCCGACCAAGGCTTTCGAGCACTTCCTGGACCGCCTGCAGGAACTCCGCCTCGCCGGCATTGCGGCGCAGAACATCGTCAAAAATGGGTTGCAGCTTTTCATCGATCATCAAGAGGCTCACTTGGTTTGATTTCTTTCCTTTCGGCTTGCAGAGGCCAAAGGGCGTTCGTCAAGGGCTGAATTGGGTCAAGCGCGCTCTTAAGGCCGCTCAGCCGCGCTCCGAACTGCGCGAATGGCAAGGTTTCGGCGGCGGGTTCGGCCAGATGGAGGCTCTATCCGGCAGGCGACGCAGACGGGCCCGCCGATCGATCGCCCTATTCCAGCAGCGTGGCGCGCAGGCTGTCTAGATCGGTTTCGCTGAAGCCGAGCTTTTGCTTCAGATACCCAGCCGCGCCACCGTAACGGGCATCGAGATAGAGGAAGAACTGCGCCAGATGGGACTGCTCGCTGGGCGTATAGAGTGGCTCGGCCTCATTCAGCTTGCCGTCCTTGCTCAGCCAGAAGGTAGCCGGTGCATCATCGTCGCGCAGCACGCTGACACTCGCGGCATCCTGCCGCTCGATCAGCATTGGTTCGTGTGCGACGGTGGAAGTCGCCAGCGCGAGAATCAGGACACCGACCGGCAAGGACAACGCGCTTTTTCTCATGACAGGCCTCATGCAGATGCCCCTGCAAGCGCGACCGGCGGGTTCTTCAGAACCCCGACCGGTCGCGCCCCGGGATCGATCAGAAGGTGACCCGCGCTTCGAGGCCGTAGGTACGCGGCTCGTTCCAGTACGTGTTGCTCACGTTGGCAAGGCCCGGCCCGGCGACGTTGAAACTGAACACTTCCCATTGGGTGTTGGTCAGGTTCTTGCCCCATAGCGAAACGGCCAGCTTCATCGAGTCTCCGCCGAGGTTGATATCGCCCAGAGTCACCCGTCCGTTGAGCATCGCGTAGGAGCCGGTCTTGGGCGATGTCGCCCCACCGGTGTAGAAGCTGCTGGAATAGACAGCATCCAGATGGGTGGAGAGCGTCGCCCATGTAAACGGCCGAAACTCGTGATCGATAGCCCCCGTAAGCGAATGGCGGGGCGTGTAAGTGACCGCTCCGCGCTGAATCGCGTTGCTGAACGGATTCACATCCACCGCCGCTTCCCAATCCATGAACACGTAGCTGCCGCTGAAAGTCAGCCCCGGCGCGAGGCGTGCCGTGAGATCGAATTCCATACCCTTGATAGTGGTCGACTTCGGGGCATTGAGCGTTTCGATGTTCGACGGGTTCGCCGGATTGAGGAAATCGACCTGGCGGTCGCCATAACGGGTCTGGAAAGCTGCCACGTTGAACCGCACGCGACGATCGAACAGCTCCGTCTTGGCGCCGATTTCCCAGGTTGACACTTCTTCTTCCGCGAAGGCCCGATAGGTTGCCGAGCGCGAGTTGGCGCCCCCGGCGCGGTAGGCCCTGCCCCATTTGACATAGGTGTTGATCGCATCCGTCCAGTCGAACGCCAGAACGAACGACGGATCGAGCCGCTTGGATTCGAAGTACGGCTTGCCTTCGAAATCGAACGGAATGCTCACGGCCACGCCCCGCAACTTCGACATTTCGCCCCATTTGCGATCGTGCGTCCAGCGCAGTCCCGCCGTCAGGTGCAGGCGCTCATCAAGAACGGGCGGCGTATAGGTGGCCTGCCCGAAGATAGCCTTGGAACGCGTATGCACGTCGCTGGCCCGGTCGGGGAAGCGCGAACCACCCGGCCCGAGCGTGAACGGCAACAGGGTATAGCCCGTTCCATCACCGTTGAATTGCGCGGTGAACGGCCCGTAGGCGATCTCATCCGCATTTTCCCGATAGTAGAAACCACCGAGAATGAACTTGAAATGATCGAATGTGCCGAGGAGCTGGATTTCCTGGCTATATTGATCCTGATGGACGTCGGCCCAGCTCATGCGCGCGAAAACCCCGTTCGGGGCATAAGGCTGGAGCAGACCGCCGCCATTGTCGAATTGGCCTTGGTATAGCTTGCGGTAGGCGGAAATGGATCGCAACGTCAGTTGATCGGTGATGTCCCAATTGGCCTGGAGGCTATGCCCCATGACCTTGCCGACGCTGGGTTCCAGCGGAACGCCCACCCGCCCTTCGCGAATGCGCTTGGGTTCCTCGGAGAAAAGCGCCGGAAACGCCGGTGCCCCGGGGAGCCGCGTCAGCTGCGGGTAGCCGGCGACCGATGCATCGCGCGATTTGTCGAAGGAATAGAGGAAATTGAGGCTGTCGGTCGGTTCCCACAACACGCTGGCGCGAATACCCCGGCGGTTCGATCCGTACCAGTTCTTCTCCCCGTCGAGCGAGTTGTTCACCCAACCGTCGCGCTTGCTCCACACCCCGTCCAGTTTGATTTTGAAGCCCGCGAATTCCGGCAGGTTGAGATGCGCCTTGATATTGCGGCCATCGAAATTGCGGATACCGGCGGTGAGATCGAGGCCGAACTCGCCGGTCGGACGCTTCGACACCATGCTGAGAGCACCGCCCACGGCATTCCGCCCGAACAAGGTGCCTTGCGGCCCGCGCAGCACTTCCATCCGTTCGAGATCGAACATTTCCGCACCCAGGCCTTGGGCGCGCCCCAGATAGACCCCATCGATATAGATGCCCACGGTCGGGTCGCGGCTGATCTGCGTGGCATCGCCCGGGTTGATACCGCGCATGGTGACGTTCATGCTCGACGGGCGGCCCGTAACCGGCGTGATGCGCAGCGACGGCACCGCGCCGCTGCCGAAATCGCCAAGGCTGGTGACGCCCCGCTTCTCCAGATCCTCGCTGCCAAGCACGGCGATGGAAATCGGCGTGCTCTGCAGCGATTCCTCGCGCTTCTGCGCGGTGACGACGATTTCGCCGAGCCTGGTCGACGACGCCCCCTCCCCTTCCTGGGCAAACACCGCGGCCGGCGCCAGCAGACTGCCCCCAACGAGCAAGCCCAATACCCGTGACAAATGATTACGCATCCCCAACCCCCTTTCAGTTTTCCCTAAAATTACTTTGTATACTTACAATTGCACACCCGTTCATACGTATACTAAAGTCTATTCTTATATATCGGCATATTTTTTGCCGTTAGGCGACTATCTTGTACAGTCGTTCAGACTTGCGTCAAGCAGGGTTTCCGGGCATGAGCGCGGGCATGGCGACCGCCCGGAAAACTTCGACGGAAAGGGTGCTCTCGGTCGCCCGCGAGATCGGCGTCCGTGAAGGAATCGAAGGGATCGGCGTGCGCTCGGTCGCCCGTCAGGCGGATATCAGCCCTTCGCTGGTCAGCTATCACTTCAAGGGGCGGGACACGCTGCTGGCCGCGCTGCATCGGGATGCGATGCAGGATCATTATGCCGACCTGACGCACCAGCTTGCCAAGACAGCCGCGCTGCCCAGCCACATGCGCTCACCCGCCAGCTTCCTGACGGCGGCGGTGACTCATCTGGTCCACGAGATGCGGCCGCTGACCCTGTTCCTCCTTGAACTGCGTATGCATGTCGCCTTGGCCGGCGATCAGGTCGATACGGCCGTGGCGCAGCGCTTCTGGCGAGAATTCGGCGCGACCTTCGACATCCCGGATGACTTGATCTGGCCGTGGACGATCATGACCGACGCGATCCTGTGGTATGGGGTGCTCGACGATGATCCCCTGGTCACCCAGGTCTGGCTTGGGCGTGCCTTCGGGCGGTTTGCCGCCCGACTCTCCGGCCTGCCCGATCAACCGGCCGAAGCCGCCTTTTTCGAGGAAGATGCGGCCCCGAAGGACCGGGAGGAGATCGCGCCTTCACGTGCGCGGGACATTACCCTGGCGGCCATCCGCCTGATTTCGCGAGGGGAGAAGATATCCCATCGCACCATTGCGAAGGAGGTCGGGATGCCGCTGGCCTCGACCGCCTACTTCTTCGGCAGCAAGAACGACATTCTCGCGGATACCTACAAGACGATCTACGAAATGATGATCGGCGACCTCAATGTGATGGTCAAGGCGGCGGGGTTTTCAATCGACGCCGATGGCAAGGTGGCGCCGATCCCAGCGCTGTTCGGCAAGCTGATCATCCACACTGCGCGGGATAGCGAGAACACCATTCTCTCCCGGCGCTTCAGGGATACAAGAGGCCTTTCCTCCCTCAAGGCCCTCCGCCAGCGAGGCATCGAGGCCGATCGGCTGGATGGGTTGGTCTGGTCGCTGTGCCACGGCCCCTATTCGCCGGCGATATCCGGCCTGCCTGCAGCCGAACGCGCGGCCGCTTTCATCGCACACCTCGGCGACCTGTCCGACAGGATGTTCGGCCAACGCCCCTGACCGTCTTTCGGAGCGGCGGCGCCATGCGCTGCGCAGCCGCTCCTCTCACCTGGATGCCGATCACTCCAACAGGTCGGTGCGGATCTTGGCGAGTTGGGTTTCGCTGAAGCCGAGCTTTTGCGTCAGATACTCGGCCGAGCCGCCGTAACGGGCATCGAGATAGAGAAAGAACTGCGCCAGATGGGACTGCCCGCTGGGCGTATAGAGCGGCTCGGCCCTGGTCTCGCCCTTTGCCTGGCTGGCGCGATAATACTGGACGATGGGATTGTCCGGGTGATCCGTAGCCTCCAGCGGCGGCATTTCGAACTGGAGGCGGCGGAATTGGGTCGAAAGATGATAGTCTTTCACGATGGTTGCGCGATCCACGCCCAGCACGTCGTAGATCAGCGCCGTTGCGATCCCGGTCCGGTCCTGACCGGCCGAGCAATGGAAAACGATAGCTCCATCATCGGCGAGCAGGCGCTTGAACAGCGACCGCAGTTGCGGCGCGATCCGCTCCTCCATCCCCTCGTAGATATTTTCCCGGTTGCCCGAACCGAATTTGGCGAGAAGCGGCTTGATCGAATAATCGTTGGAAATGAACAGCGCACCGGTGCGGTCGTCCAGCAGATCAGGGGCGATCTCGCGCTCCTCCAATGTGCGGAAATCCACCACCGTGCCGATACCCAGTTGCCCGAGCAGCGCATAATCCGCTTCCGTCAGCATCGGCATCGCCCCCGAACGGAAAACCTTGCCCCAGCGGACGCTTTTCCCATCCCTTGTTCCATAGCCGCCCAGGTCGCGGAAATTGCTGCCCTGCTCCAGCGGCAGCACCCTTTCGGCCACGGTGGCGGTGCTGCCATCCGCACGCTGCATGATGACATAGCTGCGTTCGGCAACCGGCATCCGCACAGTCACGCGCCGAGCTTTGCTGTCACGGGCGACGACCGTATCGCTCTCATCCAGCTTGCTGTCCTTGCTCAGCCAGAAGGTAGCCGGTGCATCATCGTCGCGCACGATGGAGGTATTGTGCATATTCTGCCGTTCAATGCGCAGCGGTTCCGCCGCACCGACGGGAAAGGCGAGAACTACGGCCAGCATGGCGACAGACAGAGAAAGGGCGGATTTCTTCATGGACTACCGTGCCTCTTGCAAATGGTGGCCAACGGACACTCCGGCGGTGGATCGGCTGGTTTCCCGCACAATCCACCGCCGGCGCTTCGTTTATGCAACTCGCTCCAACTTAAATTTGAAACGCGTGTTCAGAACGTGAGGCGGGCTTCGACCCCGTAAGTTCTCGGTTCATTGAAATAACCGGAAACGACATTCGCCACCCCAGTCCCCGCCAGCGCATATTGGAAGGTTTCCCACTGCGTATTGGTGAGGTTTTTGCCCCATAGCGACACCGCGAGCTTTGGACCGTTACCTATCTCGAGATCGCCCAACGTGATCCGGCCATTGAGCATGACATAGGAGTCGGTCCTGGGAGTGGTTGCACTGCCCGTGTAGAAGCTACTTGAATAAATCGCATCGACATGGGTCGAAAGCGTCGCCCCATCGAAGGGGGAAAAGACGTGATCGAGAGCAGCCGATGCGGAATTCCTGGGTGTATAAAGCACCACTCCCTCTTCGATCAGCCCACTGTACGGATTGCGATCTCCGACAGCTTTCCATGACGTATAGGCATAGCTGCCTGTCAGAGTCAGTTCTCGCGTGAGACGTGCGGTAAGATCGACTTCCACACCCTTGATCTTCGCTGGATCGGGCGTGTTGACTGTCGTTATAACCGAAGGTGAACGTGGATTAACGAAATCCACTTGGCGATCTTTGTATTTCGTGTGGTAAGCGGCAATATTGAGTCTTACACGCCGATTGAAGAGTTCGGTTTTTGCGCCAATTTCCCAGCTAGATACTTCTTCTTCCCCGAATTTTTCAAAGTTGGGCGCACGAGAGTTCGCGCCACCTGCGCGATAGGCTTGACCCCATTTCACGTAGGTGTTGATGGCGTCGGTCCAGTCGAATGCGGCGGTGAAGGCCGGGTCCACCCGTTTGGAGGAGAAGGAAAAGGGAATGTCGATCACCGCACCGGCCGCCCGGGTTCGCGCACCATGTTTGCTGTCATGAGTCCAGCGCAACCCCCCGGTCAGGTGCAGGCGTTCGCCAAGGATCGGCGGCGTATAAGTGGCCTGACCGAAGACCGCCCTTGATTTGGCATGGAGCACACTTGCCCGTTCGGGAAAGTTGGCAGCGCTGAAGGATACCGGCAGCAACGTATACCCCGTACCATCCGAATTGAATCGGGCGGAGAACGGGGAATATGCCAGATCGTCGGCGTCTTCCTTGAAATAGAATGCGCCAGCGACAAATTTCAAGTTCTCGAAGCTGCCGAGAAGTTGGACTTCCTGGCTGAACTGGTCCTGATGCATATCAGCGTAACTGATACGCGAGAATACGCTGTTGGGAGCATAAGAAAGGGTTAGACCCCCGCTATTTGTATATTGATCCTGGGACAACTTGCGATAGGCCGAAATGGATCGCAGTGTCAGTTGATCGGTGACATTCCATGTCGCCTGAAGGCTATGGCCAGACACCTTGCCGACGCTGGGTTCCATCGGGACGCCGATTTGCCCCTCCCGAACCCTCTTCTTTTCGAGGGAGAACATGGGGGGCAGGAGACCGCCCGGCAAGACAGACATGGTCTGATTATAGCCGGCTGTCGAAGCATCGCGCGAGATGTCGTAGGAATAGAGAACGTTCAGATCCGGGCCCGGCTCCCACATCACGCTCACCCTGGCGCCCCGACGATTGACCTCATACCAATCGCTGGCCCCCGCCAAAGCATTTTCGACCCAGCCATCGCGCTTGGTCCACACGCCGTCCAGCTTGATGCTGAATCCCGCGAATTCCGGCAGATTCAAGTGTGCCTTGACACTCCGGCCATCGAAATTGCTGATACCGGCGGTCAGATCTAAGCCCAACCGGCCCGTAGGTTTCTTTGACACCATGCTGATGGCGCCGCCTACGGCATTCCGGCCGAAAAGCGTGCCTTGCGGCCCGCGCAGCACTTCCATCCGTTCGAGATCGAACATTTCGGAACCCAGGCCCTGCGAACGCCCCAGATAAACCCCGTCGACATAAATTCCCACGGTCGGATCACGGCTGATCATCGCCGCATCCCCCGGATAGATACCGCGCATAGTGACTGTCAGGGATGATGGCCGCGCCTGGATGGGAATGATGCGCAATGACGGCACGGCACCGCTCGCAAAGTCGCTCAGAGTGGCCACACCGCGCCTTGCCAGATCCTCGCTACCCAGCACGGCGATGGAAATCGGGGTGCCTTGCAACGACTCCTCGCGCTTCTGCGCCGTCACG
>Ga0116175_1001394_pt1 | contig 15542 bp, 11 predicted proteins | sample AD_UKC125_MetaG_FD_89802 | JGI IMG/M metagenome (GOLD analysis project Ga0116175, IMG submission 89802) | Active sludge microbial communities of municipal wastewater-treating anaerobic digesters from USA - AD_UKC125_MetaG | ecosystem: Engineered > Bioreactor > Anaerobic > Digestate | place: USA... | reverse complement strand
GGGGGGGATATCATGAAGAAATCAGAAAAAGTGATTTCAAGGACGGGAGCCCTGCTAGAGATAAGTGAAGCTGAGGTCTCAGATATTGATCTATTAATGTCATGGAGAATGGAAGCGCTGGGGCATGTTTTTGAGATGCCGATGGGTAAGGAAATAGACGAAATATATGAATCTAATCGTATTTACTATCTGTCAGCAATCGAAGCCCATACCCATATAGCCTGTTTTACCAGCATGGATAATGAGATAATCGGTTGCGGAGGAGTATGTCTGCAGGAGGAAATGCCTTCTCCGGATAATCTCTCAGGCAGGAATGCTTATATTATGAATATATATACCAGAGGGCAGTGCAGAGGGATAGGAGTAGGAGGCTCAACTGTATCCTGGTTGATAGAAAGAGCGAAGGCAGAACAGTCTGTCAAGATCTACCTAGAGACATCACCGGCAGGAAGAAAGCTCTATCAAAAAATGGGGTTCAAACCTATGGTAGATTATCTCAAGCTTTGAACTGATTTATGTGACTTAGTCACAGAGATAAAAAATCTTAATTGTTATAATGGATTACAGAATGATCGTTAAAAAAATATCAACATAATGTATTTGAGAAAAATGTTAACAAAGGTATTAATAAATCAACGAAAAGGAGTATCGATATGGCAAAAAAGACATTGATAATCGGTGGAGTCGCAGGAGGTGCGACTACAGCAGCAAGGCTAAGAAGAAGAGATGAAAACAGACAGATAATCATATTCGAGCGCGGAGAATATATATCCTATGCTAATTGTGGTCTCCCATATTATATCGGAGATGCAATCAAGAGCAGAGACGCACTTATCCTACAGACACCTGAGCTCATGAAGAGTAGGTTTAATATAGATGTTCGTGTTTCCAATGAGGTGACTCGCATCCTTCCTGATGACAAAAGAGTTGTTGTAAGGAATCTAAAAACTGGGGAATCATATGAAGAGTCATATGATGACCTTGTTATCGCTACGGGTTCATCGCCCATCAAACCACCAATCCCGGGAATCGATGGAGATAATATATTCACACTGTGGACTATTCCTGACACAGATAAGATCAAGGGATATCTACAGGAAAAAAGACCTAAAAGTGCTGCAGTTATAGGTGGTGGTTTTATAGGTCTTGAAATGGCGGAGAATCTACATGCTGCAGGTGTCCATGTCTCTATAATCGAGATGCAGGACCAGGTAATGGCACCGCTGGATAGGGAAATGGCCAATCTTCTCCATGAAAACATGGAAATGAATCAGGTAGAACTGATATTAGGTGATGGAGTAAAAGAATTCCATAATGAGGGAGATAAGGTTAGTATCAGCCTTGGCAGTGGTAAAAATATCGAAGCCGATATGGTAATTCTGTCCATTGGAGTAAAGCCGAATAGTGAGCTGGCTAGTGAAGCAGGACTGGAACTAAATCCCAGAAAGGGAATCGTGGTAGATGAGAACCTTAGGACATCAGTGAGTGATATATATGCAGTGGGAGATGTAATAGGTGTTGATAACTACATTACCAGGGAAAAGACTATGATACCGTTAGCAGGGCCAGCAAACAAACAGGCCAGAATCCTGGCAGATAATTTATCTGGAGACCATAAAATATACAATGGTTCTCTTGGAACAAATGTTGCAAAAATATTTGATCTAAATGCAGCTAGTACGGGACTAAATGAAAAGCAATTGAAATCTATGGGCAAGGTCAAGGGAACTGACTATGAGACCATTCTTATCAATCAAAAGTCCCATGCCGGATATTATCCGGGAGCCACTACACTTACATTAAAGCTGATTTTTGATAATGAAGGAGGAATATTAGGTGGACAGATCGTAGGCCAGGATGGAGTAGATAAGAGGATCGATACGCTTGCTACGACCATTAGATTAGGCGGGACTATATATGATCTAGAGGAGTTGGAACTTTCCTATGCACCACCATTTTCTTCTGCCAAGGATCCGGTCAATATGTTGGGATTCACCGCAGAGAATGTGCTGCGAAAAATGGTTTCTTTTATGGAATGGGATGAGCTGGATGAGCTCATTAGTAATAAGGAAAAAGAAACAGATTATACTGTTTTGGATGTGACAGAGGAAATGGAGAGAATGGTATTTGCCATTCCGTGTTCCTACAATATTCCGGTGGGACAGCTCAGAAGCAGAATGGCTGAATTGGATAAAAATAAGCTTATTATCATATACTGCGCCATCGGAGTTCGTTCATATAATGCAGCCAGGATACTGATGCAGAACGGATTTGAAAATGTCATGGTCTTGTCAGGAGGAACTGCTTTTTACAAGTCCATGCATTATGGTGATAGGAATAAATCAGGTGGTTCTTCCTCAGACACAGATGAAAAAGCATGTGGATGCGGTGGATCAGATAGTATAAATATGAAAATGAAAGAAAATAGTTCAGATGATCCTATTGCAGAAAAGGAAATGAAGATCTTGGATTGCTGTGGATTACAGTGTCCCGGCCCAATTATGAAGGTTCATGAGGCTATCTGTGAGATGAAGGATTCGGAAATCCTAAAAGTATCGGCAACTGATATGGGATTTGCTGCAGACATCGAATCATGGTGTAGAAGAACAGGAAATACTCTGGTCAAAAAAGAGCGCATCGGCAAAGAGAATATTGTCTACATAAAAAAGGGATTACAATCTGATTGCAATAATGCTATAAAAAACAGCCAAGGTGCAGAAAATACTTCAGTCAAACTTCCACAGGGCAAGACACTGATAGTATTTAGCGGTGATCTGGACAAGGTGTTGGCATCATTCATCATCGCCAATGGTGCTGCCTCTATGGGAAGACCTGTAACTATGTTCTTCACTTTCTGGGGATTGAATGCTCTTAGAAAAACAGAAAATGTCAAGGTGAAGAAGCCCTTTATAGACAGTATGTTCGGAATGATGATGCCTAGAGGAACATCTAAGCTTAAATTATCTAAAATGAATATGGGCGGTATGGGAACGGCCATGATGAAAAAGGTAATGAAGGATAAAAATGTAGATTCGCTGGAGGCATTGATGCAGCATGCATTGAAAAGCGGGATCCGTCTGGTAGCTTGCACTATGTCTATGGATATTATGGGAATCACCAAGGATGAATTGATAGATGGAGTAGAGTTTGCCGGAGTTGCATCTTATCTCGGAGATGCTGAAGAGTCCAATGTTAATTTGTTCGTATAATATTGTTTTGATAAATTGCAATTTGCTTTTGCTAGATAATAGTTCAATGTAAAAATTTAACTGCATATATAATTTACATAATGAATTCAACTTCATGTTTGTGCCGTCGTCTCCGAGCAAATCTTTGCTAAGAGGCGGCGGTTTGTAATATCAATGTGCCAGCTTAATAAGTGCAATCTTATCAAGAATGTGGATTCCCCCCCGGGACAGACTCACATAGCCCTCATGAGAGAAATATTTTAACATTTTGGATACAACTTCTCTTGCAGAGCCAAGGTACTTGGCAATTTGCTCATGGGTCATGGAAATATCAAGAGAGTCACTGCGCTTTGATTCTTCAATTAGGAATCTGGCTAGTCTTTTATCGAAACTTGTGAACAGAATCTGCTGCATAGCCCACATAACATCAGAAAAACGTTCTGTAGCCAGTTTATAGGAAAACAGCTCTACATATACATTTTTTGAGGAAATACTGGAAAAGACTGAGGAACTGACCTGAAGAATATCGCAATCGGACTTCGCATCAATGGAAACATCAAAATCAATGGATTCCAACACACATGAAGCTGAGAAAATGCATATATCTCCGGAATCCAGTATGTAAAGAGTTACTTCGCGTCCTTCCTCAGATGTTATATATACACGAATACTACCACTTTTCATGATGAGAACTCCGGCACACTCCATATCACCGCGATATAGAGACTGACCCTTTGAAAAATGTATGGATCTGGAACCGGAATATAGGAGAGCGGTCTCATCCGGTGACAGTTTGCTCCAGAAGGGTAAACTGTTTTGAAGAAGTTTCTGGTCTATTTGATTAAGCATATATTCTCCTTATTTTTATATCTATTATCATCCAGTTTATTTATAAAATTAAAGTTAGAGATCAAGCAGTATCAAATAGAGTTTCCAATACCTAATGAAACTCTATTAATAATTGTATTGTTATAAATTTTAATATAAAAATGTCGAAACAACATGTATAATATGCTTGTGAAGGACACAATGCTATTATACAATACTCTGCTACCACATTTATGATATATGTTGCAAATGAGGAGGAAGACATGCATTTTGAATACTTTTTGTATGTTTTGTCAGAATTCTATTGCCTGATGTTTTCACTTACGATTTTAATGCGGCTAGATAGCAGTATGGGCTCTGAACATGAAGTAAAACAGCTGAAGTATATTATATATACATACTTTGGGTTGATCATTAGTGATATGTTTTGGGCATCAGTTAAGTATCAGATCATTCATCCTCTACCTATCCTCAACCTGATAGGTAATCTTGGAGATTATATATTTATCGCACTTTCATGCTATTTTTGGTGTCTATATTTAGAAACCAAGATACATCCTGAAATGGCGAATAAGAAGAGCTTCAATATAATTATGAAGGTTCCAATTGTTGCATTGATTGTGCTTGAGGTGTCTTCTATCATTACAGGATGTGTTATCTACATTGATAAAACAGGACAATGCAAACATGGACCATTAGAATGGATTCCCTGGATAGTTGACTCTTTTTATATTCTTATTCCTACACTTGCGGCAATAGGAAAAGCAATTCAATCACATTCCAAATATCAAAGAAAGAAGTACATGAGGTATATTTTGTATCTTTTGATACTTGTGCCTGGAGCTGTTCAGGTGATTCTTCCAGGTACTCCTATATTTGTGTTAAATGAGTTTATGGTTATCAATATGCTATTTCTGACTGTACAGGGAATGCAGATATACGATGATTCGCTGACGGGACTGAATAATAGGAGACGATTGCTGAAGTTCCTAGATGAACGTCTCAAAAATGCATCAGAGGAAAGGCCTGTTATATTTTATATCATGGATATCAATAGATTTAAACAGGTCAATGATATGTATGGGCATGTCGAGGGAGATAATGCGCTTCGAAGTTTTGCTGGGGTACTTAGAAAAATGTCATTAAAATATAATGCATTTATTGCTCGGTATGCAGGCGATGAATTCTGCTTCGTAATCGATGGTGTGGATATCGATCCTGAGGATGTCATCAAGGATCTGGAAATCATGCTTCAAGATGCAAAAAGGGTTCCGGAAGGCATGGGAGAGGGATATTTTATTTCAGCCAGCTGCGGCTATTTCGTATGTCGCCATCCGGAATCGAATGTGGATGTAGCTATTGGAGAAGCAGATAAAATGTTATATGATAGAAAACGTGAATGGCATAGAACTCACATTAATTCTAGGGAGAATTAATGATCATTACTATTATTATATGAAGTCGTATATGATATCAATTTAGAGTATGGATTGAAATATGGATTGAAATACTGATTGTTACTAGTTATATAAATTCAAAAAGATACTGCATAGATTTAAACGATCCATGCAGTATCTTTTTATTGATAGAAATTATTTTATTTGATTAGTATTGATCATACTTGATTTAAATTAAATATATTTATGTTAATTATATTTATAAAAACCTTCACCGGAGGACATTCCGAGCTTGCCCTGGTCGATGTATTCTTTCAGCATCTTGGACATACCTTTGAAATTATAGGGAGCCAGGAAAGAAGGAATCTTGACATACATCTGGACAATGTTATATGCAGTTGTCAGACCTACAGTATCCAGTATCTGGAAGGGACCCTTAGGCGAGCCTGTGCCATGAACCCATGCTATATCTATGCTTTCCGGATCAGAAACTCCGTTTACATACAGATCCATTCCTGAGAATAAAAGAGGGATCAGCATGGAATTAAGCAGATATCCAGATTTTTCCTTACGAACAGGAAGGGGTATCATTCTGATATCCTTGGCAAATTCCAGGATCTGATCGAAATATGCGGTATCAGTTTTATCCTGAACCATTATCTCGGCGGTGTTTTTCTGCCATATAGAATTGGCAAAATGCAGAGATAAGTATTTATCGGGGCGTCCTGTGTACTTTGCAAATTTTGATGGAAGCATAGTTGAAGAATTAGTTACAAGAATGGTCTTTTCTGGAAGAAGAGGAGCGAGCTTCTGGTAGAAGGCGATTTTTTCATCTTCTTTTTCGGCCATAGATTCAATTACCAGATCTGCGTCAGAAACAGCCTTGGCCATATCCAGTTCCAGCTTGATGCCGGCATAAGCCTTTTCTACCTTGGCGAGGCAGGCTTCTTTGTCAAAAGTATCATAGTCTGCTATGCCCATAGCCCAATTCTCAGGGGTCTTGCCCTCTGGAGTATCCATTTTTTCGATTACTTCTATATAAGTATCTCTTAAATGATCCAATTTAGGCTGAGTACGAGTGATGCTTCCCTCACTTCTGAGCCATATAGTTACATCGAATCCACAGTAAGCTGACTGAAAGGCTATCTGACTGCCCAGTACACCGCCACCTGCAACAACAACGTTTTTCATATAAAACCCTCCCACTTAATAATATATTTTATATATTGTGATCAGACCTAAGCATAACTTATAGATGAGTAATCGTCAACGTACTAGGCGATGGAATACTACCCGAAAATGTTTGTGTTGACAATTTTGAAGGTAATATTCATACTGACTGTATCTTCTTTGCACTGTATTACATTCCGATTTATCGTTATCGGTGTGCTAGATAACAGTACGAACATAGCAGGCTCTACCGAGATGGAGGCAAGGGCCGGGCCGTTTAACAACCGGCAACGGAGTGCATTTTCACATCTGTGGGACAGTTGTATGCCCTACAGGTGTTTTTTTGTCAGAAAAAGGTTGGTCTTTATAAGAAGATGCGTAGTTGGAACGTGCGGTATAAGAGATTGTGTTGATTCATAGGATTTATCCATTTATCAGACAAACTTTGCACATTATTTTTATATGCGCAAGGAGAATGGCAATGAAAAATACAGGAAACATGAAAGCTTCATCTAGAATTCTAGATGCAGCAAAGCTAAAAAGATATGAGCTGTTTAAAGAGTACGAACTAGTAGACAGCGGATTAAGTGCAGAACAAGCAGAAGAATCAAGAATCAAATACGGCTCTAATGCCATAGCTAAGAAAAAAAAGGATAGCGTCTTAAAAAAGTTATTCTTATCATTTGTGACCCCGTTCACCATAGTATTATTAGTATTAGCGGGGATTTCCCTTTTTACAGATATACTTTTGCCCCCTGTGGGAGAAAAAAATTACATAACTGTAGTTATGGTTGTATCAATGGTTATGATAAGTGGAATCATGACATTTATACAGGAGTACAAATCAGAAAAAGCAGCAGAGAAACTATCAGATATGGTAAAGAACACGGCTACTGTAATAAGAAGCGGGAAAGAGGAGGAATGCTCTTTTGATGATTTGGCTGTAGGGGATAGATTATTACTGTCTTCCGGCGATATGATACCGGCGGATGTAAGAATGATACAGGTGAAAAATCTGTTCGTCAATCAGGCAAGCTTAACCGGAGAGAGTCTCCCAGTGGAAAAGTTTGTAGAATTGGATGATACATCAGTTACAGCTCCGATAGAGTGCTGTAATATATCTTTTATGGGAACTAACGTAGTAAGCGGTTCGGCCCAAGCTATAGTAATATGTACAGGCAAAGACACTATTTTTGGAGGAATTGCCGGTAAGCTAAGCGAGAAGAAGGAAAATACCAGCTTTGATATAGGAATCAATAAAGTATCATGGATGCTTATTAAGTTTATACTTGTAATGGCGCCTACGGTATTCATAATAAATGGTGTATTTAAACCAGGGGATAATAGATGGATCAATGCTCTTCTTTTTGCGCTGTCTGTGGCTGTAGGACTGACACCGGAGATGCTTCCGATGATAGTATCTGCGAATCTGGCAAAAAGCGCTGTTGTTATGTCAGCCAAAAAAGTAATTATAAAAAATCTAAGTGCTATTCAGAACCTGGGTGCAATGGATGTTCTATGCACAGATAAAACAGGAACATTAACGGAAGATCATATAGCATTGGAGTTTCACTGCAATATTACGGGTGATGAGGATATACGTGTATTAAAGCATGCATTCCTAAACAGCTATTTTCAAACTGGTTTAAAAAACCTAATGGACATAGCTATAATACGCCATGCTGACGAAGACGAATTAAAGCCCTTATGTGATAAATATAAGATCGTTGACGAGATACCATTTGATTTTAACAGACGTCGTATGAGCGTTGTGGTTGAGGATCAGACGGGCAAGAGACAGCTCATTACCAAGGGAGCTGTGGAGGAAATGATAGGTGTATGCGCCTATGCAGAATACGAAGGTGAGATAGCGCCTCTCTCAGAAGATATGAAAAATATCGTCATGAAGAAGGTCAATGAATATAATGCCAAGGGATTTCGCGTAATAGGTATTGCACACAAAACAGCCGTTGATGAGAATGAAGAAAACTTATTAATGGAAAAGGATATGGTGCTGTTAGGATATCTGGCATTCTTTGATCCACCAAAATCTACAGCTCCACAGGCAATTAATAGGCTTCATGAATATGGTGTCAATGTAAAGATACTTACCGGAGATAATGATGCTACATCCAGACACGTTTGCAAGGAAGTTGGTATCAATGCTGACAGAATGCTCTTAGGCTCTGAAATTGCTGAAATGTCAGATGAAGAGCTTGCTGAAAAGGTAGAGAATATCAATGTATTTGCAAAGCTTAGTCCTGATCAAAAGACAAGGATCGTATCAGTACTAAGAAGAAATCACACAGTTGGTTTTATGGGTGATGGCATTAATGATGCATCAGCTATGAAGGCGTCAGATGTAGGAATATCAGTTGATAGTGCAGTGGATATAGCCAAGGAATCTGCTGATATTATACTTACAGAGAAGGATTTGAATGTTCTGGAAAACGGACTGATCGAGGGCAGAAGGACTTATGCCAATACGATAAAATATATTAAGATCACAGCAAGCAGTAATTTTGGTAATATGTTTTCTATCCTGGCTGCTAGCATTTTCCTTCCATTTCTACCGATGATGCCGGTACAGTTATTAATATTGAATTTGATCTATGATATTTCATGTTTGGCACTTCCATTCGACAATGTAGATGAGGATTACCTAAAGGTACCTAGAAAGTGGGATGCAAATTCCATTGGGAAGTTTATGCTTAGGATCGGACCTACAAGTTCAATATTTGATATTTCAACATACTTGTTTATGTTCTTTATCATCTGTCCATTAGCATTTAATGGATCGTATTCTACTCTTGATCCTACTAAACAGCTGGCATTTGCGGCACTTTTCCAGGCCGGATGGTTCGTAGAGTCTCAGTGGACCCAGTCTATGGTAATACATACTCTTCGTACCAAGCATATTCCGATCATTCAGAGCAATGCTTCTAAGGCCGTGTATCTATTAACTGGCTGCGGAATTGCAGCAAGTACCTGTTTGGCTGTATTTATTGGATTCGGAGCAGGACCTCAGAAGTTGGGCGTATTGTACTTCGCATATATAATAGTTGTAGTTCTGGCTTACTCCTTTGTGGCATCTATGGCAAAGAATTCTTTTGTAAAAAAATACGGGGAATTGCTGTAAGTACTTGAAATAGACTTTATTTAATAAAAAAACAAAATGGCATTTAATATATTTATCATCTCAATTCGGGATAAAAATATATTAAATGCCATTTTTACAATATCTTTATAAAACCATGATTTTGGACTTTACATAGTATCTGTATCATGATCTTTGTACATGAAGTGCACAAGTACATGATAAACAGTAAACGATAACGTAATCTTAATATGTAAGTTTAAAAGGAGAAAATCATGAAGAAAGCGGTAGGTATTTTTTGTGCGATTGCAATGTCGATGACAATGCTAGTAGGATGTGGAAGTAGTTCAAAGACCAACGGTGCAGCAAAAGCTTCGGCAGCTTCAAAAGTTAGTAGTAATTCAGGTATAACAGGAACGGTTTCAACAGATGGGTCTACATCAATGGAACAGGTGATGGGAGCATTAGGAGAAAAATTCCAGAATGATAATAAGGGAACTACAGTTACATATAACCCTACAGGATCAGGCTCAGGAATAACAGCGGTATCTGAGGGAAGATGTGAAATAGGTCTTGCAAGTAGAAAATTAAAGGACGAAGAGAAGAGCCAAGGACTAAAAGAAACTGTACTGGCTAACGATGGAATATCTGTTGTGGTTAATCTCGATAATCCTGTTAAAAACCTAACGGTTGATCAGATTGCTAAGATATATACAGGCCAGATCAAAAATTGGAAGGATGTAGGGGGAGACGATGCCGAGATAGTTCTGATCGGAAGAGAAGCAGGAAGCGGAACCAGAGATGGATTCGAATCTATCACAAAGACTGAAAATAAGTGCAGCTATCGCCAGGAACTAACAGCTACAGGGGATGTTATCACAACAGTATCGGGCAATCCTAATGCAATAGGCTATGCATCAATGGCAGCAGTAGGAAAAACAGTCAAAGCACTTTCTGTAGGTGGTGTTAAACCTACCGAGAAAACTGTAAAAGATGGAACATATCTGATACAGCGTCCATTTGAGTTCATTACAAAAGATGGTAAAAAACTCTCCAAGGTATCCCAGGCATTCTTTGACTACGCTACATCAAAAGATGCAAACGAAGTTATCTCATCCGCAGGTGCAGTTCCCATAAAATAAAGAGTATATTATCAACACATCATTATAAAAATAACATTAAAAAAAACATAATTTTAATAAAGCGATATAGATGAAAAGATAAGTAAAATTAGCTTAAATAAAGGGAGGATGCAAGGAAAGCATCCTCTTTGATCCTGAGATTTTACAATTCCTTTACAAAAGTGTGATTATGAATTTTACATGAAGTTAGTATCATTATTTTATATAAATGTTATTTACTGACTTTAATGCATGATACAGCCTTGATATTTGTTATATAAGAGACATAGGCAATAGACAGAGAAGCACATATCATGCAAATGTAGATTCAAAGGAGAACACTATATATGAAGAAAGCGATATGTTCTGTGCTTTTCTTGACCCTTATTTTAGCTACACTAACAGGGTGCGGAAGCAGTGCAGGGGCAAAGAACGCTATTTCTACGGATGGTTCTACATCCATGGAAAAAGTAATCGGAGCGCTTGGAGAAAAATACCAGATCGATAATCCGGGTATCTCTTTTTCATATAATCCCACCGGTTCCGGTTCTGGAATCGCAGCGGTTGCAGAGGGAAGATGTGATATCGGACTATCCAGCAGAGACCTAAAAGATGAGGAAAAAAAGCAAGGCTTGATTGAGACACCGGTGGCTTATGATGGAATCTCAATTATTGTCAATCCTTCCAATCCAGTTAAAAATCTCACGCTTGAGCAGATCAATAAGATATATACCGGTAAGATTAAAAACTGGAAAGAAGTAGGCGGTAAAAATATCCGAATAGTTTTAGTCGGAAGAGAAGCAGGAAGCGGCACAAGAGATGGATTTGAGTCTATTACAAAAACAGCTGGCGCTTGCGATTATCGTGAGGAATTAACATCTACAGGCGATGTTATCACAACAGTTTCCAGCAATCCCGGTGCAGTTGGATATGCTTCAATGGCATCTGTCAAAGACTCTGTCAAAGAGATTTCGGTAGGTGGTGTAGATCCTAGTGAAAAGGCGGTAAAGGATGGAAGCTATGTAGTACAGAGACCTTTTATGCTGATAACCAAGAAAGGTGTCAAACTGTCCAAAACAGCCCAGTCGTTTTTTAATTACATTACATCAAAGGATGCCAATAAGATCATTTCCGATATGGGTGCAGTACCTGCTGCCTAAGGAAGGAGAAAAAGGTGAATAATAAGAAGAAAATAATGGAGGATCTCATACATGGTATCTTCCTGATACTGGGACTTATAACTGTTGGATGTGTCTTTTTGATAACTGTTTATCTGATAATCTCAGGCGTTCCTGCAATCAGGAAAATCGGAATAATAAATTTTTTGTTTGGAACAAAATGGGCGTCAACAGCACAGGATCCAAAATATGGAATACTTCCTTTTATCCTAACCAGCATATATGGAACTGCAGGAGCGATAATCTTAGGAGTTCCCGTTGGATTTTTTACAGCAGTGTATCTGTCTAAGGTAGCTCCATCAAAAATGAGACAGATCGTATCTTTTATAGTCAATATGTTGGCAGGAATACCCTCTGTTGTATATGGTCTGGTAGGAATGATGGTACTGGTGCCGGGAATCAGAAAATTGTTTAATATTCCGGATGGAGCCAGCTTGTTTGCAGCAATAATAGTTCTTTCAATCATGATACTTCCATCTATCATAAGTGTGTCGATGACTGCGTTAGATGCTGTTCCACGAGATTATGAGGATGCTTCTCTTGCCCTTGGAGCCAATGAGATAGAGACATACTTTCGAGTTTCTGTTCCGGCAGCAAGGAGTGGAATAGCAGCTGCAGTAGTCCTGGGAGTTGGACGAGCTATCGGAGAAGCAATGGCTGTTATGATGGTATCAGGTAATGCAGCCAAAATGCCTTCACTATTTCAAAGTGTCAGATTCCTGACCACCGCAGTTGCAAGTGAGATGTCTTATTCGGCAGGATTACAGAGACAGGCGCTTTTCTCTATAGCATTGGTGCTTTTCCTCTTCATTATGCTCATAAATGCAACACTGAACTTTTTTATGAAGAAGGGAGATGTACATTAATATGAAAAGAAGTTTATATAAGGGTGCCATGAAGACACTTATGTACATCTCAGTGGGGATAACCTGTATTCTGGCATTTTCACTGATAGGATATGTACTGTATCGAGGCATACCTGGATTAAGCATTAGCTTTCTTACACAAAAACCTAGTTATTTAAAGGGTACTATTGGTATACTTCCTGATATTTTAAATACGCTATATGTGATAATTGCTTCGCTTTTGATAGTTCTGCCACTCGGAGTGGGAGCAGCAGTATATCTGACAGAATATGCTTCCAACAAGAAAATCGTAGGGATCATAGAGTATGCAGCGGAGACGTTATCAGGAATACCATCTATAATATATGGTCTGGTGGGAATGCTGTTTTTCTGTCAGTTCCTTGGATTTAGAACATCACTTATAGCTGGAGCTCTGACACTAGTTATCATGAACCTTCCAACTATTATGAGAACTACAGAGGAATCTCTGAAAACTGTTCCAAATAGCTACAGAGAAGGAGCATTTGGACTGGGAGCCGGGAAATGGAGAGTAATAAGGACAGTAGTTTTACCTGGATGTGTAGACGGCGTTGTAACAGGGTGTATACTTACAGTAGGTAGGATAATCGGCGAGTCGGCAGCACTTCTTTTTACTGCAGGATTTGCTCATTCTGTTCATGGTTTTATAGACGGACTATCAAGCTCAGGTTCTACACTTACAGTTGCTCTGTATGTGTATGCTAAGGAACAGGGAGAATTCCAGGTGGCATTCTCCATCGCTACTATCCTTTTAATACTGGCATTTATCATTAATCTTGCAGCTGTTGGCGTTTCAAATTATTATAGAAAGAAAAGAACGGTATGAATAAGATAATTACAGCACAGGATCTCTGCCTGTGGTATGGTAAGACACAAGCACTGAAAAATATCAATGTAGATGTTGAAGAACATAGCATCACAGCACTTATAGGACCATCAGGATGTGGTAAGTCCACATTCCTAAAGACACTTAACAGAATGAATGACCTGGTGCCTGGAGTCCATATCGAGGGAAAAATAGAGTACCGCGGAAGTGATATCTATGGAAGTGATACTGATGTCAATGAGCTGAGAAAAAATATAGGAATGGTATTTCAGAAACCGAATCCATTCCCCATGAGTATATATAATAATGTGGCATATGGTCCGAGAACTCATGGGATAAATGGAAAAGCCAAGCTCGATGATATAGTTGAAAAGGCATTAAAGGGAGCGGCTATATGGGATGAGGTCAAGGACAGACTGGATAAATCAGCCCTTGGATTATCCGGCGGACAGCAGCAGAGACTATGTATTGCCAGAGCCCTGGCTGTCAATCCTGACATTCTATTGATGGATGAGCCTACCAGCGCATTGGATCCTATATCAACATCAAAGATCGAAGAACTGGCATTAAATCTGAAAAATGAGTATACGATTGTTATTGTTACACACAATATGCAACAAGCAGTAAGAATTTCTGATAACACAGCTTTCTTCTTGATGGGAGAGCTGATAGAATATGGTGATACGGAAGAGATTTTTGAAAAGCCTAAGGAAAAGAAAACTGAAGATTATATAACGGGAAGGTTTGGTTAAAAATGAGAAGTAGATTTGATGAGGAACTTTCAAGACTATCCTCTGATCTGACCACAATGGGTGCACTTTGTGAGGAAACAATCCTGACTGCTGTTGAGGATCTGTCAAAGGGAAATACAGATGCACATCAGCATATAGCACCATTCGTGGAAGAAATTGCCGGAAAAGAGAAGGCCATTGAGTCACAATGTCTGAAGCTTTTATTGCAGCAGCAGCCGGTTGCCAGTGATCTTAGACAGATATCAGCAGCTCTTAAGATGATAACAGATATGGATAGGATCGGTGTTCAGGCATCTGAAATCGCAGAGATAATTGGATTCTTGGATGGTCGTACCGGAAGTGAATGCGAGTATATCAGACAGGAAGCAATGGAAACGATCAAGATGGTTAACGGAGCAGTAGATGCATACGTTAAGCATGACGTTGATCTGGCTAATAAAATAATAGATATGGATGATATAGTGGATGATCTGTTTTGCAAGGTCAAAGCATTTTTGATCGAAATGATTACAAACAATCCGGATGATGGTGGATATGCCCTTGATCTTCTAATGATCTCGAAATATTTTGAGAAGATCGGTGATCATGCTGTAAATATAGCTGAATGGGTCATTTTCTCAGAAACAGGAGTCCACAAGGGAGGAGCCTGACCATGATATGGTGCGTTGAGGACGACAAAAGCATTCGTGAAATAGAGATATATACACTTAAGTCAACAGGATTTGATGCAATTGGTTTTTCCAATGGAGAAGATTTTTTTGAGGCACTTCAATTAGAAAAACCTGAACTGATCATGCTGGATATTATGTTGCCCGATGTGGATGGTATAGAGATACTGAAAAGAATTAGAAATGAAGTGGATACATGTAGTATTCCGGTCATTATGGTAACAGCCAAGGGACAAGAGTATGACAAAGTCCAGTGCCTTGATTTAGGTGCAGATGATTATCTGGTTAAGCCCTTCGGAATGATGGAGATGGTATCCAGGATCAAAGCGGTACTTCGTCGTGTAGCACCACCTGAAGTCATGCATGTGCTTAAGGTCGGAAAATTGGAATTAAATACAGATGAACGAACAGCTTATGTGGATGGAGACAGAGT
>Ga0116175_1001384_pt1 | contig 15591 bp, 20 predicted proteins | sample AD_UKC125_MetaG_FD_89802 | JGI IMG/M metagenome (GOLD analysis project Ga0116175, IMG submission 89802) | Active sludge microbial communities of municipal wastewater-treating anaerobic digesters from USA - AD_UKC125_MetaG | ecosystem: Engineered > Bioreactor > Anaerobic > Digestate | place: USA... | reverse complement strand
TAAAGCAAGGAACAATGAAGGATCTAGGGCGAGATTCCCGACTCCAAATAGTAGACCTGCACCAACTCCCAATAAAACTTGAATAAATGGAAGTGGAAATTTGGGATTTAATCGATAAATGGTATTGGAAATAACTAATAGGATTAAAAATATAATGATTTGAACAAAACTTGTAATACAATCACCTCCTTAATTGTTGTTGATACGTTCTATCATCACCAAAAACGGTGGAGTATTGACTTGGTTCAGCGGTTTATAAAGTATGGCAGTAAAGACGGTCTGGTCCAGCTGGCTGACAAAGTCTAAGACCGCATCCTTTTCTACTGCTCCGCCCTCGTGGCCATAATAAATCATAATAGCAAGACGACCACCAACAACCAGTCGATCTAGGACTTTTTTGATGGCTTGAAGGGTGGTTTCAGGCAAGGTAATGACTGACTTATCCGCTGAAGGTAGGTAGCCAAGATTAAAAATAGCTGCCTTACATTGATCCACAAACTGATCTAGGCTTTCGTGTCCTGTCAAAACCAATTGGAAATTGGTCAAGCCAGCTTTTTCTAGTTTTTCAGCCGTTGTGTTCAAGGCTTGTTCCTGAATATCAAATGCCACGACCTTTCCTGCTCTCTGAGCTAAAAATAAAGTATCATGTCCATTTCCCATAGTCCCATCGACAGCAAGGTCTTGGTCTGTTAAAATCTCATCTAAAAAGGCATGTGCCATATGTAATGGTCTAAGCATATTTTCTCCTTAGGCTAATAATTTCAAAAAGTAAGTTGTCAAGGTCACTTCATCTACCTTTTTACGTTGTTTTAGCCACCAGCTGACGGTTTCCACAAAAGTAGTGACAACAAAATGCAGCAATAGGTCCTCTGGAAGACTCCGTTTATCCTGCATGTAATCTTCCATCACTTTTGGATAAATATCGTGTTTGAGCTCTGTCTCTAATTCCTTTAAAAAATAGGTGTTGCGTGATAACAAGAGGCTAGCTACTCGGTCTTGATTTGTCCGAAAATGTTTGAAAATATGCGCCAGCAAAACTGTTACATCACTATCTTCACGACCTGTAAACAAATGATGAAATAGGTCATGACAGAGTTCTTCCAAAAGAGCTTCCTTACTGGCATAATGGGCGTAAAAAGTAGAACGGCCAACATCTGCCTTATCAATGACATCCTGCACACGCATGTCATCGTACCCTTTTTCGTTTAATAGGCTCAAAAACGCCTGAAAAATCGCCTTTCGTGTTTTTGCAATTCGTCTATCCATCTCTCGTACATTTCAAACATTATGTTCAGAAACAAACAAAATGTTTTACTTGTTTCTAGTTATTTGGCTCATTTAATCGCATAATGAACCTATAAACAGTATAACATAGAAAGGGTTTGTCATGTCGTCTAGTAAAAATACTTTCATTGCTTTTTTGCTGAATCTTTGTTTTTCTATCATTGAATTTATCTTTGGAGCACTCTTTCACTCCAGCGCCATTTTAGCAGATGCTGTCCATGATTTTGGGGATGCTCTAGCCATTGGCAGCTCCGCATTGATGCAGACCTTCGCAAATAAACCAGCTGATAGCGCCTATCCCCTTGGTTACAAGAGATGGAATATTTTGGCAGCACTCTTGACCTCAAGCATTCTGATTATCGGTTCTAGCCTAATTCTTGTGGAAAACATTCCCAATCTTTTCCATCCCCAACCTGTCAACCAAGATGGAATGCTAGTACTTGGAGTGATCGCTATCATCATCAATTTCGCCGCTTCCCGTATTGTAAAAAATGGCCATAGCCATAATGAATCCATTCTTAGTTTGCACTTTCTAGAAGATATTTTAGGATGGCTGGCGGTCATTCTTGTCTCCATTATTCTCCAATTCACTGATTGGTACTTCCTTGATCCCCTGCTTTCAATCATTATTTCTCTATTTATCCTTAGTCAGGCCCTCCCTAAGGCATGGAATAATCTGAAAATCTTTCTTGAACAAACTCCGTCTGGAATAAAGAGTGATGAACTGGCTCTTGAGTTGTTGTCTATACCAAATGTGGAATCCATCGTTCAACTTAAAGTATGGACAATGGATGGATATGAACATTGTGCTACACTGACTGTTAAACTTACTAACCATGCTTTAGCAGGAAAGACCAAAGAAAGAATACGGAATTCTCTTATCACCTATGGAATTCTCCAAATTTTCATTGAAACGGTGTAACTTTCTCTTCATTTTCCAAATTGATTACGAATAAATAGGTATGAAGATCTGTATCCTATTTTTCCTCGGAGCTTCAATTGGCTCCTTTTTGGGACTGGTCATTGACCGGTTCCCTGAACAATCCATTATCCGACCATGTAGTCATTGTAGTTCTTGTAAGAAGCGACTCAAGGTTTGGGACCTGATTCCCATTCTTTCTCAGCTTTCAACCGCATCCAAATGTCGTTATTGCAAGGTAAATATTCCCTATTGGTATGCTGGACTAGAATTCTTAACTGGTCTTACTGTCCTGCTCTGCCATTTTCAACTCCTAAGCCTAACTGAAACCATACTCATCCTTGCAGGGCTGGTTTTGACCATTTACGACATCAAGCATCAGGAATATCCTTTTGCCGTCTGGCTCGTTTTTACTTTTGTAGCTTTGTCACTCTCCCAGCTTAACTGGCTCTTTTGTTGCTTTTTAGCCTTGGCTTTTCTGACAGAGAAATGGCAGCTCAATATCGGTTCGGGTGATTTTCTATATTTGGCTAGTCTGTCCCTAATTTGTGGCTTGACTGAAATCCTATGGATTATTCAAATCAGCTCACTCTTAGGCTTACTCGTCTTTACAATATACAAGCCAAAATCCATTCCTTACATACCATTCCTTTTTCTTGCGAGTATTTTCGTCATTCTGTGCATCTAAATCGAGTTTTTCTCGATTTTTTTGTTATAATAGTAGGCATATTAGCGTTCAGTTTCAATAGTAACTGAATCGTCTTCACTTAGGAAGGCAAGAGGAGAAATCTTATGACACTATTTCAGGATGACAGTTTGATACTGCACACCGACCTTTATCAAATCAATATGATGCAGGTCTATTTTGACCAAAATATTCACAATAGAAATGCCGTTTTCGAAGTATACTTCCGTTCTCAACCCTTTAAAAATGGTTATGCGGTCTTTGCAGGCTTGGAGCGCGTGGTGGACTACCTTAATAATCTTCGTTTTAGTCAAACAGATATTGACTACCTAACAGAATTGGGATATCCTCAAGATTTCCTAGATTATTTGGCTCAATTAGAAATGACCTTAACCGTCCGATCTGCAAAAGAAGGTGATTTGGTTTATGCGAACGAACCTATTCTCCAAATCGAAGGTCCTTTGGCACAATGCCAATTGATTGAAACAGCCTTGTTAAACATCGTCAACTACCAAACACTCATTGCTACAAAAGCTCGTCGTATCAAGGCAGTTATTGAAGATGAGCCATTGATGGAATTTGGAACCCGTCGTGCTCAAGAAATGGATGCTGCAATTTGGGGTACACGGGCAGCCTTTATTGGTGGAGCATCTGCGACTTCCAATGTTCGAGCAGGAAAAATCTTTGGCATACCTGTAGCTGGTACCCATGCTCATGCCTTGGTTCAAACCTATGGTGATGATTACAAAGCATTCAAAGCCTATGCGGAAACACATAAAGACTGTGTCTTCTTAGTAGACACCTATGATACACTACGCGTTGGTGTTCCAGCAGCCATCCGAGTTGCAAAAGAGATGGGAGACAAGATAAACTTTAAAGGAGTCCGTATCGACTCTGGGGACATGGCTTACATTTCTAAAAAAGTTCGTCAACAATTAGACGATGCTGGATTTACAGATGCAAAAATTTATGCCTCCAATGATCTTGATGAAAATACCATTTTGAACCTAAAAATGCAAAAAGCAAAAATTGATGTCTGGGGTGTGGGCACAAAACTCATCACTGCTTATGATCAACCAGCATTGGGAGCAGTCTATAAGATTGTATCCATTGAAGACGAAAACGGAAATATGCGCGATACCATTAAGTTGTCTTCCAATGCGGAAAAAGTATCTACTCCAGGTAAAAAACAAGTGTGGCGAATCACCTCTAAAGAAAAAGGGAAATCTGAAGGAGATTTCATTACTTTCGCTGATACAGATGTCACTCATCTAGACAGTATCTACATGTTCCATCCAACCTACACCTACATCAATAAAACCATTGAAAACTTTGAAGCACGTCCACTTCTCGTTCCTATTTTTGAGAATGGCAAACAAGTTTACGAGTTGCCAAGTTTGGCAGAAATTCAAGACTACGCCAACCAGGAAATTGATAAACTCTGGGATGAGTACAAGCGCGTACTTAATCCACAACTCTATCCAGTAGACTTGGCTCAAGACGTTTGGGATAATAAGATGAAGCTCATCAACAGTATCCGTCAACAAAGCCAGGCAAAAGCGATTTAAGGGGACTGACTCATGACTTTACAAGAAACAATCATCAATGAATTAGGCGTTAAACCTACTATTGACCCTAAAGAAGAAATTCGTCGCTCCATCAACTTTCTCAAAGACTACCTCAAAAAGCATCCTTTTTTAAAAACCTATGTTTTAGGAATCTCGGGTGGACAAGATTCAACCTTGGCCGGTCGCTTAGCTCAGCTGACTATGGAAGAAATGCGCGCAGAAACAGGTGACGGTAGCTACCAATTCATTGCTATCCGCCTACCTTATGGTGTGCAAGCTGATGAGACGGACGCCCAAGCAGCACTATCTTTTATCAAACCAGATGTCAGCCTAACCATCAACATCAAGGAATCAACAGATGCAATGGTAGCTGCAGTCAATGCAAATGGAGTAGAAATGTCTGATTTTAATAAGGGAAATGCTAAAGCCCGCATGCGCATGATTGCCCAATATGCCATCGCTGGTGAACGTAAGGGAGCTGTCATTGGTACCGACCATGCGGCTGAAAACATTACTGGCTTCTTCACCAAGCACGGTGATGGCGGTGCAGACATCCTACCCCTCTACCGCCTTAACAAACGCCAAGGCAAGCAACTGCTCGCTGAATTGGGGGCTGATGAAAAACTCTACCTCAAAGTTCCTACTGCTGACTTGGAGGAAAACAAACCAGGCCTTGCTGACGAGGTCGCACTTGGTGTCACATACAATCAAATTGATGATTTCCTTGAGGGAAAAACCATTGATGCTCAAGCGCAAACCATTATCGAAGGCTGGTGGAATAAGACAGCTCATAAGCGCCACTTGCCAATTACTATTTTTGATGACTTTTGGAAATAAACGAATTGCCCCTGACGATAGTGAACCGTCAGGGGTCATTTGTTACACTTATACTCTTCAAAAATCAAAACCAGACGCTGTTAACTTGATTTGATGACTGAAAAGCTCATGTAGAGGTTTTCAGCCTGTTCCCTTGAAATATAAAAGGAACAGAGTTCTATCTGCATCTGCGTCGCCTAGTCTGATTGTGATTATCATTGAGTATTAATAGTAAAGTCTTCTAACATTTTCCACCAACTGCTAGAATCGTACTGCTTTAACCGAGCTATTTAAAATATAGTCGAATGAATTAGCTTCCAGACAAGAAACTGAGGTGCAGGTTGCTAGAACAGCCTAAGGGCTGTTCTAGGTTGGAAATAAGACTCACGAAACAAGTCACTTTCGTAGAGTAAGGCAAGCCGGAAGTGATGATGTATCAAAGCTAATACATTCGACTATACTTTCCAGCCTTTAACAATCAGACGATAAAGCCCATAGGCTAATACTCCTCCTAAGGTATTGGTCCAGAGATCGTCCACTTCAAAAACACGTTGAGCATCAATCAGCAAGTCAAGTAACAATTGTGTACATTCAATAAACAGACTGAAACAAAATGTATAAGAAAGAACTGCTTTAAGGCTCCGCCATTCCTCCCGAAGAAAAAGAAGCAGAAAAACGAGAGGAAAGAGAAGAAAAATATTAGTCGCATTTTGTAGGATAATCCAACCAAAGTCTCCTAGACTATCTACCTTGTTTCCATTGACAATACTATTAAACGGAGTTGGCAAAAGATACAGTCGGCCAATTTGAATAATTCCTGGGGTTGAGAAATCCTTATACTGTGGATACCAAGTCTGGGGCAGAAAACAGAGTAAAACAATAGCCAGAGCGTAAACCCCAGCTAAAGTTGTACAAGTCCGTCTTCCAAGCTTGGTGAAGTTGCCGTCTGCTTGGAATAATTTTCTCATGCACGAATACCTGCCTTAGCTTTTGCGGCTGCAATACGAGCACGCGCTTTTTCACGGTCTTTTTTGAGCGTATTGGAACGCAACTGACCACAGGCTGCATCAATATCTGTACCATGTTCCTGACGAACGACACAGTTGACCCCATTTTTCTTCAAAACATCAAAGAATGCCAAGGTCCGTTCCTTGGTTGAACGACTATATTGGTCATGCTCACTAACAGGGTTATACGGAATCAAGTTGATATAAGACAATTTACGAATATTCTTGGTCAAATCAGCCAATTCTTGAGCCTGTTCCACACCATCATTGACCTCGTTCAGCATTATATATTCAAATGTAACACGACGATTGGTTGTCTGAATATAATCTTCAATTGCCTCAAACAATACCTCAATGGGGAATTTACGGTTAATCCGCATAATGCTCGAACGAAGGTCATTATTTGGCGCATGTAGGGATACTGCCAAGTTCACTTGAACTCCCTCACGTGCGAAATCACGAATTTTTGGTGCTAAGCCAGAAGTAGATACCGTAATGTGACGGGCACCAATTGCCAAGCCCTTGTCATCATTCACAACACGTAAGAAGGTCATAACATTATCGTAGTTGTCAAGTGGCTCACCAATCCCCATCACGACAATATGGCTAACACGTTCATTTTGATTGCGCTCATCTAAGTATTTTTGTACCAACATAATCTGTGCTACAATCTCACCACTCGTCAAATCTCTTTGCTTAGGAATCAATCCAGATGCGCAGAAGGTACAGCCGATATTACAACCAACTTGAGTCGTTACACAGACTGAAAGTCCATAATGTTGATTCATCAACACCGTCTCAATCAGCATTCCATCAGGTAATTCAAATAAGTATTTGATAGTACCATCTTTGGACTCTTGTACAATTCGTTGTTTGAGTGGATTGACGACAAATTCTTCTTCAAGCTTTTCGATTAAAGATTTTGGTAAGTTGGTCATTTCTGCGAACGATTGGACACGGGACCGGTAGAGCCATTCCCAAATTTGAGTGGCCCTGAATTTCTTTTCTCCATTTTCAATAATCCAATCAACTAGATTGGCTTGTGTAAAGGCATAAATTGATGGTTTCATGTTTCTCCTTATTTTTGGCGGATGACAAATCCACGTTTGGCTTCATTCATTTCACGATGGTGCTGTTTCTTATCGTGTTTTTGCGCTCGCTCTTGTTTCTGTTGCTTACCTGTGGACGGTTTATTGTTTTTTACGGTAAAATGACGGCCTTGTTCTTTTGAAGTACCTGAAGTTGACTTAGATCGTTTTGGTTCATTACGGATGACTTTCTTGTCCTTCGATACCAATTCTTCTGTACGTTGTTTTTGTCGGTTTCGATTTCGACTACGGTGACGTTTGCGACTTGTTTTTTCTTCAGGTTCTTCTTCTAACTCTTGTGGATTTGGATTTTCAAGAACAAAGTAGGCACATCCAAAATTACAATATTCTGTTAAATAATCATCTAACCGCCCAATTTTTAAATCAGACTTGACTGGTTTCTCGTCACGATAAAACCCTTTTAACCGAAGTTGTTCATTTCCCCAATCTCCAATAATATAATCAAATTTCAACATGATGGGCGAAAAGCGTTGCCCAAAAGCCGTTTGATCAAAAGCATCTTTGAAATCATCAACAACATTGAGTTCAATATTCTCTGAAACAACCTTATTCCCAATACGTGCAAAACTCGGACCTGGAAATTTATTGTAATTATACATTTCAGGTGAAATCTCTTTCTTCATTGTTCCTCCTATCTAATGAAATATTCGTATATCTAACCTTATTATTATAACATGAAACCAGCTGAAATAGCACTCTTCAACCATTTCAGAGAAATTTCAAACGATTTTAATTTTAGCATAGTTGAATGAATTTGCTTTCCTGGGTGCAGTTAGCCAGAACAGCCTCTAGTATGTTCTGGGGTGGAAATATGACATGCAGTGCAAGTCACTTTCGTAGAGTACGGCAAGCCGAAAGGACGATGTATCAAAGCTAATTCAAATGCCTGATGCAAAAAAGAGCGACTTACTCGCTCTTAGTACTCTTCAAATAATCAATGGCTTCTTGAACAGTCGTAACTGGTACGATTTCAATATCAGCATTGGCCTTTTCTGCTGCTTCTTTTGCCTCTTCATAGTTTGTCTTAGCTGTTGGATTCTTTTTCAAAATTTCTGGGTCCACTGGATTATTTGGAACAAAGAAAACACTTGCACCAGCATTAATCGCAGATAATACTTTTTTATCTGCTCCTCCGATGTCTCCAACGGAACCATCTTGTTCAATCGTTCCTGTTCCTGCAATAACACGACCATCACGCAAGTCTGGCTCAGCCAGCTGTGTGTAAATAGCTAATGTAAACATCAGACCAGCACTTGGACCACCAATTCCTCCTGTTTGGAAATCAATTGGGACAGAACTTTTTACCTCAGTATGGTCTACTAGCGTGATACCAATTCCGTTTTTACCATTTGATAATTTGATAATTTTTCCGTCGGCAGTCTTTTCTTCTCCATCACTAACATAGCCAACTGTTACATCACTATCAAGTTCTAAGCCTGAAACATATTTAATTAGTCCCTGAGAAGATTCAAACGTTTGACCATTTATACTAACAACCGTATCAGCGATATTCAATACATTTTTAAACGTAGAGTCTTCTGCCAAATCCAACACATATACCCCAAAAAAATCCATCTCCACATCCCTGTCAGCCAAGGTCAGTCCTTGATATTTAGCCATGTTTTGAGAGGTTTCCATATAAAATTGAGCTATCCGATAGTATTCTTCACTGTCTGCACCACCCGTCATTTCTTCTGCAGAAACAATATCTACGTAGGGGTTAAACTGAGCAATCAGCAACTGTAAGGCTGTTGCCTGCAAGACCGATACATAGGTAAAATTATAAGAACCTGGCTCCTCATCTTCTTCATTGTTGACTGTCAATACTTCCCGAATATCCGAAGCCCCTCCAGGACTCTCAATATAATATGGTAGACGTACAAATACGGAAAACCATATCAATAACGTCCCCATAATAATTGAAACAATCAATAGCCATTTCTTATTTTTCTTCATACTTTTTTATCTCCTCATTTACATCTGCAGGTACATATAAACCAATATCTTGTTTAAAATAGATTAACTCTCGAACCTGGCTGGATGATACAAACTTGAGCTCTGGCTTTGCAATCAAATAGATCGTTTCCAAATCTGGTGCTAGCTGACGGTTGTAAAAATCAAAACTAGATTCATATTCTAAGTCCGTTGCATTACGCAAACCCCTTACCAGATGAGTCACACCATATCTTTTGGCAACATCGACCACTAATTCATTTTCAACAAGAATGACCTCGATGTTTTCTAAGCCGGCAAAAAGTCTTTCCAAAATAACCAATCGTTCCTCACCCGTCATCAAGCCAGACTTTTTCGGATTGGTAAACACTCCGACATATAATTTTTCAAACAAGCTACTTGCTCGCTCAATGAGGTCCATATGTCCATTTGTAATCGGGTCAAAGGAACCTGTAAACATTCCAATTCTATCTGACATATACAGTTACCTTACTAATTCCATATACTTTTTCTTTCCAAATTCCGAGCTCTGCAATCTCTTCAGGAAGCTGGATGTTTTTATCCGTCTCACAGACAACCATCACATCCTCTGCCAATAAGTGACGACGACAAAGCTCAGAGATGACTGCCTCAATTTCCTGCTCTGCATATGGCGGATCCAGAAAAACAAGGTCAAAAGTTCCACTCAATGTCACCAAGGCTTGCCTAGCATCCATTTGCAAGAGTTGAAATTTATCTGAATCCTTAGTCATCTGAATGTTTTCTTTGATAACAGCTTGTGCTTTCCGGTCACGTTCTACTAAGACTGCCTGATTCATCCCTCTTGATATCGCTTCAATAGACAAGCTACCGCTACCAGCGTATAAATCTAAGACTCGCCCACACTCAAAATATGGACCAATCATATTAAACATGGCACCGCGAACTTTATCAGAAGTAGGACGTGTTACCTTCCCATCTAATGTTTTGAGCGGTCTTCCACCATAGATACCTGATACAATTCTCATAAACACCATTATAGCACAAATCAAATGAAAATCACTTAACTTTGGGAAAATAAAAAAGAGGAGAAATATCTCTCCCCATATTCATTTCTACCTCTGGGATTGGTCTTCTATTATCATTGAAGAATCTGCTGGAACCTCGGTTTCAGTAGAACTAGATGGCTCTACTGGTGTTGGCGTGCTCGGAACAACTACTTCCGAACTGCTTGGAGGAACGACTTCTGTTGGCGTAGAAGAACTCGAAGATTCCACTGTAGAAGAACTGCTTGGAGGAGTATAAACAGACGAATTCCCTGGATCAACATAATTATAGGAAGGTTGGTAGTTATAGGTGTCTTCCTGATAGCTTTCTGTACCTCCTGTAGTAGTTTCACCCAAGGTTGTAACTGTGGAGCTATCAGAAGTTTCCGAATTCTTCTGCTCTTCCGCTAATTTCTTCGCTGCTTCTGCTCGAACTAATTCAGCCTTCAATTTTGCCTTCTTAATCTCCTCAGCTTTTTTCTTCATGGCCTTATCAACAACATCTACGCGCTTTTGAAGTTCCTCTTTTACAGTCCCACCTGACAATTGATTAATCGCATCTTTTGCATGTTGGAGATTGTCTTCTGTATTGGAAGACTCAAGCATAGCTACTGCTTCTTCAGCTACTTTTACATTTTCTTGGATAGTCGTTGGAACTATTGTTTGTGTTTGATTGGTGGAATTTAAGTGAACACCTACAAACCATACTATTCCAATACTAACGAGTAAAATTAACGAAACAAAAGTAAATACACGCTCAGCAATACTGGCATTTCTTAACAGTTCTTGGATTCTTTTCATCATTGTCCATCACATATTTATAAAACGACGAAGGTTTATCTTCCAGCTTTCACTTTTCCATTCCAGCCATTCAAACCATAACTTAAAATATAGATTTCATTAAAGCCCTGTTTCTTCAAATGAAGGGCTGCTGGTGTTACCAACTGACCACGGTCATTTTCATAAATCAAAACAGGTTTATCTTTACGGAGAGCAGCTGTGCTCATTTTCAACTGTTGATATGGAATATTACGGGCTCCGAGAATGTGTTTTCTATTAAACTCACTTGGATCGCGTAAATCAATCAACTGACCACCATGGATTTTATCTGCAAATTCTTCATTATCAATTACAGATGCCGCACGGCGTAGTCGCCAATAATTAAAGCCCATCCAGGCTCCCAAAACAATTAAAAATACTAAAAATACCCACAATGACTTCATTTTCTACTCTCCTTCAATTTCTGATACTCTAACTCCAAACGATGTTCACGCCTCAAAACAAGTTCAGCTTCCAAATAGTCCAATCTATCAAGTAAACCTGCCTGATAGACTCGATTGAGCTCAATCTGCATCATTTCAATGTCGTACAGACGGTTTCCCATATAAACAACGATACCAAAACGTTTGAGCAATTGTTGTACATCATAAAGTCTTTTCATAGAAAAATTGTAGCAGAATTTTAGGAGATTTTCAATAGAAAATTGAAGGCAGTTGCCTTTATCAACACGAAAAAACTACCATTCGACAATACTTCCGCAAATACAGCCTATAGATAACCCTTTTCCTGCGCAATTCTGACAGCAGCCGTACGATTCTCAGCACCTAACTTGGACAGGATTGAGGTCATATAGTTGCGGACCGTCCCGTCAGACAGGTGGAGCTGGCTGGCGATGTCCTTATTGGACAGCCCCTCTGCCACCAACTTGAGTAGTTGACTTTCTAGGTTGGTCAAGGGACTGCGTTGGGTCAGGAGAATGTCCATCAACTCTGGTGAATATTCCTTCCGCCCCGCAAAGACCGTTTCAATCGTCCGCATGAGGTCTGCGATGGAGCGTTCCTTGAGCACATAGGCATCCACGTCTGCCTTGACCGCCCGCTCGAAATAGCCCGGTCGCTTGAAGGTGGTCATGATGACAACCTTGACAGACAAGGCTTGCCCCCGCACCCATTCCAAGACATCTAGGCCCGTCTTTTCAGGCATTTCTATATCTAATAGCACCACATCTACTGGCTCTTTTTCCAAAAGAGCAATGGCCTGACTGCCATTTTCTGCCTGTAAAACAGCCTCAACCGCATCTTGAAAACCCAAGAGCTGACAGAGGGCGTCCCGCAGCATTGCTTGGTCTTCTGCGACTAAGATTCTCATTCTACCACCTCCTCAAGCGGAATTCGGATGGACAGGCGGGTGGGCTTGGCCAGAGAAAGAAATTCCAAACTTCCTTTCACTGTTACCAACCTGTCCTTTATGGTATGCAATTCCTGACCAGTCAACTGGGCAAAGCCCACACCGTTGTCTTCGTAGTGTAAAACCAATTCTTGCTGGTCATTTTCAAAAACCAAACGACATTTGCTAGCCTGGCTGTGTTTGAGCAGGTTGTTGGCCAACTCTCTCAGCACCATAGCCAGCTTGTTCTGGACAGGCAAGCTGAGCTGCTCAGCTATTTCCCCGCCCAAGACAACTAAGTGCACTCCTGCCAAGTCCAACATCTGCTGTAAAATCTGGAGTTCCTCTGCCACGGTGTGCTGCTTGAGGGACTGGACAATCTGGCGGACCTCCTGCATGGAGTCCTTGGCCAAGGTCTGAAGGTCTGCCACCTCTTTCTTGGCCTGGTCAATCTGTTCGTGAACCAAGAGAGTCTGGACCAGCTCGGCCTTGACAGACAGCATGGCAAAGACATGACCCAATGTGTCGTGCAAGTCCTGACCGATACGGTTCCGTTCATTCTCAGCCAGCAGGAGATTGATGGACGCATTCTGCTCCTGTAGGCGTTGCTGAAGGGCTTCCCGCTTGGTCTCAATCCAGCTGAAAATCAGCAAGGCCAAGCCGAAAAAGTGAATGACGAGGGCAAAGGCTCGCATTTCAAAGGGAACAGGTCCAAAGAGAGCCCATAGGATAATAGCTAGCAACAAAAGCCCGTAGGACACCGTCCGATAGGTCGGTCGATTCTCTTTATAATACCAGCCCAGCATATTGGACAGGTTGAAGATAAAGAGGGAAAATTGCAGATTGCCCCAAAAACTCATGACGGCGATATAGCCAATCAGGTAAAACCAACCCAGCAGGGAATAGAGCTTGTGGTCGGTGTAAAAGAGGGAGCAATAGACCAAGGCAAAGAGAATGGTCGCTAGGACAACTGCCGTCGGATTTGGACTATACTGGGCATAGTAAAGGGGAAAATAGAGAAAGACCATGCCCACGAAGAACATGAGCGGTACCTTTCTTTTTTCAAATATCATCTGTCACCTCACTGTTGCTCGGATTTTCTATTCATAACCAGAGTAATTCCTAAGAAAATTATGACATATCCTAGGACAATTAGCAAGGATTTCCAGAGAAAATCTCCCTCTTGGGCATAGGTGGTCACCAGCTGGTTGACATGGTAGCTGGGCATGAGTTTACATATCCGTTGCACCCAGTCAGGAAAGAGAGAGACAGGCATCCAAGATCCGCCCATGATAGCAAGGACAAAATAGAGTAGATTTGCTACCACCGACATGGTTTGTTCCGACTGAATTTGCACCAAAAGCAAGCCAATAGCTAGAAATACGATAGAGGTTACTAAAAGTAAGAGAGCCGAGATCACCCATTCCTGAGCGGTCATTTCAACTCCCTTGACCAAGCCACCCACCGCAAAGACAATGGCAATGGAAGACACAAAACAGAGCAAGACCCGCACAATTTTAGAGAAGTAGTATTGCCAGATTGGCAGAGGAGAATGCTGAATAAAGGTCAACCAACTATTGTTTCTATCCTCCGCCAGCATCATGGGAAAGGTAAAGAGGGCAAAGCCCGACATGGAAAATCCTGTCATGGTCAGCATATAGGACTGGATGAAGGCCTTTTGCATGGCCGCATCGTCAAACTGGACCGTTGATGAAAAAATCAAGAAAAAGATAACGGGCATACCGATAGACAGGAGAAAAACTCCCAAACTTCTGGATAATTTAATACTTTCTACTTGAATCAATGCTTTCATTACTCTTTCTCCCTTGTCTTGTCAAATAGGCTGTTGAGTAGGGTCTTGTTCTGCACTTCTAAGTCTGAAATCCGACAGCCTGCTTCCTGCAAATTTGCCCAAACCTGCTCAATAGCTTGGGTCTTGAAGCTGACTGTGTCCTGCTTATAGCTTATATTATCAATCGCGTCCAAGTCCTCCACCACCACCGCAAAGGCAATCGGCAAAGTCACTTCTTTTTCCTGCTCCTCACTCCGCATGGCAAACGGCGTCGTATCCCGCAAGAGTCGGCCTTGATGTAAGACTAAAATCCGCTCCGCCGTATGCTCCACTTCCTCGATGTAGTGGCTGGTATAAAAAATAGTCACTCCCTTTTCCTTCAAGTCATGGACAATCTCCCAAAAACGCTGACGGGTCGACGTATCCATGCCCGCCGTTGGCTCATCCAAAAAGAGCAACTTGGGCTTGCCAATCAGGCAGATGACAAAGGCCAAGAGCCGCTTCTGACCACCCGATAGCTTGCCGGCCAGTTGATTTTTTTGCTCTGGGGAAAAGCAGAGCAGGCTGTCGATTTCTACATCTGTCAGACTATCTTTGTAAATAGCTTGGAAAAAGCGAAGTAATTCCTTGACCTTCAGGTCTGTCGGAATAGCATTTTCTTGTGGTAAGACTGCCACCTTTTCCTTATTAGACTGAGCCTGTGGAGCCAGACCATCCAACAAAACCTGCCCTTTCGTCGCCTTCCTATCCCCCAACAAACACGACAGGAGGGTCGTCTTTCCAGCCCCGTTTGGACCAATCAAGGCCACACATTCCCCAGACCTGATTTCAAAGGAAATATTGGACAAGATTGTCCGACCTTTGATAACCTTGTCTAGTGCTCGTACTTCTATCATCTTTCTACCTCCTGTTTCCTAAATATCTTACATAGACAGTATATCTCGAAAAAGGAGGCACTACCAGAAGACTTTGTCATGGACTCATATGACAAATGTCATATTATATTCAATGAAAATCAAAAGTAGCCTAGGAAACAAAGTCGAAGATAGAACTGTAGTTCATCAAGGCAAGTTGACAACGGATAATTTTGATTTTCGAAGAGTATTAAATGCAGCAAAAAAGGACCCTAATGTGGACCCTTCATCTATTTACAACTTAGGAGCTTGACCAAGTTCTGCCTGCAGCATCCAAATATGTTTTTCAATACTAGCCTTAGCCACATTGAAAATGTCGTTGGTTACGCTGTCACCTTCTTCATTACTGACAT
>Ga0116175_1001383_pt1 | contig 15597 bp, 12 predicted proteins | sample AD_UKC125_MetaG_FD_89802 | JGI IMG/M metagenome (GOLD analysis project Ga0116175, IMG submission 89802) | Active sludge microbial communities of municipal wastewater-treating anaerobic digesters from USA - AD_UKC125_MetaG | ecosystem: Engineered > Bioreactor > Anaerobic > Digestate | place: USA... | reverse complement strand
TACCTTTATCCTCTAAATAATGTAACAATACCTCTCCTCTAACATATTTAAAAGACACATTTAATATATATGGAGAACAAGTTTTGTCCACAGGACTATTAATTCGAATAAGATCCATATTCTCTTTTAATTTATCTATAAAATAAGATTTTATTTTTTTTACCCATTCCCTTTCTTTTTCATAATTTTTCCCCATAATTTCAACAGCTTTACCTAATCCAATTATACCAGGAACATTTTCCGTCCCAGAACGGAGACCTTTTTCTTGATTTCCTCCAAATATTATGGGTTCTAATTTTACCTTCTTGTTTATATATAATCCTCCAATGCCTTTAGGACCATATATCTTGTGTCCACTAAAGGAAAAAGTATCTATATCCCACCCCTTTATATCCACAGGAATCTTCCCAAAAGCTTGTATTCCATCTACATGTAATAGAGCATTGGAACCTTCTTCCTGTAAAATTTCCCTTATTTCACCAATAGGTTGGATACTACCTACTTCATTGTTCACTAGCATTATACATACCAATATGGTGTCTTTTCTTATACTACTTTTAAATTCTTCTAAAGAAATTAGCCCTTTTTTATCTACTTTTAAATAGGTAATTTCATATCCTCTTTGCTCATAATATTTTAATACATTTAATACAGATGGATGCTCTATTCCAGTAGTGATTATATGTTTACCCTTTCTATGATATTTGTTTATTATACTTTGAATAGCAAGATTATTACTTTCTGTACCCCCTGAAGTAAAATATATTTCATCTTTATTTACTTTTAAAAATTTGCCAATAGTCTCTCTAGTATTTTCTATCCTTTTCTCTATATTGAAACCCATTCTATGTAGAGAAGAAGGATTCCCGTACTCCTCTCTTAATACTTGAACCATTTCCTCTATAACTGCTTCCCTAGGTTTCGTTGTAGCACAGTTATCCAAATATATTTCCAAAAATACCACCTCATCTATTTTTTAGTATTCTAGATCTGCAAGGCATATTAGCTTTCAATCTTTGGGGATTTTTAGATATTATTATCTTCTTAAAATATTTAATTACCTCATTGCGCAAATATAGTATTTGTAATTATTATTATATAGGATTTATAGAGCATGTTAAAGCTAAATATAAGGCTTATCAAAAATATTTTATAATTTTTTTGAAAAAAGTCTTGCAAACTCTGTCGTAATTTGCTATAATTTGTACGTGGTTATCCCCCTGGTAACCTCAAATAAGATCTCTATTCCCAATACCCCTTTTGAACGGTTTGTTTACATCCATTATGGATGGAGGCTCCAAATGGAGCCTTTTTTCTTTTTTGGTTTATTTTATCTCTTCAATTTATGATAGAATATAACTATCATGAATTAAGGAGGTTTTTTTATGTCCTATAATAATAAAGTAGCTATTGTATTTACTGGTGGTACTATTTCTATGAAAATAGATCCTAGAATCCATGCTGCAATTCCTGCCCTTACTTCTGAAGAGATAATGGCAATGGTCACCAATATAGAAAAGTTTTCTGATATTGAGATAATCAACTTTTCAAATCTACCTAGCCCTCACATTACGCCAAATATGATGATGGAATTATCTATATTAGTAAATGACATTATAAAAAGGGATGATATAACCGGTGTTGTAATTACTCATGGTACTGATACTCTAGAAGAAACAGCTTATCTATTAGATCTCACTGTAAAATCTCCAAAACCTATAATAGTAGTAGGCGCTATGCGAAATAATTCTGAATTAGGATATGATGGTTCTAGTAATCTATCAGCAGCTATTTGTACTGCTATTTCAAAAAATGCCGTTAACAAAGGTGTCTTAGTAGTTATGAACAACGAAGTAAACGCAGCTAGTGAAGTAACTAAGACCAATACATTATCCCTTGATACTTTTAAATCCCCAGAATTTGGTCCCTTAGGAATTGTTGATAATGATGAGGTGCTTTTTTATAGAGATATAGTAAAAAGACAATTTATAGAAACCCATACTATTGAAAATAAAGTCTCCCTAATAAAATGTTGTGCTGGTATGGAATCTGATATAGTAAATTTTTATATTGATACTGGATATAAAGGGATCGTAATTGAAGCATTAGGTCGTGGTAATATTCCGCCTGCTATGATTCCAGGAGTAAAAAGAGCCATAGATAAGGGTATTCCTGTAGTTATGGTATCTAGATGTCCCACAGGGAGAGTATTAGATACATATGGATATGAAGGGGGAGGTAGACATTTAAGGGAATTGGGAGTCATATTTGGGAAAAATCTCCCTGGCCAAAAAGCTAGAATTAAACTCATGTTAATATTGAGCTTGACAAAAGATATAGATATTATTAAAAATATGTTTGAAAATTAGAATATTTACAGATAGGTGCTAAATAGTACCTATCTGTTTCTATCTCTTAAATAAAATCCCCTGGTCCTTCTTATTAAAAATTGCTCAATTTGATATACTTGATCTTTTAACAGTTTAAATTCTTCATTAAAATCTTGTAACAATGCTATAGGAATTCTTTTTTCTATTTCATCAAATCGAGCATATATTTTTTCAATATCTTTTTTTATCTCTTCATAGGAATTTAAAATCTGAAAATAGGGTGAAAGTTCTTTTTTTTTAACGGAATTTCAACAGTATTTTTCACGGAACCAAAACCTATAAATTCTATCTTAGGCCTTATAGTACCAAAAGAATAATCTAAAAAGTTTCCTTCTTCATTAAATTTATCTATATACTTAAATCTTACAATTTCTTTGTGTTTTAAATTTTCCCATGAATAAATTGGACTCCAGGTAGTACCATTGTCCTTGCTGTATCTACTTATTATATTTTCATATTCAAGCCATACTACCCAAAGCTTATCATCATAATATATTATAGTTGGATACATTATATTTTCATCATTAGATAATATCTCATCTATATCTTTAACTATTTTATCGCCAATATCAAATCTTTCATATTTTACCCTTAAATTGTCATCATATTGACAATATACTATGTGTAACTTATTTTCTATTAAAAGCGTATCTAAGTATAATAGTCTGCTACTATCTCTAGTAAGTTTTATCCTGTTTTCCCATTTTTTATTAGTAAGATCAAAGGATTTCATATATATAATACTATCTTCTTGTCTCCCATGATAAACCATAATCAATTTTTTATCATAACTTATTATATCCATAGGATTTAATACTTCTCCTACCTTTATTTCATCTACTATATGAGTATCCCAATTATTACCATCATAGTGATGATGATATATTCTATATTTCTTCCCTTCTTCTAGCAAGGAAATACAATAGAATATATGCAGTTCTCTATCTTTCACCATTATATCTATATTATATACTTCTGGTATGGGTTCACTAGTTAATTTAATATTTTCAATTTGTTCTTCTTTTAATAGTAACAATATTAAGTTAAATGACATATCTTGATATATAATATATATCTGATTTTCATTATCTATTGTAGCATTAAAATCCACATATACTCCTTTACTTACTACACATTCACAAGTTGAATTTTCTAATTTATTAAAAATATGTTGCACTATTTCCTGTTCTTTAATTCTAAATAAATTTAAATTACCTACAATATCTTTTATTATTACCATTTTTTCCTTATAAAACATTTAATTCACCACCTATTTATAATACTTCTTATAAATAATATTAATAAGCCCTTTAATTTATTCCAACTTCTAATTGTAACAACTATAAGGACAAAAGAATATATTATAAATGAGATAGAAACTCAATACTAATAAAGGAGGATAAACATGAATTGTGGAAATATTAAACCTGAAAGTATTAGTTTAGGAGTTACCGATAGATGTTGTATAGGAAATACTGGGTGTGAGTGGGATGGTACTTTAAGAAATGTAAAAACTGAACCAATATTTGTACAGAAGGTATTCGATGCAACTCTAGTCAATTTACAAGCTTTAAGTACAGTTAACAATGTAAGGTTTACACCTAATTTAGGTAGAAATGCAAAGATCATTAGGATATTGGACATTAGATGTAGAAGATTTTTTAATCCAGAAAATATCAATGACCCACGCAATTTAATTGTAGAACCAGAAACCATGTTATCTGGAGGTAAATTTGTGAAAGATGGTAAAGGTAATACAATTGATGTAGTAGGCCCTGATGGATTTAGATCGGAAAAGATCATATTTGCAGATACCTCTGAATGTGATGAAGAAGGAAAAGGGACTCCAGTTTTTGGCACTCAAAAGGTAAGAATTAGTGGTAATGTCCTAATAGAAATCGATGCTATAGTTCAAACTTCTGGATCCAGAAGAAGAACTGTTACTTTAACTACCAATGTCCCTATTACTCCAGTTGAATTAACAAATTTCTTTGAACTATGTATACCTTCAGTATTCAATTCTGCGTTCTTTCCACGATTTGCAGAATTCTGTAGCATATTATGTGAAACTAGATTAGCCACCAATAGTATAACTAGGGATATAAATATTAATCCAGAAACGGGAGAAGTTAAAATAGATCTAATTATTGCAATATGTGTTTCTTGTGAAAAGAAAATTATAGTACCTGTTCAACTTTGCGTATTGTCCACTGGATTCCCAAAACTATCTCCAGAAGTTTCACCAATATGTACAACTTTCCCATCCTTATTCCCTAAACAAATAGACGAAAATAATACAGACTCAGAACCACCATGCCGTAGACCCCGTCTATCCTTAGATACAGAAGAATTTAAAAAAGAATATATAGAAGATTACGAAGAATAAAATAGATGCTCCTAGCTAGGAGCATCTATTTTATTATATCCACTATTGTTACTTCTTGAGGTTCTAAAAAATTTATATATTTATCTCCTGTTTTAACTATGGTTTTATTTGGGCTTTGGGGATGCACATATATAATCTTTCCTATTTCATTATTACTCAATAAAACCTCACAGCCTACATAAAATTCCGATATTTTATTCAAAAACAATCTAGTTATATATGGATCTAAAATCCCAAAACTCTGTTCTTCTAGTATTTCAGCAGCATAAAAAGGTGATACTTTCTTTCTATAATTTCTATCCGATGTTAATGCATCATACACGTCACAAATAGCAATAATCTTAGCATATTCATGTATTTTATCGCCTTTTATTCCGTAAGGATAGCCACTACCATCTTCCCTTTCATGATGTTGGAGAACACCAAGTAATATATTCTTACTTATGCCTATTGTATCTAAAAGTACATTATAGCTATATATTGGATGTTTCATCATTATTTCTCGTTCTTCAATAGTTAATTCCCCAGGTTTTTGTAATATATTATCAGATATTTTAAGTTTCCCAATATCATGAAATAATCCAGTTAAAGCTATTTGTTTTATCTGTTTCTCCGAATAATTTAACCATTTTCCTATCATAATAGCCAACATAGCTACGTTTAAACTATGATTAAAAGTATAATCATCTTTTTCTTCTAATTGCCTCAACCTTCCCAATATATTATTATGCTGAATAATTTCTACAATCAGGTCATCTAGCTCATCATTTATTTCAGTCAATATTATCTTTTTCCCTATTTTAACATCGGAAAATACATCCTCTACTTTATCTGACAATTTTTCATATCTTATGATTAAACTATTTTGCTTTATATCCTCTGCATCTTCATCAGGGTCATATACAAAAGCATACTTTACTCCTTGATTATGAATCCTTCTAATAATTCTTTTATTTAATACCGTTCCTTTTGAAACTAAAATTGCACCACTTTTTATGCTTTCCACATCATCGGACAACACCATACCTGGTTTTAATTGACTTGTATCTAATTTTAACATTAAATACCCCCTAGCCATATTTTTGAATGTCTTTTGATACCCCCTCTATAGCCTTAGATGAAAAATAAGCAACTATCAATGCTACAATCAATCTGGTGATAAAAAGTAACCATAGATTAGCCCCTACTGCAGCAAATATAAAGGTATCTTCAAATATAGCATGGCAAGCAACAAGAAATATCATAACTATATACAAGTCCTTCTTGCCTAAATTTTCTTCTTCTACACTTTCTATTATAATTCCTGCTCCATACACTAGTCCAAATACCATACCAATTAGAAGGGGAAAAACCGATTCATTAGATATATCGAAAAGTTTTGATATAGGCTTTAGCCTTTTTGAGATTTTTTCCAATATTTCTGCATCTTTTAGTATTTCCATAGCTATCATCAAAGGGATTATTATCTTTGCCATGGAAAAAACCGAATTCAAACTACCCATTGTACTATCTTTTAAATAAGCCATAAAATCCATAATAACCTCCTACAATATTAAATTGAATATAATACCAGATAATACTGCCAATGTAATCCTTGTAAGTACTATCAATGCTAAGCTTACTCCAGTTTTTTTGACAACTACAGATTCTAATAATAAACTGTGAGAAAAAGACAACATAATAGCTAATATAGTAGCCTGTTTAGCTGACAAACTCAAGCTTGCCATAGCTCCAATCCCAGCATATAAATTGATAAAATTCCCTAATACTAGTGGTACAGCTGCTTCACCTGGTAAACCTAAAATTTTCATTGCTGGTTCAAAAAAATTGGATATGCTATTTAATAATGGAGTATAGCTTAAAAATGTAACAAAAAAATAAACTGGAACTACTATTTTACTCAATTTCCATAAAGTAAATAAACCTTTTTTAAACCCATTAAATGCACTTTCCTTATACAATCATATCACCCTTAAATTCATAATGTAAAAATATTATAACATAGAAAAACCTTAAGTGTATATACTTAAGGTCATGCTAACTTAGAATCCTTATTCTCCAAACTATTGGACCACTTTCCACATCTGTCACCGTATCTAGCTAGTAATCCTCCATTTTCTCTTATCTCTATTACCTCACATATATTAGAACAACCATCACATTCAAATCCATTTACTTCATAGTCTGCTTTATGGATTGAAATTCCCTTAAAATTAGTATAGCCTTTTTTCTTTACTTCCTCTTTAGCTAAAATAGCTGCTCCAATAGCACCCATCACATCATAATTGTCAGGAATATAAATCCTTTCACCAAAAGTTGCCTCAAAAGCCCTTCTTATTCCAATATTTGCAGCTACTCCTCCTTGAAATAATATTGGGGAAAGTATTTCTTTGCCTTTCCCAACATTATTTAAATAGTTTCTAACCAAAGCTTCACATAAGCCTTTTGCTATATCTGCTTGATTATGTCCAAGCTGTTGTTTGTGAATCATATCTGATTCTGCAAATACGGCACATCTACCAGCAATTCTTATAGAATTTTTAGATTTTAAGGCTAAATCTCCAAAATCGTTAATATCTATCCCTAATCTCATAGCTTGCCTATCTAAAAAGGAGCCAGTACCTGCAGCACATACAGTATTCATAGCAAAGTCTGTAACTATCTCATCTCTAAGGATTATTATCTTTGAATCCTGTCCTCCAATCTCAATTATGGTTTTTACATCAGGTAAATAATCTAGTCCTGCTACAGCATGAGCTGTAATCTCATTTTTTACTACATCAGCACCTACTATTATATTTGCTAAATTTCTTCCACTTCCAGTAACACCAACACCTAATATTTCTATATCTTCCTCTAAATTTTCTATTTCTCTAATACCTTCCTTTAAGATTTCTATTGGTTTTCCTTGGGTCCTCATATATTTTTTATAATATATATTATTATCTTCATCCATTAATACAATATTGGTACTAACAGATCCAACATCAATACCCATGTAATATTTTTCCAACTGAACTTTCCTCCCTTCTTCTTTTAAGTAGATCTACAAAAGCCTCCAATCTCGTCATATAACCTGCTTCCCCTGTCATCTCGTCTAATATCAATGTCATAATTGGAAAATTCAAATCCTTGCTTACAGTACTTAGTATGCTTTTTGCAACTATCTCTGGCATACAATTTAAGGGTAGTAGTTGTATTACTCCATCAAATCCCTTGTTAGCATAATATATAGCAGAACCTATCGTTTCCCGGCCATGTCCCCCTATCAATGTATCTAAATAAGGTTTGGCCAGTTTGTATTTTTCATTTTCAGTTTTTGAACCAAAGGGAAATTTAGCAACATGATGCTCTACCCATATAGTTGGAGTCAAAGATTTTTCTACTAAAACCCCCATATGACCAAGTTTTCTTTCCACTTCTAGATTGACAAAGGGCTCTATTACAGTATATATTTCTCCAATAAGTCCTATCTTTATAGGTTTCTTACTTTTATCTACCTCTATTTTATTCAATTTTATTATTGTTCTATTCATTAAATCCATCATCTCTTTACCGCCATAAGTTTCTTCTACTTGCTTTAAATAATCATTCATTACTAAATCCACTTGATAACTATCTATTGCATAAGCCCTAACTTTATTAGATAATTCCGTAATATAGTCAGCAGTTTTGATTAAATCCCAGCCCAATTTTCCTGCTTGTATTAATTCTTTAACACTTTCTGCTTTAAAAGTTTTTATTATATTATCCTTTAGGGGTTTTAATCCTTCATATATGGGATCAAATACTATAAAATCTACATTATAGCCCATATCTTCTAGTATGCTTTTCTCTAGTACAGAATAGAATCCAAATCTACAAGGTCCACAACTTCCTGTCAATAGTATAGTGTCTCCTCCCTGTTCAATACTCTCTATGAAATTACCTATCATTATTTTTAAAGGTAAACATATAGTTTCTGGAGAGTGTTTTGTACCAATCTCTAAAGTCCTCCTACTACATATTGGAGGAAGAACCACTTCTTGTCCTAGTTCTTCAAAAAATCCTTTAGTAGCTATATACACATTACCCATATGTGGAAATGTTATCTTCATGATTATCCCTCCATTTTAACATATCAACAAAAGCCTCAATTCTTGTATTAATACCGGCTTCTCCTGTTTGTTCATCTATAGTTAACAAAGTAAATGGAATTTTATAATCCTTTGCTTTTCTTTCCACTAAATCGATAAGAACTGAATCCAATCCACATCCAAAGGCTGAAATGTAAATAATTCCATCTATCTTTCTTTCCTCAATTAAGTAAAAAGAACTTCCTATTATTTTCTGTCCATGGGTCCAAAACATCCGCTTTGATAATTTAGATGTATATTCCCTTGCTATTTTCTCTTCTATCATTTCAGCAGTAATAATCTCTACATTATTGTTTTTTAATTTATTGATTGTATTCATATTTATATAATCATCATATATATTATAAGAATGGCCTAATAATAGTATGTTCGTATTATAATTTTTTTCAGTAGTTTTAGTTTTTAATTTCAGATTATCTAATAATCCAATAGTATTTAATGATACTGTCCTTTGTGCTAGCAACTCATTGTATTCATAAAATTGCTGATAAGCTTTATCGTAAGCTTTTAATATTTTATAATTACTATTGGTAAAAAATTTTCCTGTGTACAATATAGAATTTTTTAAGCTTCTCATAGATTTTCTCAAATTTATTGTAGGAGCTATTATTTCAGGTAACCCTTTTATGCTATGCTTTACCATATTTGGTAAGCCTAAATGCTTGGGACAACAATATTCCATTTTGAATATGCTAATAAATTTAGGTATAAATATATAGTCTACCTCCTTTTTCAAATGTTCTACGTGCCCATGAAACACCTTAATAGGTAAACAAGCTTCATCAACACAACTAAGTACCCCCTTATCTAAAATTTCTTTATTAGATTTTGGTGAAAGGACCACCTCTACATTCAAATTTTTAAAAAACTGTTCCCATAAAAGATAATAATCATAATAAAACATACCTCTTGGTATGCCTACTTTTTTGCCCATAAAATCCCTCCCATTCACACTAATCTATTATTGCCAATAAGTATAAAAAATATAATATAAAAAAAAGAAAGGCTAAAATCATTGCCCTTCTTTTCTACTATCTAACCAGTAATTTAATCCATCAATTGTAAATAATATTTCCTCTTTACTAACTACTCTCTCGTCTAATGAGTATTCTATATAGGATATAAATTCCATTATATCTTGGAAAGGTAACTCCAATGCTGATAACAATCTTCTCATTCTAAATTTCCTTTCCATATTATCCATAGTAGATATACTCCTATTAATGTATTGTATTAGACTATCCACAATTTGTTCTAAATAATAATTTTCTATAACTTCTTGTTCCTTAGGAAACAATACACCATATTGGATTAAATCCACATCATTATAAAAGGTAAGCACTTTATTGGTAAATAACATCTGTTCATTTAGTTCTTCATCTAAAAATCCTGGTCTATTAAGTCCCTCTTCGTTTAGGATTTCAAAGTATTTTATATCCTCTAATAGGTTTTTTTCCGTTTTAGCGAAAATTTTATTACTTAAATCTTTTATCGAAGGTATATCACTTTCATCTAAATTTTCCTCTTGCTTTACCCACATTGAGTATAATTTGTTAGAATTTATGTTTATATCTAATAGGGATTCCTTACTAATTAATAGCATAGATATTAATCTATTAATTAATACTCCCAAAATATTGATTAAACTTTCTACCTCCTCTAACTCTAGTGCTAAATTTAGTATTTCTTCCGATAGACTATCCAATTCATCTATAGAATAAGATTTATAGTCAATGTTTTTAAACATCTGAACCCTAGTAAAATAATCATCAAACATTATTCCATAGTCACCTATTAAAGAGCTATCAAACAGCATCTTATAACTTTCAATTCTACTTTCTGCAACAACTACTGGATATCCATTTAAATTTCTTACAAGGGTTGTTTTTATCACATCAAAATATTTAGATTTACTCATCCTAAAAGGTAATATCCCTAATATATTTGAAACAACACTTACAAAATCAACATGATTTTCTATATTGTTTGCCAATACACTCCCTATTTTATCTATTATTAATACTATTTCTTCTTCATCTACCTGGATATTTCCATATTCTTTTTCTCCAACTAGCTTCATAATGTGATAATCTATGGCTTCTTTAATATATGATAGTTCTGTTTCATAGCAATGGATACTTCTAAATAAAGTATAAAGTTCCTCTCTCATCCCTAATAAAATATCTATTTCTTTTTCTATTTCAGCTTTTTCTAACTCCGTGTGAATTTTTTTAAAAATATCTATACTATGTTGATAAATTGTTTTTATCAATTCTTTTTCCTCACTAGAGCCAAGATTCTTATATTTAAATAGTTGATTTAGATTTACGCTGGTACTAATAAAATAACAATAAGCCATTTTCCCTATTTTTGATAACTGTTTTCTATTTATATCTAATATATTATCCTTTAATTCATCATCTTTTAGTTTCCCTAAATCCTTATTGCTTTTGTTTTGTTTTCCTTCAATCATACTAACTAACACTCCTCTCAAAGCCTACCAAGCTGCAATATGACCGTCGGCTCTCTTTTCTGTTCCACCTACATATGTTTCTCCATGCTTAACAATAATCTGTCCCCTTCCAAAACTACCTACATCTCTAGAATATTGAATATTATGTCCTTTATGGATAAGATAATTTTTAATATCTTTTGGAAAATCCTCTTCCACTAATATCTTATTTCCCTCTATCCATTGCCATCTAAACTTATCCAATGCTTCTTGGGGATTTAAATTAAAATCAATCATATTGACTAGAGATTGAAGATGGCCTTGGGGCTGCATATATGCTCCCATAACTCCGAAAGGTCCTATAGCTTTATTGTTTTTAGTAATAAAGCCAGGAATTATAGTATGATATGTCTTTTTATTAGGTGCTAATCGATTATAGTCCTCTTTATTAAGGCTAAATGTATAACCTCTATTATGAAGGCTTATTCCAGTTCCAGGCACTACTAAACCAGAGCCAAATCCCATAAAGTTGCTTTGGATATAACTTACCATGTTCCCATACTTATCTGCCGTTGCTAAATATACTGTACCCCCTGTGTTTAGTGCACCATACTTTGGCAATATGGCTTTTTCTCCAATTAACTTACTCCTATCAATTGCATAGTTTTCATCTAATAAATATTTTAAATTATCGCCCATTTCCTTCATATCTGTAATATAATTTAAGCCATCTACATAAGCTAATTTCATTGCTTCAATCATATAGTGATAGAATTCTAAAGAATTCATAGTTATATCAATATTTTTTAGTATGTTTAAAGCCAACAGCACTACCATTCCATGGGTATTTGGTGGTAGTTCCCATATATCATAACCTTTATAGTTTACAGATATAGGCTCCACCCATTCTGGTCTATATGCCTTTAAATCATCTTTTGAAATAAATCCACCATATTCCCTGGAATACTTATCAATTTTATCGGCTATATCTCCTTCATAAAAGGAGATACATTGGGATTGAGCTAATTCTTCTAATGTAGAAGCTAATTTCTTTGAATACCAAATATCTCCTGGTTCTGGGGCTCTTCCTTCTATTAAAAAAGTATCAAACCATTCATCAAATTCCCTGCCTTTTAATTGTTTCCTATAGAGTTTAAAAGCTTTATTCCAATTATAAGATACAGTAGGAGATACAGGATATCCTTCTTCTGAGTAATAAATTGCTGGTTCTAATAAATCTTTAAAAGGTAAAGCTCCAAATTTTCTAGACATTTCTCGCCAACCATAAAGCATCCCTGGAATAGTCACAGGCAAAAAACCATATTTGGGAATAACATTATAGCCCATATTTCTTACCTTATCTATAGTAATTTCCCTTGGAGCCCACCCACTTGCATTTAAACCATATAGTCTATCCTTATACCATATGATGGCAAAACCATCTCCCCCTAATCCATTCGAAGTAGGTTCTAAAACAGTCAAACTTGCTGCAGTAGCTATAGCTGCATCCACTGCATTGCCACCTTTTTTTAATATCTCTAATCCTGATTCTGCAGCTAATGGTTGAGTAGTAGAAACCATACCATTTTTTGAAAATATAGCATTTCTACAAGAGGGATATTTGTTTTTATAAAAATTAAACTTCATATTTCATCTCCTTTTATTTGATAATAAGCAAATAATTTTATATACTTTTAAACATATAGTTTTATTATATCATAATGAATAAAAAAGGAGAATCACATATGAAAAGATATGATTATTTGTTAGATTCTAGTTTGTATATATCTAAATATTTTCATGATAAAAATGTATGTTTTTTAGATATAGAAACTACTGGCCTCAGTAGAAAATTTAATCAAATATATTTAATTGGATTAGTATACTTTAATCATGAATATAACAATTGGCATTTGTCTCAATTCTTTGCAGAACATATAGATGAAGAACATATATTATTAGAACAAGTTAATAAATGTATTTCTAATTTTGATCTTGTAATCACCTATAATGGAGAAGGTTTCGATATACCTTTTATTAGATATAGATCTAAAATATATAAAATAAATGAAATTATCTCTAGTATAGATAGTTTTGATATATATAGAAAAATAAAAAAGGATAGTCCTTATCTACCCTTTGAAAACCTAAAATTAAAAACCATAGAGGAAAGTTTAAATATTTTCAGGGATGATAAATATACAGGTAAGGATTGTATTAACTTTTATTACGAATATATAAATACTAAAGATAATATTTTTAAAGAAAAAATTTTAAAACATAATTTTGATGATCTGTATTATCTATTAGATATTATGAAAATATTTAATGTTATCAAGGATATTAAGAGTGTTAATATTGAGTATAAAGAAAAAATAATAACTATAGAAATTGATGAAATAACTGTATCCGGCGATATTTTACGTATATATTGTAATAATGAGATTAAAAAATCAAACATAAATCTTATGTATTTTAGTAATGGTTTTAATATAATTTGGCAAGACGAAAATTATATGATATTAGAATTAGAAATAAATGAAGGTTTTATTACTCCTACTAAGAAATGTTTATTTGTAAACAAGTCAGAACTTCCATTAGATACAAATTTAAAAGATACGACAGACTATATTGTTCCTGAAGATATTATTGTTCTAAAAATAGAAGACAAATATCAAATGGACAATATTAAAAATATCATCAAACAATTAATAACTCATGTACTCTATTCTTAACATATAAAAACAGCAGACCTTAGCTTCAAAGTCTGCCGTTTTTATTTAGTTGGTGGGCCTTCAGGGACTCGAACCCCAGACCTACCGGTTATGAGCCGGGCGCTCTAACCAACTGAGCTAAAGGCCCCCTTGCCTTTAACAATTGGGTTCTATACCTAATGGTGGGCCTGGGTGGACTCGAACCACCGACCTCACGCTTATCAGGCGTGCGCTCTAACCACCTGAGCTACAAGCCCATTTTCATCAATTCACAGCTTACGGTTCTTAATTGTTTTTTAATTTTATATTGGGAATTGTGCATTATCCAAATGGTGGGCACAATAGGGCTTGAACCTATGACCCCCTGCTTGTAAGGCAGGTGCTCTCCCAACTGAGCTATGCGCCCTTTTTAAATTGTATATTATAATATCATTAAAATGGCAGGGGTGGCAGGACTCGAACCCACGACATTCGGTTTTGGAGACCGACGTTCTACCGCTGAACTACACCCCTCCATCATTGGTGGGCCTTCAGGGACTCGAACCCCAGACCTACCGGTTATGAGCCGGGCGCTCTAACCAACTGAGCTAAAGGCCCCTACCTTTTCAAATTCTCAATTAAAAGTTTCCAATTTATAATTATTAGAGTCTTGTTGTACATTATCTAAATGGTGCCCAGAGGCGGAATCGAACCACCGACACGGGGATTTTCAGTCCCCTGCTCTACCTACTGAGCTATCTGGGCTAATTGGTGGGCCTTCAGGGACTCGAACCCCGGACCTACCGGTTATGAGCCGGGCGCTCTAACCAACTGAGCTAAAGGCCCCTATAATGGCGGAGAAGGAGGGATTTGAACCCTCGCGCCCTAATGAAGGACCTACTCCCTTAGCAGGGGAGCCTCTTCAGCCACTTGAGTACTTCTCCATAAAACTGGCGGAGAGGGTGGGATTCGAACCCACGTGGGCCGTAAGGCCCCAACGGTTTTCAAGACCGCCCCGTTATGACCGCTTCGGTACCTCTCCATTTTATACTTTTCAATATAATCTATCATATTCCTATATTAAGGTTGGTGACCCATCGGCGACTCGAACGCCGGACTCCCTGATTAAAAGTCAGGTGCTCTACCGCCTGAGCTAATGGGTCACAATGGCTGGGGCGACAGGACTCGAACCTGTGAAATGCTAGAGTCAAAGTCTAGTGCCTTACCGACTTGGCTACGCCCCAATATGTGGTGCACCTAGGAGGATTCGAACCCCCGGCACACGGATTAGAAGTCCGTTGCTCTATCCAACTGAGCTATAGGTGCTTATTCTATGGAGCGGGTGAAGGGAATCGAACCCTCGCAACCAGCTTGGAAGGCTGGGGCTCTACCACTGAGCTACACCCGCATTATGGTGGAGGAGACTGGATTCGAACCAGTGAAGGCTTAGCCAACGGATTTACAGTCCGTCCCCTTTAGCCAACTCGGGAACTCCTCCATATTAATTCTATACTTAGGTTTAACTAAATTTACTCATTGC
>Ga0116175_1001380_pt1 | contig 15628 bp, 11 predicted proteins | sample AD_UKC125_MetaG_FD_89802 | JGI IMG/M metagenome (GOLD analysis project Ga0116175, IMG submission 89802) | Active sludge microbial communities of municipal wastewater-treating anaerobic digesters from USA - AD_UKC125_MetaG | ecosystem: Engineered > Bioreactor > Anaerobic > Digestate | place: USA... | reverse complement strand
GTTCTGCTCGGCGCCCTCGCCGGTGCCGGTGTGGCCGCATATGTGCTGCTGTGGTTCCTGTGCCCGATCGGCGACGACACCGACAGGTCCTCGCCCGCCGAACGTAGGCAGGCCTACGGGCTCGCTTTGGTGGGCATGGTCGTGTCTCTTCTCGTCGGCATCGCCGCGGCCGGCACGCCGCTGGCCAACCTGCTGCCGTTCCTGGTGGTGCTCGTCGGCGCCGGGGTGGTGTGGCGGGAGTTCGACGCACCCGTCACCAGCCGCGGTACCTGGCGCACGTGGGCGCGGCTTGCCGGCGGCGCGGCGGCGGTCGTCGGCGGACTGGCCGTCGTCGTTCTGGTCGGTGATCCCGACGTGGGCAGACTGTCGACGACGCTGCTGGCCGTCGGGGTGACGCTGGCCGGTGTGGTCATGCTGACGGTGCCGTTGTGGATGCGGATGTGGCGCGCGCTGGGGGATGAACGGGCGGCCCGCATCCGCGATGCCGAACGCGAGGAGATCGCCTCACACCTGCACGATTCGGTGTTGCAGACCCTCGCACTGATCCAGAAGAAAGCCGCCAAACCCGACGAGGTGGTGCGCTTGGCGCGCAGTCAGGAGAGAGAGCTGCGCGGCTGGCTGTTCGGCGATCCCGCACAGCACGGCGGTTCGCTCGCCGCGACGCTGACCGGCGTGTGCGGTGAGGTGGAGGACGATTATGGCATCGAGGTGGACGTGATCACCGTCGGAGACCTCAGCCCCGACGACGAACCGCACGCCGAGCGCCGTCGCCGCTGGGCGGGACTGGCGTCGGCGACCAGGGAAGCACTGATCAACGCCGCCAAGCATTCCGGCGAACGCAAGGTCTCGGTGTACTGCGAGATCACCGACGAACAGGTGGAGGTGTTCGTCCGTGACCGCGGTGTCGGCTTCGACCCGGCCACGGTGGGCGAGGACCGGCAGGGAATCGTACGGTCGGTACGCGGCCGGATGGACCGCTTCGGCGGATCGGTGACCATAGACTCGGCACCGGGTCGCGGCACCAATGTGGTGCTGCGAATGCCCCGCGCCCACGAGGACGACCCGCACGGCAGGAACATGCCCGGCGACGACGCGGTGGCCTCGCACACCGGACGGCAGGAGGACGGCCAGTGACAGAGAATGATTCGGGTAACACGAACGATACTGGCGCCGAGAACCATTCAGGGGCAGAGGAGGATTCCGGCGGCGGGGCGTGCACGGTGTTCCTCGTCGATGATCACGCGGTGTTCCGGTCCGGGGTGCGGGCCGAACTCGCCGGGGAGCGCGGCCTGAGCATCGCCGGGGAGGCGGGCACCGTGGCCGAATCGATCGAGCACATCGTCGCCTCACGTCCCGACGTGGTGCTGCTCGACGTGCACATGCCCGGCGGCGGTGGGGTTGCGGTGCTGCGTGGCGTCCGCGACCGGCTGGGCGGCGACACCCCGGTGTTCCTGGCACTCAGCGTGTCCGACGCGGCCGAGGACGTGATCGCCACCATCCGGGCGGGGGCCCGTGGCTACGTCACCAAGACCATCGACGGCGCCGAACTCGCCGACGCGGTACGTCGAGTCGCCGACGGCGATGCCGTGTTCAGCCCGCGGCTGGCCGGGTTTGTGCTCGACTCGTTCACCGGTCGGTCCTCGGTACCGGAACCGGCCCTCGACCCCGAACTGGACTCGCTGACCCGCCGCGAGATGGAGGTGCTCCGTCTGCTGGCGCGCGGCTACACCTATCGCGAGATCGCTGAGGAACTGTTCATCTCCATCAAGACGGTGGAAACCCACGCCTCCAATGTGCTGCGAAAAACCCAGCAGTCCAACCGGAATGCCCTCACCCGCTGGGCCGCCACCCGCCACATCGGCTGACCGGATACACCTGCGCGGATGCCGCGGTCGGCACGCTCACCGGACGCCTCGGGCGAGGCCGGTGGCGACTATTTGAGGAGGGCGATCAGCAGGATCGCGACACCGGCGAGAACGACGAAGAAGGCGAACACCGACAGGGCCAGAGCGGTGGTCGAACTCTGTTGCTGGGGGCGGGGTTCGGGGAACGCGCCGGTCATCCGGTTGGCACTGCCGGCGCCGTGACCGGGAAAGTGCAGACGATCCGACGACATGGTCGGTGCGTACGAGGGATCGTGGGTGTGCGACAGGGGCAGCGTGCCCGGCTGCTGCGCGGTACCCGACGGGGCGGGGGTGATGGTGCGCTGCGCCGCGGCGGCGTCCGGAGCGATAGTGCGCGGTCGGGACTTCTGCATCCAGATCGGCAGGGCCCCGTCCTTTTGGGTGAGGACTCCGGTGAGTACCTGATCTGTGCTGGTGTGTGTGGCCGCGGCCGCGATGGCGGCCAGCTCGTCGCGAGCCTGTGCCATCGTGGGCCTGCGGGCCGGTGACGGCTCGAGGAGTTTACGCAGGATCGGTTCGAGCGCACCGGCCTTGGTGATCGGATTGATCTTCGCGCGGGCGACCTTGTGCAGCAGGGCGAGGGAGTTCTCGTCGACGCCGAACGGTGGCAGGCCCTCGAGCATCGTGTAGATGGTGGCGCCGAGGGAGTACACGTCCGACGCCTCGGACGGCAGTTGGCCGCGGGCCACCTCCGGCGCGAAATAGGCGGGTGTCCCGGTGACGATGCCCGTCTGGGTGAGGGTCACATCGTCCTTGGCGTGCGAGATACCGAAATCGGTGATCTTCACCAGGCCCGCGTTGCGGCCGGTACTGGCGATCAGGATGTTTCCCGGCTTGATGTCGCGGTGGATGATCCCGGCGGCATGCGCGTCGACCATCGCGTCGGCCACCTGCGCGCCGATCTGCGCCGACTGGGCGACGTCGATGGTGCCGGTGGCGTGCAGGATCTGCGCGACACTGCGCGAGGGCAGATACTCCATCACCAGCCACGGTTCACCGCTGTCGAGGGCCACATCGTGCATGGCGATGGCGTTGCGGTGGGCCAGCCGGGCGGCGATCCGGCCCTCACGCATGGCGCGCTGGCGGACGGTGTCGGCGGAGTCCTCGCTCAGGCCCTCGGTGGAGATCACCTGTTTGACGGCCACCTCGCGGTCCAGGAGTTGATCGCGGGCCAGCCACACAGTGCCCATGCCGCCACCGCCGATCCTGGACAGCAGGCGGTATCGCCCGGCGACCAGGTACTGCGGACCTGGCACGCGGGGATTGTCGGCGACCGATGACATGGCTGCATAATAGCCGTGGTGACGGTACGGAGTGGCCACGGTTGACACCCCCTCGCACGTGTGTTCGACTTTAGTGATGCGATGGTCGGATCAAGAGGTGTCGGTGGGTGGGGTGGCCGTCGACGACGGCGCGTTACCCGGCCTGCAGCGATCGGGGCTCGTGCGGTCGGTGCGTCCGCCGGACTTCGCCGGTGTCACTTTTCATGAGGTTCTGGCCAAAAGCGCGCTCAACAAGCTGCCCGAGGGTGCGCAGTTGCCGTTCCGGCATACCGTCAACACCTTCCGGGGCTGCTCGCATGCCTGCCGGTATTGTTTCGCCCGGCCCACCCACGAATATCTCGACCTCGACGCCGGCGCCGACTTCGACTCGCAGGTCGTGGTCAAGCTGAACGTGGCCGCGGTGCTCCGCAAAGAACTGCGCCGCAGATCATGGACCCGTGAGACCGTGGCGCTGGGCACAAACACCGATCCCTATCAGCGGGCCGAAGGGCGCTACCGGTTGATGCCGGGGGTGATCGCAGCGCTCACCGAGGCGGCCACACCGTTCTCGATCCTCACCAAGGGCACACTCCTGCGTCGTGATCTGCCACTGCTCCGGCAGGCGGCCGGACGGGTGCCGGTGAGTATCGGGATCTCGCTGGCCGTCATCGACGCCGAACTGCAGAAGACCCTGGAACCGGGCACACCCTCGCCAAGGGCGAGGCTGACGCTCATCCGCGACGTCGCCGACGCCGGATTCGCCCCGCACGTGATGGTCGCGCCGGTGCTGCCGTACCTGTCGGACTCGATCTCCGAGCTCGACGAACTGCTCGGTGCGTTGGCCGGGGTGGGCGCCTCGGGGGTGACGGCCTTTCCGCTGCATCTGCGTGGGTCGACGAAGCCGTGGTTCCTGGACTGGCTGGCTGCCGAACATCCGCGGCTGATCCCGCGTTACCGCAGCCTGTACGGGCGGGGTGCCTATGTCTCCAAGGAGTACTCGGCCTGGCTGCGGGAGCGGATGGCGCCGCTGGTCCGCAAGCACGGACTCGGCGATTCCGGCGGGCTGTACGGGGCGGCCAGCAGTGGCCGGGTCGCGGCATCGCGCGAGGTGGACATGACCATCGCCGCCGAGCGTGCGCTGGTGGCCGCGCCCGAGCTGGCGCAGGCGCTCACCCTGTTCTGACCCCGGCCGGCCCCTGGTTTCAGTTCCCTGGCTTCCGGCTCCCCGGGTTCTGGCCCGCGGGTTCCGGCTCCCCGGGTTCTGGCTCCCCGGGTTCTGGCTCAACCGTCGGGATGATCGCCGTTCCGTGTTCGACAATGTGTTTCCACCTGCGGCGACAGCGCTTTGGGCATCAATGTCGGCGCTCTCGTCTATGATCAACTCGTCGAAAACCTGTTCGATCCGGCGGAGGTTGGGCGGGGATTCGTCTCCCGGGGTGACCGCTCCGGGATGCGCAGCATCTTCCCTGTACGCGCGCCACCACACCGGGTATGAGGAGGAACGATGGGTGATCGACCGACTGTGGCAGGGCAGGGTACGGCGGGGCGGCGGTCCGATGCCGACCACGAAAGCCGTATCGCGCAACTGCGCCGACAGCTCGCCGTCATGTCCGGGCAACCCGATCGGCTGTCGGCGGAGCGGCCGGACGTATCGGTGATCCCGGTGCCGGTGGCGCTGGAGCCGCTGTTTCCGGCCGGCGGATTGGCTACCGGCGCCGTGCTGGCCTGCGATGGCGCGCGGTCGGTGCTGCTGTCGTTGATCGCGTCGGCGTCGGCCTCCGGGCGGCGTGTCGGCATCGTCGGCATGCCGCGCCTGTGTCTGCTGTCGGCGGCCGAGCTGGGTGCGGATCTGTCGAGGATCGCGACCGTGCCGTATCCGGGTGCCGATCCGGTGGAGGTGGCCTCGGTACTGCTCGACGGGATGGACGTGGTGGTGCTGAATCTGGCCGGAGCCTCGGTGCCGCCGTCCCGGGCCAAGGTGCTGATGGGGCGCCTGCGGAAGCGGTCGTCGACCCTGATCGTGACCGGCGGGCAGTGGCCCGGGGTGCGTACCAGTATCGATGCCGAAGTGACCGGATATCGTAACAGCTTGTCCCACAGTATTTCCGGCAGCGGATCAGGCCGCAGCGGGATGGGGCGGATCGGTGGGATGCGCCTTCGGGTCAGTGCGGTCGGCCGGGGCCGGTGCCGCAGTGGCGTCGACGTCGAATTGGTCGCCGATGGATTCGGGGCGTCCAGGCGTGTCGGCATGGTGCGCACCGACGGGTATCGGTCGGTGGCTGCCGATCCGGTGCTGGAGGTGGCCAACTGATGGGTGACCCGTCCTCGCGAGGGGTTTCGGGGCCACGGTCGCCGGCCCGCAGGGTGCTGGCGCTGTGGTGCCCGGACTGGCCGGCGAGCGCCGCCGGTGCGGCGGCGGATCTGGCTCCGGATGTACCGGTGGCGGTGCTGCACGCCAACCGGGTGGTGGCGTGCTCGGCGGCGGCCAGACGCAGCGGGGTCCGCCGGGGTATGCGTAACCGGCAGGCACAGGCCGCCTGCCCGAAGATGGTGCTCGCCGGTTCCGACGCCGGCCGTGACGGGCAGTGGTACGAGCCGATCGTGGCCGCGGTGACGGAGGTGGTGCCGACTGTCGAGGTGCTGCGGCCGGGGCTGCTGGTGATACCGCTGACCGCGACGCTGTGTCGGCATCTCGGCGACGAACAGGCGATCGCCGAACGGCTGACCGACGTGATCGGTGCGTGCGGTGCCGAGGCGTCGGCCGGTGTGGCCGACGAGATGTTCACCGCGGTGCTCGCCGCCCGGCGCGGGCAATGCGTCGAACCGGGTGGTGATGCGGCGTGGCTGGCGCCGCTGCCCATCGCCGAGCTGGCCGTCGAATCGGCCTTCGGCGGGCATGAGCGCACCGAACTCGTCGACCTGCTGCGCCGACTGGGCATTACCACGATCGGTGCGTTCGCCGGATTTCCGATCCGCGATGTGGCCACCCGGTTCACCGCCGATGCCGTTGCCGCGCACCGGCTGGCGAACGCGGTGCCGGACCGCGGTCCGGTGGGCGGACGGATCCAGGAGGATCTGCTGATCGAGTACGACTGCGATCCGCCGATCGACCGGGTTGATGCCGCGGCGTTCGTGGGGCGCCGACTGGCCGACGAACTGCATCGTCGTCTGGCCGCGATGTCGGTGTGCTGCACCCGGCTCACCGTCGAGGCGGTGACGCAACTGGGGCAGCGGCATACGCGGACCTGTCGAGCGGTCGCACCGCTCACCGCCGACGACATCGCCTGCCGGGTCCGGTGGCAGCTCGACGGCTGGCTCACCGGTGGCCGTGGCACCCATGGGCAGCGCCCGGATTCGCCGATCGCATTGCTGCGGATCGATCCGGTGGAGGTGATCGATTCGGGTGCAATGCATTACACCTTGTCGGGGCACGGTCTGCCCGAGTCGGAGTCGGACGGCGAACGGGCCCGGGCCGTGCTGGCGCGAGTACAGGGACTGCTCGGCGGTGACGCGGTCAAGATCCCGGTGCTCAGCGGCGGGCGAGGCCCGTCCGATCAGGTGAGGCTGGTGACCCTGGGAGAGGACTCCGTGCCCCACCACGATCGGTCGGCACCGTGGCCGGGACGGCTGCCGCAACCGTCCCCGGCCACCCTGGCCGAGGCGGCCGTCGCGGTGCTCGACCCGGACGGCGATCCGGTGCGGGTGTCGGCGCGGGGTGCGTTCAGCGCCGAACCGGCGCTGGTTGTCGGGCACCGCACATGGTCGGTGCGCTGGTGGGCGGGCCCCTGGCCCACCGGTCTCGACGGAACCGCCCGGGCCCAAGTCCTCCTCGACGACACCCGGGCTCTCCTCCTGCACTACCGATCTGAGCACTGGATCGTGGAGGGGATCTACGAATAGTCTTCGTGCGCAACAATTCCCTTCGGCGCCAAACGGATATCCTTCGGCGGCTGGAACGCTCCTGCCGAAATCGCCGTCCTGTGGTAACCGAGTCGCGTATGTCGCTCACCGGGTATCAGCTCAGCGAAGTACGGGGCGCCCGCCCCGACGAATCGGGACGGGCGCCGCACCATGTCTCTTGACCAGCATGGCCTACATATCAGTTGTAGCTGACCCCGGCCGGTCCGACGAAGACCGTCTGATTGTTGCGGGTCGGCTTGATGTTCTGCGAAACCGCATGTGACATCAGGAAACGTGACGGTTTGGTTTTCGGTTTGGACTGGCTGCACCAGACCTGCGCCGACACCGATTGAGACTGCTTCAACGTGACCTTCGCATAGATCAGATCGTCGCCATAGTCCCAAGTGGATGTGTAGGTCGCCCCGACCGAGGCCTTGATGGCCCAGACCTTTCCGGCTGGACCGCAATTGCCCTTGCTCTTGGGGAAGGCGATATAGACGTAGCCGACGGGGCCGGCCTCGGCATCACCGGCTTGCAGCGCCCCGCCGGCGGTCACTGCCAAGGCGCAACCGATCGCGACTGCGGATCGACGAATGTAGTTCAACGGTGGGTATCTCCTCTGCCTGAAATGATTTCGTGAACGCGGTATCGAATCATGGTACCCAAGGGTGTAACGCCGGGTGGACCTCAATATCGAAAGTGTGTTCGATATGGTGGGTGGATGGGATGGAACAACGGGCCGCCGACCTGGTCGGAGATGGAGCGGGTGCTGTCGGGACGGGCGCCCGGGCCCGGCGGGCGGATGGCCGAGAACTATGTGCCGGGAGACGGGAACGACTCGCCGGCCTGGTCGCGACAGCGAGGTGCATTCACCGCCGACGACATCGAGCGGCGGGTGTCGACGGTCGCCTACGCCGAACTGCACGCGCACAGTGCCTACAGCTTTCTGGACGGGGCGTCGATGCCGGAGGAGATGGTCGCCGAGGCCCGCGGGCTCGATCTGAAGGCGCTCGCGTTGACCGATCATGACGGCTTCTACGGGGTGGTCCGGTTCGCCGAGGCGGCCCGCGAATACGGGATGCCGACGGTGTTCGGGGCCGAACTGTCGCTGGAACGCGACGCCACCCGCACCGGGGTGCCCGATCCGCCGGGTGAGCATCTGCTGGTGATCGCCCGCGGCGGGGAAGGCTACCGGCGACTGTCGCGGACCATCGCCGCGGCACACATGGCGGGTGGGGAGAAAGGGCTGCTGCGCTACGAACCCGACGCGCTTCCCGGCATGGCCGCAGGTCACTGGCTGATTCTCACCGGCTGCCGCAAAGGCGCGGTACGCCGGGCACTGGAGCGGGCCGGGATACCGGCCGCGCGCGCAGAACTGCGCGTGCTGATCGACCGGTACGGCCGCGACAACGTGGTCGTCGAACTGACCGCATCCGGGCTGCCCGACGACGACGAACGTAATGCCGCCCTCGCGTCGATCGCCGCCGAGTGCGCGGTGCCGACGGCGGCCACCACCGGGGCGCACTTCGCCGCGCCGGATCGGCGGCGGTTGGCGATGGCGGTGGCGGCGATCCGTGCCCGCACCGACCTGGACACCATCGAAGGCTGGCTACCGGGGGTCGGCGGCGCGCATCTGCGCAGCGGCGACGAGATGAGACGTCTGCTGCCCGGGTGTTCCGAGGCCATCGACAACGCGGTGGGTATCGCCGCGGACTGTGCCTTCGAACTCGGCCTGATCGCACCGCAACTGCCGCCCTTCGACGTCCCCGACGGGCACACCGAGAGTTCGTGGCTGCGGGAACTGACGCTGCGGCGCGCGCGGCGGCGCTACGGCACCCCGGCCCAACACCCCGCGGCGTACCGGCAGATCGACCACGAGCTGGCCGTCATCGCCTCACTCGACTTTCCCGGTTACTTCCTGATAGTCGCCGATATCGTCGACTTCTGTAAGGATAACGACATCCTGTGTCAGGGCCGGGGGAGTGCCGCCAACTCGGCGGTCTGTTACGCACTCGGCATCACCAATGTCGACCCGGTGGCCAACAAGCTGCTGTTCGAGCGATTCCTGTCACCGGCGCGCGACGGCCCGCCCGACATCGACGTCGACATCGAATCCGATCGCCGCGAGGAGGCGATCCAGTACGTGTACCGGCGTTACGGCCGCGACCACAGCGCGCAGGTGGCCAACGTGATCACCTTCCGGAGAAAGTCGGCGGTCCGGGATATGGTACGGGCGTTGGGTTTTGCCCCCGGACAGCAGGACGCGTGGAGCCGCGATCCCGACGACGCGCCGGCGGCGGTGACCGAACTGGCGGGTGAGATAGTGGGCATGCCCAGACATCTGGGTATCCACTCCGGCGGTATGGTGATCTGTGACCGGCCGATCGCCGACGTATGCCCCACCGAATGGGCGCGCATGGAGAACCGCAGCGTCCTGCAATGGGACAAAGATGATTGCGCCGCAATCGGTCTGGTCAAGTTCGATCTACTCGGGCTCGGGATGCTGTCGGCGCTGCACTACGCCATCGATCTGCTGGCGCAGCACAAAGGCATCGTCGTCGACCTGGCCGAGCTCGACCTGTCCGAACCGGACGTCTACGAGATGCTGTGCCGCGCCGACTCCGTCGGGGTGTTCCAGGTGGAGTCGCGGGCGCAGATGGCGACGCTGCCGAGGCTGCGGCCCCGAAACTTCTACGACCTCGTCGTGGAGGTGGCACTGATCCGTCCCGGACCTATCCAGGGTGGTTCGGTGCACCCGTATATTCGGCGGCGCAACGGAAAGGAGAAGCCCGACGTCGAACATCCGTCGATGTGGAACGCTTTGGAGCGGACGCTGGGGGTTCCCCTGTTTCAGGAACAACTGATGCAACTGGCCGTCGACGTCGCCGGATTCGACGCGGCCGAAGCCGACCAACTGCGCCGTGCGATGGGTTCCAAACGCTCACCCGAACGCATGGAACAACTACGCAGGCGGTTCTATGATGGTATGCGGCGTCTGCACGGCATCACCGGACCGACCGCCGACCGCATCTACGAGAGAATGGCGGCATTCGCCAATTTCGGTTTCCCGGAAAGTCATTCGCAGAGTTTCGCCTCGCTGGTGTTCTATTCGGCATGGTTCAAGCTGCATCACCCGGCCGCTTTCTGTGCCGCGCTGCTGCGTGCCCAGCCGATGGGTTTCTACTCCCCGCAGTCGCTCGTCGCCGATGCCCGGCGGCACGGGGTGCGGGTGCACCGGCCGCACATCAACGCCTCGTCGCCGTGGGCGACACTGGAGAATGAGGGCATGCAGGTGCGGCTCGGGCTCGCCGCGGTACGTGGGGTGGGGGATGAGGTGGCGCGGCGGATCGTCGACGAACGCGGCCGGGGCGGTGACTACACCGATCTCGAGGATCTGTCCCGTCGGGCGGAACTCGACGTCCGGCACCTGGAAGGTCTGGCCGGTGCGGGCGCATTCGACTGTTTCGGTTTCAGCAGGCGTCAGGCCCTCTGGCAGGCGGGTGCCGCCGCCGCGGCCCGGAACGATCATCTACGGTTGGAGGCGTCGGTGTCGGCGCCCGAACTTCCGGGTCTGTCGGAGGTGGAACTGGCCGCCACCGACGTGTGGGCTACCGGGATCACCCCGCACCTGTACCCGACGCGGTTCCTGCGGCCGCGACTGGACGCGCTGGGGGTGGTTCCCGCCGACCGGCTGCTGTCGGTGGCCGACGGTGCGCGGGTGCTGGTCGGCGGTGCGGTGACGCACCGTCAACGGCCCGCGACGGCGTCCGGGGTGACCTTCATCAACCTTGAGGACGAAACCGGAATGGTCAACGTGGTGTGTTCGGTGGGATTGTGGGTGCGATACCGCGATCTGGCACACTCGGCATCTGCGTTGCTGGTACGGGGAAAGGTGCAGAACGCGGAAGGGGCCGTGACCGTGGTCGCGGACCGGTTGCAGCGGATGGACCTTCGGGTGGGGACCCGTTCCAGGGACTGGCACTGATGTCGGGGCGCACAAAATAAGTGGGACACGAAGCACGTGGGACACGAGAACGATGATCGGGGAAGTAATGTCGCAGACTGTTGTGGTCACAGTGAAACCGAACAGCAGCAAAGGGCCGCTGGTGGAGGTCGACGGCGAGGGGGCGATCACCATCTTCGTGCGTGAACCCGCCACCGAGGGCAAGGCCAACAAGGCGGTCGGTGAACTGCTCGCCAAACACCTCGGTGTGCCGAAAAGCAAGGTGGCGCTGATCGGCGGGGCCACCGCGCGTACCAAACGGTTCCGGGTCGGCTGAGCGCCGATCAGGCGGTGAGCGCGGTGTCGGCGCCGCATATCCGAGGCCCGAGGCCCGCGCGTCAGCCGTTGTGGTCGGGGTGCTGCGTCCGGCGGATCGGCGCGCCCAGGATCTGTGAGGACCGGTAGATGTGGCCCTCGACGGTCCGCACCGACAGCACCAGCAGGTCGGCGATCTCCTTGTTGCTCAGACCCTGTTCGGCGAGCCGGACGATCTCACGCTGCCGCCCGGACAGGCCGTCCTCCGATTGTGCAGCGCGAAGCGCGGGTGTGTCGGCACCGGAGCGGGTGGCGAGCCCGGCGGCGTACTCGCGTGCGGTCAGCGCGGCTCCGCCACGGTGCTGCCGCCGGAACGCCTCCACCGCCTGTGCGGCGGCGTCGACCGCCGCCGGAAGATCCCCGTCGGCGGCATAGGACCGGGCGGCCGCCATCAGCTGCTCGCCGTCGCCGGCGGCCAGGGCCCGGGCGTGGGCGAGTGTCGTGCGGGCACGGGGAACCTCGGGAAGTTCCGCGGCGAGCACCGCGAGTCTGTCGGCACATGTCGTATCGCCGAACCGGACGGCGTACTGCAGGCATATCACCTCGGGGGTGAGTTGCCCGGCGGCGTGCGCCGACTCGGCCGATGTTCGGGCGATCTCCGCGGCCACCGAGGTCGCGCCCCCGAGCGCGTGCAGCGAGGCCTCGACAATGTGGATCCGAGCGGTACGGAACCCGTACCCGTCACTGGGGTGGGAGGTCAGCCGCGCCAGCAGGCCGCGGACCCGTTCGGCATCGCCCATGTTCGCCGCGACCTCGGCGGCGTTGAGGCAGAACGGAAACCACATCTCGGGCGGGGACTGCACCGAATCGAAGGCGGTCAGCGACCTGGTCAGCAGATCGTCGGCGCCGGTCAGGTCGCCGACCGAGAACTGTGCCACGCCGAGGAATCCGAGGATCCACCCTTCGACATCGCCGGTGGATGTGGGTATCGTTTCACGGATCGCGGTGGCGATCCGTACCGCCGCCGGGCCCTGATTGCCCAGTTCGCATGCTCGAATGTGGACGTCGCACAGCGTCATCCGCCAGTACGTTCCCCACGGACTGTGATCGGCGAGTGCATGTGCGCGGCCGGCGATCTCATGTGCGCGGCGCATCAGGCCCACGTCGGCCAGAGCGACGACCTCGGCCCAGTCCGCGGTGATGCGGGCGGTGTCGCTCACCGGTGAGGTCCGGGCCAGGACCTCGGCGCCGTCGATCACCGCGCGCGGGCGCGACCGTGCGGCATCGACCATCATCTGCGCGGCGATCAGGCTCGCCGACATATGTCCCTCGGCGCGGGCCGCATCGATCACCGCGACAGACGCGGCCGGATCGTTGCACGCCCACAGCCGGTGGTAGCTCTCCTGCAGCAGCAGTTCGGCGCGCTGGGCGTCGTCGAGTTCGTTGTTGCGGGCGCGGATCAGCGAATGCTCGACCGATTCCGGATCGGCCATGAGTGAAGCGATGTGCGCCAGCAGCAACTGCGCGTCCACATAGTGCTCACCGGGGCCGATCTGCGCGGCCAACTCCGCCGCCAGCGGCAGCGCCACCAGCCCGGCCGCCGCGACCGCCCCCTCCAACAGGATGCGTTCCCTGCCGTCGAACGGCTCGGCCGCCAGTGCCAGCACACCCTTGTTGCCCGCGACCTGCATCCCCGGGATCCGCTGACGGTCGAGCTCGCGCACGAGCAGCGTGCGCAGTCTCCGCAACCTGGTCGCGGGGGCGCTCGCACGGCGGACCTCGCCGTACAGCGGATGGGCCAGCCGCACATCCCCGCCGGGCCCGTCGTCGACCACGACCAGCCGCAGGACCTCGGCGCTCTCCAGTGCGGTAGGAGCGGTCAACGCGGTGATCACCGACACCGGAACAGGCTCGGCCAGCGCCACCATGTCGAGCACGTCCGCGGTGGCCTCCGGAAGATCACCGATCCGCGTCGAGACGACATCGATCAGGCTTTTGGGCACCCTCACCGTGCCGGGCACCTGCCGCTCCGAATCCCACAGCGACGCGGCCCCCAGCGACTCGGGGTCGGCGAGCAGTTCGGTCACGTACAGCGAATTGCCCTGCGTCAGTCGCCACAGGTCGCCGCGGACGGATTCGGTGACGTCCTCGCCCAGGGCCTGGCTCACCAACCCGTCGACGGCGGTGCGCGACAACGGCTCCAGATCGATCCGCAGAACCCCGGATGCGCCGAGTACCTCGGCGAGCAACGGGGTCGGGGGACCGGCGGTGCGATAGCCGAGCACCACCCGGACCGTCGGGATGGCCATGAGGGTCTGCACGACGATCGTCGACATCTGGTCGAGCACCTGGATGTCGTCGACGACGACGACCGGATCGTCGGCACCCGAGGTGAAGGACTGGATCAGCGAACGTATCCGCAACAGGGGATCGACGATCACCGGGTCGACGTGTTCGGCAAACGCGCCGAGCGGAACGGCTGCGGCCGCGAACGAGGGATGGACCCATCGCACGTCCCGGCGATCGGCGACAGCCTCGGTGATCAGCCGCGTCTTGCCGATCCCGGCGGGCCCGGCGACCACGACGGTGGGTGCGGTGTCATCGCGAAGCGCGCGTCGCAGTACCGCGCATTCCTTGTCGCGACCGACCATCGACCACCTCGTCACGAGGTGATCGTATGGGACCGGAGACGTGTCGTATCAGGGCATTTCGTCGTCCGCCCGGCCGAAATCAACCGTCTGAAGGACACCGGAGCCCGCCAATCGGGCATATCGGTGACAGCCGAGGATTCAGACCGCGCCCGTGAAATCGTGCTGACGCCACGCCTCGTAGACGGCGATGCAGGCGGCGTTGGCCAGGTTGTGCGATCGCCGGTCGGGCAACATCGGGATGCGAACCCGGTCGGTGACCTTCGGATCGGCGAGCACATCGTCGGGCAGGCCCGTCGGTTCGGGACCGAACAGCAGCACATCGCCCGGCCGATAGGCGATATCGGTGTGCCGTTTGTCCGTGCGCGCGGTGAACGCGAACACCCGCTCGGGGCGCAGTGACTCCCACGCCGTCGGCAGATCCGGGTGCACAGTGACGTTGGCCATCTCGTGGTAGTCGAGTCCGGCACGTTTGACCTGGGCGTCGGTCATGGTGAACCCGAGCGGCTCGATCAGATGCAGTTGGCAGCCGGTGTTGGCGGCCAGGCGGATCGCGTTGCCGGTGTTGGGCGGAATGCAGGGTTGGAAGAACATGATCCGGAACATGATGCCGGTCAGCTTAGTCGTAGGCGCACCCGTGGACCGGCGTGGCCCGACCCGCGGCATCATGTGGCGGAGTGGCCGAACCGCATAGTGGAATAATGGGCCCGGTGAGTGCGATACGACTTGACGGAAAAGCCACCCGCGACGAGATCTTCGCTGATCTGAGCGTGCGGGTGGAGAAGTTGCGGGCCGAGGGCATCGTGCCCGGTCTGGGCACCATCCTGGTGGGCGACGACCCCGGCTCGCACTCCTACGTCAAGGGCAAGCACAACGACTGTGCCCGCATCGGCGTCGAATCGATCCGGCGTGATCTGCCCGCCGACATCACGCAGGAACAGCTCGACACCGCGATCGACGAACTGAACGCCGACCCGGCCTGCACGGGCTACATCGTCCAGCTGCCGCTGCCGGGGCACCTCGACGAGAACGCCGCGCTCGAACGTATCGACCCCGACAAGGACGCGGACGGCCTGCACCCGATCAACCTGGGACGGCTCGTGCTGGGCAAGGAATCGACACTGCCGTGCACCCCGCGCGGGGTGATTCACCTGCTGCGCCGCTACGGCATCCCCCTCGACGGCGCCCGGGTAACCGTGGTCGGACGCGGCGTCACCATCGGCAGGCCGATCGGGTTGCTGCTGACCCGGCGCAGCGAAAATGCCACCGTCACTCTCTGCCATACCGGCACCCGGGACCTGGCCGCCGAGGTCTCGCGGGCCGATATCGTCGTCGCCGCGGCCGGTGTCGGCCACCTGATCACCGCCGACATGGTCAAACCGGGGGCCGCGGTCATCGACGTCGGTGTCAGCCGCAACGAGCAGGGCCTCGTCGGCGACGTCGCACCCGATGTGTGGGACGTGGCCGGTGCCGTATCACCCAATCCGGGTGGGGTGGGGCCGCTGACCAGGGCTTTCCTTTTGGTGAACGTGGTCGAACGAGCCGAGGCGCAACTCGCGGCACGGCGATGACCTCGCCGGCATCGGGCCCCTCGTCCGAGGTTGTCCCCCCGGATGACGGCGGGTTGCACGATGACACCCCCTCGCCGGTTGAGGT
>Ga0116175_1001379_pt1 | contig 15633 bp, 12 predicted proteins | sample AD_UKC125_MetaG_FD_89802 | JGI IMG/M metagenome (GOLD analysis project Ga0116175, IMG submission 89802) | Active sludge microbial communities of municipal wastewater-treating anaerobic digesters from USA - AD_UKC125_MetaG | ecosystem: Engineered > Bioreactor > Anaerobic > Digestate | place: USA... | reverse complement strand
TTACCCATTTCCAATAAGAAATTTTGCAAATGACTCACCAATGCCGTTTCTAAGTCACTTTCAGTAAAGACATCTTTTGCTTTCAATCCAAGGAACTCGAACGTATAAGGGTCACGGATTTGTAAATCAAATATTTGTTGATCTGTCTGGACGTTGGTCTGCATCATTGCCCTAAGTTTGTCTTTCGACAAGCCAATGCGGATATGTAGATTCGATGAAATCTGGCGGCGGAGTTCTCGCACGCTCCATGTCCCCTTGATGCATTCTGTTTCGTAGAAAAATCGAATCAAGGGGTCGTCAATGGTTAAGAGTTCCCGAATATGGGAGAACGACAGCATTGATATGAGCCGTTTGGCTGGAGTGACGAATTAGTGCGACACTGTCGCACCTTTTTCAAGATTGGTGTCATTGAATAACACAAAGTCAGAAGTCAATAAGTGCGATGTCGTCGCACCTTTTTCTATTAATTGAGAAATCAATCAATGGATAATTCAGATAAAACAATCTTGAATATTTCAAAAGAGTAGCATCGATTCTGCTTCCCTTCATTTTTTGAGCGAGTGTTGTGATGACCCTATCTCCATACTCAGCCCTGTCTTTACCTCTTTGTTCATACTCCACAATATAGCCACCGATAATCTAATTTCTCAACATCGCAGACTGGTTAATCGTTTTGTTAGCGATACCAAGCATCGATTGGTCAACCAGTCGTATGTTTTCTGCTAATTGTTCAAAGGAAAGTCCTTGGTTAGTATTCATGGCTGCAAAGTCACAAAAAAGTTGTCTCATGGCAGGCATAAGGATAAGAAAATTCAAACAAAATGCGTTTTTGCACTATTTGCATCTTTATCAAAGGATGTAAGAGATACCGTAAACGAGTGGAATATCAAAATAAAATGCGATTATTTTTTCAGAATCGGTTATGACAGTAACAGATCACATTCGTAAAAAGGTGTCGTCCGCAGTACATACGCATGCAGCGGACAGGTTTCAGCAGCAGGAGCCAAGGGCTTCACCCTCTGTTTCGACGGCGGCACCTCCTGCATCGATGCAGCCACCGCCACGGCAGGACCTGTCATGAAGGTGTACTACGACTTGCAGGGCGGTAGCGTTCCATGTTGTGAGCAATCATGGTAGGGTACAGGTATCAGGAACTGCGGTAGCAGCCAATTAGTAAGACCGGAACGGCATCTCCCATTCGGGCAAGGATAGAATATTGGAAAAAGAAATGGAATATTTTGTTGTCTCAGAAAAATATCGTATCTTCGCAGAATAATCATATATAACAGGTAATCATCATGGATATAGACGATGTAAAAGGCATTCCTTACGGAATCTCAAACTTTGAGGATTTAAGAACGAATAATTTCTATTATGTGGACAAGACGATGTTCCTGCCCACATTGGAACGTGCCGCTAATTTCCTGTTTCTGATTCGTCCCCGACGATTCGGCAAGAGTATGTTCCTCTCCATGATGAGTGCCTACTATGATATTGAGAAGGCCGACAGATTCGATTCGCTTTTCGATGGTCTGTGGGTCAAGGAACACCCTACGAAAGACAAAAACAGATATCAGGTGTTATATTTCGACTTCTCCAAAGCAGGATTCTCCGTATCCGGACAAGACATGATGGATAGCTTTAATGCGTACTGCAGCATCGTAATCAATAAATTTGCGGAAAAGTATGCCAAATATTACAAACCGATGTTTGTGGAGGAAATCAAAAATATACCGACTGCAAAAGATAAACTGAGTTATATTGCCGAAGAAGCAAAAGACACCAATTATCAATTGTATCTCATCGTGGATGAATACGATAACTTCACGAATGTGATATTCAGTCAGAACGGGTCGGATGCACTCAAGTTGCTCACGCATGCAAGCGGATTCTACCGTGAATACTTCAAGGTGTTCAAGCCTATGTTCAGCCGTATCCTGATGCTGGGCGTGAGTCCCATCACGCTGAATGAGCTGACCAGTGGCTACAACATCGCCACGAACATCAGCAACGATGAGCGGTTCAATGCCATGCTGGGGTTCTCAGAGACGGATGTGCGCCGGATGATTACCTATTATCAGCAGCACGGACTGATGCAGAATGACCTGGAGGCGATGATCACGGAAATGAAACCTTGGTATGACAACTATTGCTTTGCAAAGAATTGTCTGAAAGACCCGCGGATGTTCAACTGCGACATGACGCTATATTATCTGAACAATCAACTGGACCTTAACTGCGCTCCTGAAGAGATGGCAGACGTGAATATCCGCACAGACTATACCAAACTTCAGATGCTGGTGAAGATGGACAAACAGAGCGACCGACTGAGCGTGATACAGGAAATAGCCGACAAGGGCTATTTGGACATGAGACTGGTCACCTCCTTTCCCTCGGAAGAAATAGCCGATGGTGATAATTTCCAGAGTCTGCTGTATTATTATGGTATGCTCACCATGACGGGCGTGTATCGCGGCAGAATCCGTATGGGCATCCCCAACAACTGCGTGAGGGAACAGTACTATCAATATCTGCTGAAATACTTTGATGGACGCAAGATGATGGATATGAAGCGGTATTCCGACCTGATGGTTGCCTTTGCCTACGACGGCGAATGGCAGGAGACGCTTACCTTCCTGGCTGAGAAATACAAGGAGAACTCGTCTGTACGCGATGCGATAGAGGGTGAGCACAATATTTCCGGTTTCTTCAAGGCTTACTTCTCCATCATGGATTATTACCTATTGTGCCCCGAGGTGGAGATGAACAAGGGATATTGTGATTTTCTTCTTCTTCCGAACAAGCAGCGCTTCGACGATGTGGAGCACAGTTACATCATCGAACTGAAGTATTCCAAGAAGGATGCACCTGAGAGTGAGATACAGGCTAAATACGATGAAGCCGTGGAGCAGTTGCACCGCTACAGCGAGGATAAGCTCGCCCGCCAGTTGGCGGAGGGTACCACGCTGCATCTCATCGTGCTGCAGTTCCGCGGGGCAGAACTGCTCAGGTGCGAGCAACTGTAAATCTTTATCCCACCGTGCGAGTTGATTTTCCTTCAAGGATAATTTTTTTTCCTTAAAGGAAATTTTTTTTTGGCGGTGCGCAATTTTTTTCGCACGACGTGCAATTTTTCTCGCACGACGCGTAATTTTTCTCGCACGACGTGCAATTTCAACGGTATGATTTCTGATTTATTTTAACACGCAGAAAACAGGAAATTGTATTAACGAATGTGAATTTCTGTAAGTGTTTGTAAAGTGAATATATGCTAAATTTGTTTTGTCAACTATTTTAATTATCAACAATCATCAAATGTCATTATATTTAATAGATTATACGAATTGGTATAAACAAGTAATTGTTGTATAATATCAAATGTTTCAAGGGTGGAGGATGGTGGAGGTAAGGTGGAGGTTCTGCAACAATCTTAATCCTCACAAATACGTATTAATCAGAATCATACGAAGAAATCAACCTCTTCGGGTGGAGGGTGGAGGTATAAAGCAATAAAAAATTTCTGGGAGAAACAGCCGTTTTTTCAAGAATATCAAAATGCATAAATATATTTACACTCTTATACGTGTCATTTCAATAAGTTACGTATTTATCTCAGACCGAGGGGGACTCAGAATGAAATCCTCTATGTTGTCGCGGCTGATGACGGAAAAGTTTATTTCGGGATATGCGGTGCGGAACGATGACGGGACGGTAGCTTTGCGCTTGGGGTTCCATTTGAATTCGTAGGCGGAAAGAATGCCGTTGTATTGCTCAATATAGTCTATCTCCTGCTTCGCCGTAGTACGCCAAAACCAACTGCGGGCTGTCGGGTTATGATAACAGACCTTTTTCATCCTTTCGGAAATGAGAAAATTCTCAAACAGGGCACCGACATCCGTTCTGTTCTCTATCTGGGTGAAGTTGCCTAACGTGGCATTCCGGATGCCGTTATCATAAAAATATATTTTTCTGCTGAATTTGAGTTCGTTACGAAGATTACGGCTGAAGGATCCTAGCCTGAAAACGATGTATGACTGCTCTAGTAGTATCACATATTTTTCCACGGTCTTTGAATCCAGGCCGCACAGCTGCCCTAGTTCGTTGTATGATACTTCAAAGCCAATCTGCAATGCGATGGCTTGCAGCAGTTTGACGATTTTCTCAGACTTCTTGATTTTGTCGAGCGTGAGAATGTCCCTGTAAAGATAACTGTCGGAGAGCTGTGTCAGCAGTTCCTCCTCTTCCCCAGCATGTACCACCACGTCGGGATAATAACCGTACAGCATGCGGTGGGGTATCAGTCTCTTCTCCTCCAGAAGTCCGTGATGTCCCGCCATCTCTTCAAACGACAATGGAAGCATTTTGTATTCCCATTTACGTCCCGTCAGCGGTTCGTTCACAAGATTGGCCAGTTCGAACGATGAACTTCCCGTGCTGATGAGCTGCACCTGCGGTATCTGGTCGGTAATCAGTTTCATCTTCAGACCTATATCGGCAATGCGCTGTGCCTCATCGATGACAACTACCTTTTTGTCACCGATAATCATTTTCAGTCTGCTCGAAGATATGTTTTCGAAAATAGACCTTACGTCTTGTTCGTCGCCGTTTAGCCATAATACGGTGTCATCATGGTCGTTGAACAATTGTTTCAGCAAGGTGGTTTTTCCCACTTGCCGCGGTCCCATGATAATGATGGCCTTTCCCTTGAAGAGTTTATCGTCGATGACGTTATGCAGTGTTCGTTTTATCATCTTGTTTTCTTATTTGTGATTTTGCAAAAGTATCGTTTTTTTGGTTAAAATCCAAATTTATCGCAATATTTTTGGATTTAATTCCAAATATATTGTGATTTTTGCGGATTTTCGCACTTTTTCATAGGTACACTTTCAGCCATCCCGCCAGCTACTAACGCGAGGTGCCATGAAGTCATAAAGTCACAAGGATAGCTAATGAGCCTTTTGATATTTGTGTGTCTGTTATATGGCAAACAAAGGAATGTTCTGCAAATTATCTTCTTGCCTGTAGTCGGCTACGGAAGTGCGGATAGCCTTTACAGGATGGTATTTGTTGCAAAACAGTTTAAAACTGTTTGCTTTCAAGTTCTCGCCGGCTTTTACTTCTATCGGGATAATCTCATCGTCTTCATTCTGTATCAGAAAGTCTATTTCATACTTGCTGTTGCAGAACGTAAAATAGTTGATGACCATGCTCTCTTGCTGCATCAGTTGCTGAAACACATACTGTTCGGCCAGAGCGCCTTTGAATTCGGTAAAGACATCATTGCCCGTCACTATCGTTTTGGCACTCAGATGAGACATTGCCCCAAGTAGTCCCACATCGTTATGATACAGTTTGAAGGCCGACAGTTCTTTGTAGGCCGACAAGGGCAATGCCGGTTTTGATACGTTATACACCTTGTGAAGTAGTCCCGCATCGGTAAGCCATTGTATGGCAAGTTCGTAATCTTTAGCTCTCGCTCCCTCTTTGATGATACCGTACACGAATTTTTTGTTTTCTTTGGCCAATTGGTTCGGAATACTTTCCCACACCATGTTTATTCTGGGTACTGACTCGGCATGCGCATGCTTAGAGAAGTCATTTCGATAACTCATCAGGATTTCATCTTGTATGTGCCTTACACTGCGCCAGTCTCTGTTCTCGGCAAATTCCTCTACCGCTTCGGGCATACCGCCCACATAGAGGTAATAATGCAGGTGGTTTAAGAATTTTTCTCTAAAGAATGTCAAGTTCTCCATATCCTTGTTCTTCAACAGAGCAGCCATTCCGTCTTCGTGCATAGCCAGAAGAAATTCGTAATAAGACATGGGACGCAATTGCATAAAGTCCACCTTGCCCACCGGAAACGATTCTCCCTCGTGCAGGTTGATACCAAGCAGCGAACCGGCTGTGATGATATGATATTGGGGCGCGTTTTCGTAACAATATTTCAGAGACGTGATACCTTTTTCAGCCGATTGTATCTCGTCGAATACAATCAGCGTGTCGGCGGGTGTTATCCGCATATTGCAATAGGCGTTGAGCACGGTTATAATCCGTTGCATGTCGAAATCCGTGGAAAATAGCTCTTTGGGTGCATCAGGATTTTCAAAATTGATGTAAGCCACCTGCTTATATTCCGTTCGGCCAAACTCTTTGATGAGCCAAGTCTTGCCCACTTGTCTTGCCCCTAACAATATTAGAGGTTTGCGTTTGCGCGACAACTTCCACGCTTTCAGACTGCTAATCTTTGTTCTATACATTTTTCTCCTGCTTTTAGTGGCGTATTATTACACTTTTCTCCACGGTTTTAGTGAGTGCCAATACATTTTTCTCCACAAATATACGCTGCAAATATACACTTTTCTCCGAGTCTATACAAACAATTCCCCATATTTTTATTGTATTATGAGTATAAAAAGACCCCGCCGCTCATTCTCTTCTACGGAGAGTAAGGCGGCGGGGCGTAATGTTAAGGTTTGGTTTATATAGTCTTTTTCATTAGATTCTTATTCCATCGTTTATGATTTGTTTTTTCATGTCGAATAGTTCCATCTCTTTAAATTCATCGTGCAAAGTTACGAATAAGGATCAAATGGGATATTATCATCTCCCCGAAAAAGGTAAGCATCTCAACAAAAAAAATATGTACATCGGCAAGAAAATATGTACATCGATTGATTATCAATAAGTTACAAAGGCAAAAAAATCACATTTTGTTTTCTTCGCGGTATTCGGAAGGGGATTTGCCGTATTTGGCCTTGAAGGCACGGCTTAGGGATGTGGCGTTGGCATAGCCGCAGACTACTGCCAGTTCACTGATCTTGCGGGCGGTAAGTGTGAGCTGACTGGTGGCGTGCTGTAACTTCTGCTCGCTGACCCATCCCGAGAAATTGGTATGGAGGGCTTCATACAGATAGTCGCTGAAATCATGACGGTCTACCTGAAGGGCATCTGCCACCTCGTCGAGGGTAGGGGTGCTCTGATACACGGGATTGTTGCATTCCTTGTCCGCCAGCCAACTGATCTGCTTGGCGATATGGGCAAATATAGCTATCTTCCGGGTTGCTGTCTCGGAATAGAGCAGGAAGTTGTTGTATACATACAGGGTTCTGCCTATCATGGCCGTCATCAGTATGTTGGCAATGATATGCGGCAGTATCTGCGGAATAAGGAAAGATATCATCATGCAGATGAGCAGGGCGGCGTAGATGGCGATGTCCATAATCTCATCCCTCCGCATGTATTTCCTCCTGGCGTTCTCCTCGTAGTTCTGTCTCCGATAATATGCGTAGGCATCTATCAACATACATATCATGAAGAGGAAGCATACGATGACGACGGCCATAAATGCCAGTCTGCCCACAAAGATGACGTGCATCTCACCGTGACGACTGAATAAGATGTCGCTCATGGAATGGATTCTGACGTACCTGCCCGACAGACGGGTGACGAAATGTATGACAAGCATGATGGCGGGATACTGCATCAGTACAAACCATAACGAGAAACTGTGATGGTGGTTGCGCCCGAAATAGGCGGAAGAGAACATCATAAACGTGGTGAAGACCGCACATAACGTGCAGATGGGAAAGGTGGCGAGCACCTCTGCACCCTGAGGGGTGATGATATCGTAAGACGAACCTACGTGGACGGCGAGCAGGAAATAAAAAGCGATAAATGAGCGTCGGCGCAACTGAAAAGAATCGTCGTTCATCAATCTGGCTCTGCCGTACATGAATATCAGCATCGCAAAGATGGTCAGTAATAAAACCGTATTGGTTATGTAAAACACAGTTGTCATTCCTATCGGCAAAAGTACATAAAAAAGTTTATCCTACCAAATCATCGGGGGAAAAAATGCGGATGATTTTTTAGGTCCAAAACTCTTGATTGCCGGTCTTATGCATTTCGCCCCCACATGCCGGACAGGTGTGCATGTTCCATATCCTGATCCGATCGCTGCCGCATCTGAGGCATAGTCGGTTGACCTCCGAATTGAATGACGGCGCGACATCACCGATAACACCGCCGACGACAATATTCTGTATTGTATGACATTCGGGACATGACATGGCTGTGATATGTTGGCCGAACAGGCCCCGTCCCTCGTATATCTCAGCTTCGTATCCGCATTGTTCGCATTTATATTTTATTTTCCATGCCATGACTGTTATTTTAAAAGTGAACGATAGAAGTCCTCGTACTGTCGGGACACCTGGATGTAGTCGTGGTACTTGCTTACATATTCCTTGCTTTGCCGTTTCAGAGGGGCGATACGTTCGGGATGCAGCACAATCTGTTCGAGTTCATGATATACACTTTCTCTGTCGGGTTGTACATTGATAATAGGGCGCAACGTTTTCTCTCCGATCAGTTCGTATTGTTCTTCTTCGCCGCCACCCACATCAATGATGCCTTTCGACATCGCCAACAGGGAGTTCATGGAAGGTGTATAACTGTATAGTTGGTCGAGTATCAGATCGCATCCATCCATGAGGTGCTGATATTCATCGAAGGGAACAGACTCGGCCTTGACCAGTTCCGCCCGATCTGGATATTTACGGATGATATCTTCGGCGGCAGAGAGCATGATGTCTGTGCCTTTGTATTCATTGCGTTCCCTGTTGATGCCGATGAAAATCCTTGTTTTGCCGGATGGGTTCCTCTCTTTCATATCTAGGGAAGAATGGATGGGGAAGGGGATATATACCGTCTTGTCGGGAAAGACTGGGTGATAGCAGGTCCAATATTCGTACAGACCTGTGATGATGCCGTCACAATCATCGGCTATCATCACGTTCAACCTCTCTTTGGGTGAGTCGGTCCAGTCTCTGATCTCTTTTCGGGCGTCGGCAGTATCCCTCAGTCGGTCGCCGATATTAAAATCACTATATTTAAGGTGCCTTTGATGCACGCAGGTGTGAACCCAGTAATAATCCATTCCGAATCCGCAAAGTATGACTTTCCTGTTGTGCTTCCTGAGGAATCGGTAGATAGCGAACAGTCTTTCCGCTTTCAGTTCCAGAAACATAGGGTTGATCAGTTGTACGATGTCATACCCCTCAAACCTGTTCAGATGCATGTAAAAACGCGACAGCAGCCGGATGCCGCCCCATTTGGTATACGTACGGCTCATATCGACATCACGTGGATAGTCTTTCCAGAAGTCGCCGTTGGAAGCCACTGTCACCTGGTGCCCGAGAGCCTTCAGACCTTCGCCTAATGTGTGGTGCACATTACTATATTCGCCTAATAACAGAATCTTCATTTCTTTATGAGTGGCAGTGTCTTGATGAGCAGTTGCCTTCCTTTCTTATAATTGATTATTTTTCTGAACCATTTATATTTTGTGGTGTAGTCTTTGTCGGGTAACGGAAAGAGTTCCCTTTTCCTCAGTCTCTGGAGTCTTCTGTCCAGATGGTGTTCAGAACGGGTCAGTATGATGATGTTGTAGATATAGTCCATCGTCAGTTGGGCGATGCGTCGGTTGAGCGCCACTTGATCAGGGGCAGGTATCGTGGTCGACAGTTCATACAGATGATAAAGTACTATTTCCGTGTCGTTCAGGCGCTTCATGATATTTCGGGCGCTTTTATGATGCGTCACCGAATGATGATAGTTCCGGTAATAGTAAGCTCTGGATTCGGTAGGTATCACATTTTCAGCCCTGAGGAACAGTTGAGGCGTAAACTCTTCGTCCTCCCCATAGACGATACCGACAGAAAAATGCAGCTCGCCCAGTATGTTACGCCTGAAGATATACTTGCCTACCGAAGAATGCAGGTTGTTGTGTTTCATATATTCGGAACCGCTCACGGAACAGTCGGATGATACGGACGGGGATTTTGGGTTCTCGTCGTGGAATGAGAAGGTTACGATATCGGGATTCTTGTATCTGACAAGATCAAGACAGTGCTCGTATTCATTCTGTATGAGATAATCGTCACCGTCGACAAACTGTACGTAATCACCCTTGCACAGTTGCAGACCTATATTCCTGGCGGCGCTCACACCACTGTTCTTTTGTCGGATGTATATGATCCTGTCCTGATAATCCATCAGTTCATTGATGGGACAACCGTCGGAACCGTCGTCTACCAGAATGATTTCCCTCTCCGTTTCAGATAGGGACAGCACCAATATGCTGTCGATACATTGTTGCAGCATCTTGACAGGCGTATTATAGCATGTGACTATAAAACTTACCAGCGGTGTCTTAACTTGTTGAGTGATATATTGATTTTGCATAGTTTTTTGATTCCTAAAATATTTAATAATAATAACTTGGTTTCGCTGATCAAGGATGTCGTGGAATGAAGGTTGAATGGAAATTTCATCACAGGTATTGTCGGTTCATCGCCTGTCATCCGGCAGACATCCATCTGGATGTTGAGTATATCTGCATAATACGATTTCAGACCAACATCCCTTTCGCGGGATTCGAAATCTCTGAGAATGCTGATATGCGACTGGAGCAGCATGTTGAGCGTGTGCCCGTCTGCGGTGGAAGTAATGCCTTTCCCGTTCGCACAATAATAATATCTGCCTTTGTCTGTCGTGGCTATGATATGCGTTTCACGTAACAGAAGCCATAGGGTGGGCACGTCTTCGAACAGTATCCCGACAGGATATCTCACATTGTCGAAGAGCGTCTTCCTGTATATTTTATTCCATGCGTATGCATGCTCGTAGGCGCGGCATTTCAACCAATAGTCGTGCCTGTCGCCGTATTCTTGCGGGTGGAAACGGAGCATACGTTGCTTCTTCGTCCCATAGAAGAGGAAAGCGGGATATTCCAGTATGTCGTATTCGGGATGAGCCGCCAGAATGCGCATTAACGGTTCCAGTGTACCGGCCTCGAGATAATCGTCGGAATCGATGAAGGTGACATAGTCTCCCCGGGCTATCGCGATTCCCGCATTACGGGCGTCGCTCAGTCCTCCGTTCTTCTGATGGATGACTGTGACGCGCTGGTCTCCGGAGGCTATTTCATCACAGAGTCTGCCACAACCGTCGGGAGAACCGTCGTCCACCAGAATCAATTCGTATTCGGTGAGCGACTGCCGCAGGACACTCTTGATACATCTGTCCAGGGTGTCTTCGACAAGATAAACAGGGATGATGATACTCAACTTCATATTGCAAAGATAATATAATAAGTTGATAACAAAAAATCAAGTGGCAAAAATAAGATAAAAAGTAATAAACGGACAAAAATGACGTTAATTAATAACAATATGACAGATAAGGAAAAATCATATCATCATATACTGAAATGCATCAGTGTCTTCGGTGGCGTACAGGGACTCAATATCCTGATAGGACTGGTACGCAACAAGATCGTCGCCGTGCTTCTGGGACCGGAAGGTATGGGACTTATCTCCTTGTTCAATTCTACGCTGAATCTCGTATCCAGTTCCACTAATTTAGGAATCACATCGAGTGCGGTACGTGAGATTTCTGGTGATTTCGACCGCCAGGATTCGGATAGAATAGAAAATACGGTTAAGATCGTACGCTCATGGAGCTTTCTTACTGCCCTGGTGGGAATGTTGTTGTGTATGGCTTTCAGTCAGATACTCAATGACATCACGTTTACATGGGGCGACCATACCTTACACTTCGTTCTGCTTTCACCAATTATCGCCATGCTGGCGGTGACGGGTGGCGAAACGGCTATATTGAAAGGTTTAAGGAAATTGCGACAACTAGCTAAGATACAAGTATATGCAGCATTGATAACACTGGTCACGACGGTTCCTATCTACTATTATTACGGAGAGTCGGGTATCGTACCTTCACTACTGCTGTTCTCGTTGATATCGATGTCGCTGACCATTTATTATTCATTCAGACTCTGTCCCTTGAGAATATCCTTTTCGCGCAGTGTGCTGAGTCAGGGTTCGGGTATGGTAAAACTAGGCATCGCTTTTGTCATGGCTGCCATCATGGGCAGTGGGGCGGAGTTTGCCATCAGGACTTTTCTTAACCGTACGGCATCTCTGGATGTGGTAGGACTGTACAATGCAGGTTTCATGATGACGATGACCTACGCCGGTATGATTTTTTCGGCTATGGATACGGATTATTTCCCACGGTTATCTGCTATAGGCGATAACAGAACAAAACAGAACAATACGGTCAACAACCAGATATCCGTGTCGGTGTTGCTTATCTCGCCGCTTCTCGTAGCTTTCATGTTGGGAATGCCTTTCATATTGCCTTTGCTGTTCAGTGGAAAATTTATGCCGGTCATCGGGATGATGCAGATTACAGTCATCGCCATGTTCCTGAGGGCGGTCAAGTTGCCTCTCGCCTATATCAATATCGCAAAGGGGAATTCCACTGCTTATATGATATTGGAGGGTGTATGCGCCATTGTGCAAGTGCTCTCCGTCATATTGGGTTACCGGTTAGGTGGTCTGACGGGCACAGGTGCCGCCTTGTTGGTCACAGGACTTTTCGATCTGATTATGCTGATGGTGTACACAAACATAAGATATGGCTATTCTATGTCAAAAGCAGTTGTGGCAGTGGTTTTGAGTCAGTTGCCTGTCATCCTGTTTTCTTATGCGGTGACATTCTATCATGTCTGCTTATGGTATTGGATCATCAGTTTTATGATGACAGTGGTCAGTTCTTTCGTTTCGTACTATTTATATAGAAATACGTCAAGAATTCCATCATAATACTTCCCGTATCTATATTGTTCAAAATGAAATTTAAATTGGTCATAAATCACATTATCTATTAAATTCCCGTTAAACCGATATAAAAAACTGTCACAATTCTTTGTTATTTCATAATATTTAGTAACTTTGTGGCTGTTAAATGTGAAATAGTGACACTGATTATCGTCGCCATATTGATAATAGGTTATGTTCTCATTGCTACGGGTAACGTAACCAATGTGAACAAGGCTGCTGTGGCTATGTTCATGGGGACGGTAGGTTGGGTACTGTATATATGCTATGGAACGGATTTCGTGATGAGCCAGCATCCGCGTGAATATACGGATTTCCTTGCAGGCGCAGTCCCGACAAGTGTGGCGGTCAAAGAATATATAGCCCAGAATATTTTTCTCAAATACGTAGGCAAAGCCTCGGAGATCGTTATGTTCCTGCTTGCTACGATGACAATCGTGGAAATATTGAACAATAACGGTTGCTTTGATTTCCTTTCACAATGGATGCGCACGCGTCATAGTCATAAACTGCTATGGATGATGTCGGTCATCACGTTTATCATGTCGGCCAATCTGGATAATCTCACGACAACGACCATGATGCTCGTCATTATGCATGATTTGCTGCATAGTCGCCGTCAGAGAATCATTTATGGTTGTGCTATCGTGCTGGCTGCCAACTGCGGCGGCGCCCTGACTGTCATCGGTGACCCTACGGGACTGGTATTGTGGAATACGGGTGCCGTTACGGCAACTAATTATTCCGCTGCATTGGCCTTGCCGTGTATCGTGGCGTGGATTGTACCTACCTACCTGCTGGGCCGCAGTCTTCCCGAAACGCTGGATGTGGAATGGACGGCCATGCCGTATCGCGGTGATGACACCAATCTCAACCGTTGGCAGAGGCTGCTTATGTTTATTGTAGGAATAGGTGGGTTGTGGTTTATACCGACATTCCATAATATAACCAAATTAAGTCCGTTCCTCGGAGCGCTTTGTGTATTGTCGCTGTTGTGGATAGTCAATGAGATCGTCAACCGTAAATTGATGAACGCCGACCAGATGATACAGCGCCGTATGCCGAGAGTGCTGCAATACGGAGTGATACAGATGATGCTTTTTGTGATGGGTATCATGCTCGCAATAGGTGTGGTACAGGAGACGGGAGCCATCGCCGTATTGTCGGAGTGGTGCGATTATAACATCCATAATATATGGATTATGGGCATCATATCCGGACTGATCAGTACGGTGCTGGATAATTTTGCATCAGCGATGAGTTTCTTCTCTTTATATCCGATATTGGACCATAGCATGCTCAACCGTCTGGCAGACAGCGATTATATGTTATCTTTCGTACAGAACGGATTGTATTGGAAGATAGTGGCATATTGTACAGCTGTAGGTGGCAGCATATTGTCTATCGGTTCCGTTAGCGGACTGGCGTTGATCAAGATGGAGAGAGTACATATCGGGTGGTACCTCCGTAACTTCGGAGTGAAGGTCCTTATAGGCTGGCTGCTCGGTCTGGCAGTGTTGTATTTACAAACAAACATATTATAAAATAGGTAAAAGGAGAGTTTTATATGGCAAAGATTAAGACAATTGGAGTATTGACATCCGGTGGAGATGCTCCTGGAATGAACGCTGCAATACGCGCTGTGACGCGTGCCGGTATTTGCAACGGCTTTAATATCAAAGGAATCTATCGTGGTTATGATGGTTTGATCAATGATGATATCCAACCATTTACCACAGAGAATGTAAGTGGAATCATCCTGTCGGGCGGTACGATACTGAAGACAGCCCGCAGTATGGAGTTTATGACTCCCGAAGGTAAGCAGAAGGCTTATGATAATCTTGTCAAAGAAGAAATTGATGCACTTATCGTAATAGGTGGTAACGGTTCTCTGACAGGAGCGCGCGATTTCGCGGAACAGTTTGACGTATGCTGCATCGGCCTTCCCGGTACAATAGACAATGACCTATATGGTACCGACTCGACTATCGGATATGACACGACCATGAATACGATTGTGGAGTGCGTGGACCGTATCCGTGATACAGCGCAGAGCCATGAACGTATTTTCTTCGTTGAGGTAATGGGTCGTGATGCCGGTTTTCTGGCACAGAACAGTGCCATCGCCAGTGGAGCGGAGGCAGCCATCATACCTGAAGACTCAACAGACGTAGACCAGTTGGCCCGCTTTATGGAGCGAGGTATCCGCAAGAGTAAACGAAGTTGTATCGTTATCGTGTCTGAGAGTCCCAAGTGCGGCGCACTTTATTATGCAGACCGTGTACGCAAGGAGTTCCCTGATTATGATGTACGTGTGTCTATTCTCGGCCATCTGCAGAGAGGCGGTCGTCCGTCTGCACACGACCGTATCCTGGCCAGTCGTACAGGCGTAGGCGCTATCGAAGCCCTCATGCAAGGTCAGCGTAATATCATGGTCGGTCTGCGCAACAATGAAGTGGTATATGTACCTTTCAGTGAGGCGATCCGTTCTGATAAACCGTTCGACAAGTCACTTATAAAAGTTCTGGACGAACTAAGTATATAAAAAATATCGATATCTCTTTATTATTGGCACATTTGCGAATAGAAACGCAAAAAGTTTTGCCGGAATAAGAATATTTGCTACTTTTGCTCAATGTGAGATTATTAACGAATTAATAAATAATGCTTATGTCACAAATTAATGGACACATTTCCCAGATTATCGGACCTGTAATCGATGTATACTTCGATACGAAAGGTCAGGATCCTGAGAAAGTGTTACCTAAGATTCATGAAGCCCTGAAGATTGCCCGTCCTGATGGCCGTGAACTTATTGTCGAGGTGCAGCAGCACATCGGCGAAGACACGGTTCGTACAGTGGCGATGGACAACACAGACGGTCTGCAGCGCGGTTTGGAGGCCGTTCCGACAGGCAGTCCTATCGTCA
>Ga0116175_1001371_pt1 | contig 15673 bp, 17 predicted proteins | sample AD_UKC125_MetaG_FD_89802 | JGI IMG/M metagenome (GOLD analysis project Ga0116175, IMG submission 89802) | Active sludge microbial communities of municipal wastewater-treating anaerobic digesters from USA - AD_UKC125_MetaG | ecosystem: Engineered > Bioreactor > Anaerobic > Digestate | place: USA... | reverse complement strand
CTTCTATTATAATCACCCCGCTACTCTTCGCTAACTTTTACCGTTAATTTAGCTGATATTTCGGGATAAACTTTTATCTCTACTTCTGTAGTCCCTATAGTCTTTATATTGTCTTTTAGTTCAATTTTTCTTCTATCTATATCTATATTGTATTGAGCTTTTAAAGCATCAGAAATATCTTTTGATGTTATAGAACCAAAAAGCTTTCCCCCTTCTCCAGCTTTTCCTTTTAATTCCAAATTTAATGACTCAATTTTTTCTTTTAATTTTAGGGCCTCTGTACGTTCTTTCTTTTCTCTTGCCTTCGCTTCTTTTTGCTTTGTCTTCCATCTGTTCAAATTTGATGGTGTGGCTTCTATAGCTAACTTCTTAGGGAATAGATAATTTCTAGCATAACCAGCTTTTGCCTCTACTAAATCTCCTTCTTTACCTAACCCTTTTACATCTTTTAATAGTATTACTTTCATATCTCATCACCTTCCTCAAAATATTCTTCTATGGATTTTATCAAATATTTTTCAGCTTCGTCCATAGTAACTCCTTCCATTTGAGTCCCTGCACTAGTTAAGTGCCCTCCTCCTCCTAATTTTTCTAAAATCAATTGAACACTTATATCCCCAAGGGATCTACCACTTATATGAATTTTCCCTTCGAATATTGTCAACACAAAAGAGGCTTCTACTCCATTTATATTAAGTAAATCATTAGCAGATTGGGCTGCTATTAATACAGAATCCTCCATATCCTTTTCTAATCTACCTATGGCTACTTTTTCAAATAAAATCCTAGAATTTTTAATTACTTCTGCCTTATATAAAAATGTATTGAAATCATCTCTGAATAGTTGGCGAACACTTGTGGTATCTGCACCTGCTCTCTTAAGTATTGATGCAGCCTCAAAAGTCCTAACTCCAGTTTGGAAAGTAAAATTTTTTGTATCTACGGTTATTCCAGCTAATAAGGCATCTGCTTCAAACCTACTTATCTCCATCTTATCAGACATATAATATAATATTTCCGTTACCAACTCACAAGTTGATGAAGCATAGGGTTCTAGGTACGTCAATATGGGATCTTCTATAAATTCAGCTCCTCTTCTATGATGATCTATTAGTACTATTTTGTCTGTCAATTCTAAAAGCTCTGGAGCTTCTGTATAGCTAGGCTTATGGTTATCTACAACTACTAGCAAAGAGGATTCGTCTAATTTTTGAATAGCTTCTTCTGGTGTTAAGATTAACTTTAAATATTCTGGTGCTTCAGCTTCCATTCTTTCGTATATATTCTTTATGGAAGGATTAACACCTGATAATACAATATATCCTTTTTTGTTTCTATTCTTTGCAGCTCTTGCTATACCTATGCTAGCACCAAAGGAATCCATGTCTGCATTTCTATGTCCCATTACAAACACTTTTTCTGATTGATCTATTAGTTGTCTTAAAGCATGGGATATAACCCTAGACTTTACTTTATTCCTCTTTTCTATGGCTTTGGTTTTTCCTCCATAAAAACTCAGATTGTTATTTTCCTTAACTACTGCTTGGTCTCCTCCTCGTCCTAGTGCAATATCTATAGCAGCTTTTGCATATTCGTAGGTTTCATTTGGATTCTCTCCATTTAATCCAACTCCCATACTTAAAGTAACAGGTATGGTATTTCCTTTGTCTATTTCTCTAATCCTATCTAGTATATCAAACTTTTTTTGTTGAATAATTTGTAAGTTTTTGTTTTCAAATATCAATAGATATTTATCGTTTTCGTACTTTCTCATAAAACCATTATACTTTGTTGCATAAGCACTTATTATCTTATCTATTTCTGCTAATACCAGTGGTCTATTCACTTCGGGAGTGTTGCTTTTCACTTCATCATAATTGTCCACATAAGCTATACAAATACCAAGCTTTTCATCTTCATATCTATTTTCTAAAACTATCCTATCTGTATCATCTACCCAATACAACATAATTATATTGCCTTTTTGGCTTATAGATTTTTTTATATCCACAATATTATAATGTACTTTATAATATTTATTCTTATATTCAATATCTATAGGACTTATATCATCTTTTTTTATTATTTCCTCTACCCTTATCTTAGGTATAAATTCCTCTATTTTTTCGTTCAATATATCTTCTTCATCTATCATGGTAGAAAACCTTGTGTTGTACCAACTTATAGTGCCATCTGCTTCCAATATTACTAAGGGAAAGGGCATATTGAATACTGCATGTTTAGTTACCGAGTCAAATTCTTCCGCTAGACTTTCTATATACTTGGTCCATTCCCTTTCCTTATCATGGATAGTCTTATTGTAATGATATATAAGATAAGCTAAAGCTATAGCCCAAATTAAAGCCAATAAAGGCTGATAATATGCAATTATAATTATTAGACATCCTATTATTATAAGATAAAGCTTTGTATCCTTCCATTTAAATAAATTCTTATTATCCATGGCAATCCTCCTGTTAGGATTTAGGCTTTCTTTTTAAATTTTCTAAAGTCTAGTATTATATCTAATATTCCTACAAATGTTATTATCCCTCCAGCGGGCAATACTAGAATAAAAAATAGTAAAATAAGTATCCTAAATATTATCCCTTTATCCCGTTTAATTAACCTATAATCTATTACGGACAATCCCTGTACAAAAAACATAAAAGAAGCTAGTGCAATAATATTTAGCAATACTGTCTCGTAATAAAATAGTTTTAACCATCTAAGCAAAAAAGCTCCTAAAAACATAATTCCCGTACCTAATAATACATTATTAGGTAAACTAAATCTTGAAAATCTTGGAATAGATACAATGCCATATCCTAGTCTCCTAAGTACTATTGAAGATATAAAATAGTTTATATAAGCTGTAACTAATGAAAATATAATTATCAAAGAAGGTATAATCAATAATACGTATTCAAAAGCACTTTCTAAAAAATCTTCAATCTGTAGTATCTCATATTGAGACATTTGCATATCCTTTAATGCTTCTATTTGTGTATTGATAACCTGGGAAAAAAATGCATCTAGCTGATGTATTATACTTACCCCTGATGCATCTTTCATTAAACTTAATACCAAAATAAAAGATACCAGTAAAACTAAGGTTGAAACAACCATAGTTTGAAGGGTTTTCTTCCTATTTACAATTAAATAATTAAGAGCAATGCTTAAGGGTGAAAAAGCTAATAGTATAATCATACCTGATACATTATCAGTCATCATACCAATAGAAAGAGCTGATACTATCATACTAATTATATTATAATTTAATCCATATTTAACCCCTAATATTATAAATGGGGCAGGAAAAAAGAATATAATCCATTGCATATAATAAATTCCCAGTAACATCACAATCGTAGATATTCCAACAGTCAATATTACTTCCGCAATTTTACGGCCTTTATTCCCATCCATATTCACACTTTTCACCCCTATTCAGATCTAGTTAAAAATTCTAATAGCTGGCTTAAATCTCCATACCATTTTTCTATTTGATGTTCTTTTACTATATTGAATTTTACTTTATCCTTAAGATTTGAATTTATATCCTCATAGCTCAATCCTAAACGTTTCCCAAGTAAATAGGATAAAAGTATTATATTGGAGATTAAATCCTCCATATCCTCTTTTGTATTCTCCTCGCCCTTTGCTAATACTTCATACAAATTAGCAATAGAGGTTAATATTTCCGATTTAAGCCATTCTATGGTTCTAAGATTTTTAATTACATCCATATTGTTTTTATCCTTCATATCTTCACCCTTTTATTTCCTATTTTAAATAATGGTCTTATTAAAATAATACAGAGTAAAATATTATATGTCAAACAAAAAAGAGAGGTTATTCCTCTCTTAATCTGCACTATATGGTAGTAGTGCTATTTGTCTTGCTCGTTTAATTGCTCTTGTTAGCTCTCTTTGGTGTTTTGCACAATTACCAGAGATTCTTCTTGGAAGAATTTTGCCTCTGTCAGTAACATATTTTTTTAATGTATTTACATCTTTATAATCTATAGTCGCTGTTTTATCTGCACAAAAAGTACAGACCCTTTTTCTCGGTCTAAATCTTCTTTGCACCTGTCTTCCCTCCTTCTTAGAATGGAATATTGTCGTCATCTATAGGTTCAAATCCATCTATATCAGGAAAATCTGTGCTTGTTTCTTCAAATTTTGAATTATTATCATCGGCCCATTCTAAAAATTCCACTCTTTCTGCTACTACTTCAGTTACATATCTTCTAGTACCATCCTTAGCATCATAGGATCGAGATTGTATCCTCCCTTGAACAGCAGCTAGTAATCCCTTAGATAGATAATTTGCACAGTTTTCTGCCTGTCTTCCCCATACGACAATATTTATAAAATCGGCTGTTGGTTGTCCTTTACTTTCAAATTCTTGTCTTTTCTCCTTGGAAAGCTGCTTATCTACTGCTAGAGTAAAAGTAGATACTGGGGTTCCTGTATTAGGTATATACCTTAATTCTGGATCCCTTGTAAGTCTTCCAATTAACACAACATTATTCAACCAAAACACCACCTTAATAATTAATCATCTTCCCTAACTATCATATGTCTCATTATGCCATCAGAAATCTTGGCAATTCTGTCCAATTCGTCTACTGTTTCTGGGGTGGTTTCAAAATTTAATATTATATAGTACCCTTCGGTTAGATCGTTGATTTCATAGGCTAATTTTCTCATTCCCCATTCATCAATATTTGTAATAGCGCCATTGGATTCTATAATGCCTTTTAGTCTATCCAACAACTGATTTCTTTTTTCCTCCTCAAGACTTGGCACAAAGATAAAAACTGCTTCATACTTTCTCATCTTCCTCACCTCCTTCTGGACTAACGGCCCTATATATACTATATAGAGCAAGGATATATCTATAAAATTATACCATTTATATTATATTGATGCAATATAAATTTCTAGAGTTTCTCCAATAGTTACTGATAACAATAAATTTATTATTCCCATATTATTCTAATAATATATTAATAATCCATCTACAGACATTATTTTTCAATTTTCTCAAAAATAGAAAGTTTTTTATAAAGTTAAAACTCTCTTGATATTAATAAAAAATTAATTAGTGCAATTTGTTTTTAAAACCATTATAATGTATTATATATGCGTAAAAAACTATAATCTTCCTAAAAACTTTAGCCCTTAGCAACGGGTGAAAATTAATATTTAGAAAGGGGCGATACAATTGGATAATAAAAATGTAGTAAAATCCATCAATAGGGAGTCTTTCCTTTGGTTGATTGGCATTATCATTTTTTTTGCTATGTTTATGAACATTATGGGAGCCGCTAATATGTTTAAAACTATGATGGCTACCGCACATGATTTAATTTTAAATACCATATTTTTTATAATGGGAATTGCTGTAATTTCTAGTGCTTTTTCTGCTATACTATCCGAATTTGGAATTATCCCAATTATTAACAAGCTATTGACCCCCATTATAAAACCTTTATTTGGTCTACCAGGAGTAGCAAGCCTTGGAATAATTACAACTTATCTTTCAGATAATCCAGCAATTATATCTTTAGCATATGAAAACGATTTTAAAAAATATTTTAAAAAATATCAACTCCCTGCCATTACAAATCTTGGGACTTCCTTTGGTATGGGATTAATAGTGTCAACTTTCATGATTGCCCAAGCTAAAAGTGGCGATAGTTTTTTAGTTCCAGTTATAATAGGAAATATTGGTGCTTTCCTAGGAAGCGTAATAAGTGTAAGATTGATGTTAAATTATACAAAAAAAGTTTATGGTACTGAGGAATATGTATTTTCAAATATTGATACTTCTTATGATATATTAGAGTATAGGGAAATAAGAGATGGGAATACTTTTCAAAGATTTCTTGAAGCAATACTTGATGGAGGAAAAGTAGGAGTAGATTTAGGCTTGTCCATTATTCCAGGTGTTGTAACTATTTGTACTTTTGTAATGATGTTTACAAATGGAGCCTCTCCTAATGGAACATATACTGGAGCAGCTTATGAAGGGATAAAAGCTCTGCCTTGGATAGGAAAAAAACTAGGGTTTATATTAAATCCACTATTTGGATTTGAAAACCCTGAAGCAATAGCTTTTCCAATAACCTCTTTAGGTTCTGTAGGCGCTGCATTGGGTATTGTTCCAAAGTTTTTAGCAGAAGGTCTTATAGGCAAAAATGAAATAGCAGTATTTACTGCTATGGGAATGTGTTGGAGTGGTTATTTAAGCACTCATGTAGCAATGATGGATGCTTTAGGAATGAGAAAATTAACAACTAAAGCCATAGCTTGTCATACTATAGGAGGATTATGTGCTGGGATATTTGCACATTTTATATATGTAATTTATTCTATTATTTAATATATTTTTAACTATTTTATAAAAAAACCCATGTAGGGTATAATCTTTAACCCCACATGGGAAATTAACTTTCATATTATTTTTCATCTAAAAGTATTTCTGAGTCTATTAAATTATTCTTTTTTTTTGATGCTTTAAGCATGGTATATGAGGTATATAATACTACACCTATAACCACCCATGTCAATATTTCTATAGGCATGGTCTTTACTATATAGGTCGCTACTATAACTCCTAAAAGGCCTACTGTTGAAAATGCAATAGATGCTTTACGATTATAAGCGTCTTCCTTAATAAATCTTATTGATGCAACTGGCATTAAAAATGCACAAGAACCAAACATAATTGGGAACGCTACCCTTGGGGACATCCCTAGTGCATAAACTAAAGCCATACATGGAGCATAAAGACCTATACCAGCTGTCATTAAAGCTCCCAATAAAAAGTTTGCTATAACTGCTAATAAAAGTTTCCAACCATTTAACCCTATTTCCATACCTCCACTTGGCATTATACCTAATTTACCTGCTAACATTAGCAATGCTGTCAAAAATAATGCAAATCCCATAACTTTTTGAACTTTTTTCTCAGAAAAATTAGATACTATTCCTGCACCAATCCATGCTCCAATAGTTGCTGCTAAAATCATAGATACCAATGTTAATGGCTCAACTTCTATAGATTTAATAAAAATAAATGCTTCTAATATAACTGCAAGTGTAAATCCTACGTTGAGGGTCCCAGGTATTAATCTATCTTCTGATTGATCAAATATTTTTAGTAAAGCTGTTGCTGTTGCAAAACTTCCTATTCCAAGTGCATCGAAAAAATTGGTTACAAAACCTATTCCTCCAAGTTTAACCCATGAATTATTTTCTAATTTATCCTTGTTTTTAATAATATCCTTTACAAAAATTATGGTAAACACTAATCCAAATATAGCTAAAACTAACAATACAGCTGTAGTCATTATACAATCCCTCCCTATTCAACGCTCAACTAGTTTTGTATTTTTTTAACTTGTTCTATCCATCTAAACCTGCCTCCCTTCATGGGAGGCAAGTTTTATATTTTTGCTGTATATTCATAAGGTAATGGAACTATCTTTCCAGGAGTGTCTATTTCTACTAGCTGTATTAAAGTATCTCTTAATATATTTCTTTGCATTTCTGGATTGTTAGGCTCCCCAACATTAGCTCCCATTGGTACTAATGGGGCTGTACATCTTGGAGATCCATTTTGCCTAACTACTGGTGGTAAAGCAGCTATTATAATTGTAGGAATTCCTGCTTCTTCAATTGCTCTCTGCACAATCACGGCAGAGCGGTGACATGTACCTCACCCACCAGTCATAACTACTCCATCTACGCCTTCTTCTTTCAATATTTTAGCTATTTCTGGTCCAGTTTTTTCTCTAAATGCACTTACATCTCCACCACCGCCCATAAATCCAATATGTTTAGGTGCTATCCCTTTAATAAATCCTTCCTCTGCTAATTCTCTAAGCCTATCTATTGGAAACATACAATTTATGTCCTTATTTACGTCAGAATTATCATATCCTCCATGGGACACCATTAGATCATGGCTATCCACATCACCAGGTATTATTCTATAAGAAGTATCCCCTGCTAAATTAAATCTTTTATCAGATTTAAGATGTACACCTGCAGCAGTAGCCAAAGCAATTACCATTTCATTTAAAGGTTTAGTAACTGGAGTCCAAACTGGTTTTGGGGTAACAGGAACGTATATCTCCGATTGTAAACCTTTTATTACAGTCATGTCCATAAATATCCCTCCTCAAATTATATTTTCACTGTTCATTCTTTTTTTCAATTGATCCTTAGCTGATTTTAAATATTTTTGATTTACCTCTTCATCAATTACCTCAGGATAGGTCATTAAAAGCCCAACTTGTTGCCCTTCTTTCGGTTCATTTTGACAAATTAACATCCTTCTAGGAAGTCTTAACTGTCCCATTCGACCTTTTAAATCTATAACTACCGAACCATCAGTAAGCTCTATAATTATCCCCTCATAATATCTTTCCGATGATATAAATTTTAATTTATCCATAGACTATTCTACATCCTTTTTTATTCTTTGTTTTGATTTATATTCAAAGAAGTTTCATTGTCAACCATTTGTATTTGCCTATTAGTTGCTTTCTCTATTAATCTTATATTGTTTAGTATTACATCTTTATTGTATTTTCTCTCAGGTGATAATATTTCTTCTCCTGCCATTTTAGCCTTTAACATATATAATGCTCTTACAGAATCCTCTTCACATAAGCAGTTGTTTTCTAATATCTCATTTTCAATTCCTTCCTCAGATTTGTTTAATTCCACCATAGCATCCATATGTTTATTGCCTACAACCAATTGACCTTGTACTGCTGCAAAAGTCATGCCTACTACAGGTATGCCCCTTTTACCTATTTCTTCTATATGGCTAGCAAAATCTACATGATTGTTACCAAATCCTTCTGTAGTAACTATAGCTCCATCTGCATCCATAGCTTCTACAGTTAAACCTAATAATTTTGATACATAGAACTTCTCTGAATTAGCTTGGGGAGATCCTACAAATACTACAGCCGCTAAATCTATTTCCTCATCTAACATAGCCTCTAACACTAAAGGTTCTCTAAAATAATGTCTAGAGGTCTCCTTAGAAGCTGGACCTATACAAGTTAATGCATGAACACATCCATCTAATACATGTAATGGAGATACCACTATAGGAACATTCCCTAAATCCACATTGGCTTTAGCTCCTAGTACTCCTACTGGTTCTTGAGGCATTAGATAGTTATCATGCATAGCTCCTTGTCCCATTATCTCTTTTACTATTACTACCTTTTTCTTATTAGGTCTCCTTTTATGAACAAACTCTTCTTCTCTAACTACTAAAGATTCTTCAGCTTTCTTTAAAGCTTCTCTAATCTCTTGAGTAATAAAATCAGTTGCCTTGTGGGCTGCCATAGGTCCTGGTCTTTCCATATTTTTCCCTTTTTTAATAGTTACATCTGTTTTTATTAATATTTCTCCTTTTTCTGGAGAGCCTGGCCTACCCCACATTATGTTTTCTTCAAGTATTCCTTCAGAAGAACCAAATTCGCCTATTTGTACCCCTGCTTCATCAGTTCCTGTAACCAACATTACTACCCCATCTAGTACCCTAGTTATTCCTTCCCCTAATTCTCCTTCTTCCTTTGTAGCTATAGGTTGTACATCCATTATAGTATTAGAAAATTCATTATATCTGTCAGGAGTGATAATATCTATTTTCATATCTACTACTAGTTCTTGGGAGCCTATAGCCTCTTTACATACATCTTCCCTGATTATAAGAGTAGTCCCATCTATTTTAGTTTCAGATCCAAATTCTACCTTATCTATTTTAAAATATTTTCTTTTTAATTTTTTTAATTTATTTTCTTCTGGTAAATCCTTTTCTTCTTTTATTTCTTCTACCATTGGTGTTGGTGAATCAGCAGATGATGTAGTAATAGGAAAAGGTATTTCTATATTTATATCTTTTCCTTCTCCAATTTGAATCTTTATACTACTTGCTTCCTTTCTAACTTTTTCAGGTTTTTTTACCTTATCAACTAAGATTTCCTCTTCTTTTATTTCCTCTTGAGAAACATCCTCTAACTTAGTGTATCCTTCTACTAAATCAGGAGTTAAAGGAGTTAATGCGTCTACTGTCTTCTTTAAAATGGCTCCTAACACTTCTCCAATCTTAAGACAATCTTCAGGAATTTCTATAAGACCTGATTCCTCAAGATCTGGAATTAAATTAGGATCTTCAATATGTGACGGTTCAATAACCGTTCCCTCTTCAAATCTACAACAAGTTATTGCATAAGAATCCTTATGCTCCATAGCTTGTTCCTCAGTTATTGCCAATTTAATCATCCCTCCTATTCTTTTTTTCTTCTATATAATCTATGGCCTACTGACCTTAATATATGATCTGTACTATGATACATAGGTAGTCCTATCCTAGGAGCTACATTTGATACTGTATCCGTTCAGGTTTCACAAGTACCTACTATAATGGCTTCAGCCCCATTCTTCTTTAGATAAATCACCTTCTCAGCTTGCCCTGGACAAACTCCAGGTTCCTCGCATCTAAATCTCCCATTTACTTCTTTCATTCTTTTACAATTAGTACTAGCCACTACCTCTCCACCCATACTTTCTACTATATAGGTGAGCCTATCAATTTGAGCTCCGCATTCACAACCTATTAAACCAAACTTCCTACTATCCTGAGGGAAAGGTAATCCTATTAGTACTCCTCCTGTAGTCTTGGTTACCACATCTCCTTCTGAAGCCTTTTTCCCCATAAAAGGTCCTCCTAATAAAATCTCTCCATGAGGTTCTATATATCCACCACAATCCTCTATTATGGATTTAATAGGAGTTCCTATGGGTACATCTAAAAATACCTTATTCCCTGAAACTAGTCTCCCATCAGCTGTTAAATCCTTAGTGATTACAGGCCTTCTTTCTTCTATGGCCAATACTATATTCCTTATAGTTTCTACATTAGAAACTACTACATTAGCTTCTATTGGCAATTGCCCTGGTTTTAATTTTATTCCAAATAATTCTCTAATGATAACTCTTTCATCTCCTGCTGGATACATATTGGGAAGAAATCTTATTTCTATATTGTTTTCACCTTTAATAGCTTTTCCCAATTGGATTAAAACCTGTTTGTTCTTTGGCTTTATAGCTATATATCCTTTTTTAGCTCCTGTTATTTCCATCACATATTTTAAACCACGAACTATTAAATCTGGATCTTCTACAATCCTTGCCATATTATGCCCTAGTAATGGTTCACATTCTGTTGCATTTGCAACTACAAAACCATCTTCCAATTTAGTATTTAATTTAATATGAGTAGGAAAACCTGCACCTCCTGCTCCTACTATTCCTGCCTCTTTTATAGCTTCTAAATAGTTGGTAGTATCCTTAATTTTGACAAAATCTTCAGGTTGCTTTTCTAAAGCATCAATTTTTATAAATCCATCTGATATTTCTTTAACTATTCCAGATACAGATGAATGTATATTAGCTCCTAATCCATCAGGTACTGCAATTAATTGTCCTCTCTTTACTTCTTCTCCTTCTCTTACTATAGGTTTAGCTGGCTTCCCAATATGTTGTAACAAGGGTATTATCATATTTTCCATTGTTTCACCTCCTTTTTATATTGAACTCCATCTTTAATAAGGTGCAAAATATATGCCAATACCTTTCTTACAGAACTTTTGGCTAAAAGAGCCCTTTTGCATTTATAAAAGAAAAATTTACAATAAAATAAACGTCAACATTTTGACGTTTATGTCAGATTGTTGACGTTTATTCCATAGTTATCTATCTTATAATGTAATGTGCTTCGTGGAATTTTTAAAATTTTTGCTGCTTCTGTTATATTGCCTTTAGAATCCTCTAATGCTTTATTTATTAAAAGTTTTTCATAGTTAAACAACATTTCACGTAATCCAATATTTTCTTTTTTAAATTTATCAATTTCTGTACCCTTTTCTACTTCTGCTATTATATATTTAGGAACCATATCCTTAGTTATAATATCATCTCTACACAATACTACCATTTGCTCTATTACATTTCTAAGCTCTCGTACATTTCCTTTCCATTTATAGGTGGACAAAACATTAACCGCAGCTGTTTCAATTCCTTTAATATTTTTATCATATTCCTCATTTAATTCTTCTAAAAAAGATTTAATAAATAATATAATGTCTTCTTTTCTCTCTCTCAAAGGCGGTAGCTCTATTTTTATTACATTTAAACGATAATATAAATCCATTCGGAATTTATTCTTCCTTACTAATTCTTCTAAATCTCTATTGGTTGCTGAAATTATCCTAACATTTACTTCTATATCTTGTTCTGAACCTAATCTTCTTACGGTTTTTTCCTGTAGAACTCTTAACAATTTAGATTGCATATCCATTGGAAGATCTCCTATCTCATCTAAAAAAAGGCTTCCATTATTTGCAAGTTCAAAATAACCAGCTTTTCCACTTTTCCGAGCCCCTGTAAATGCACCTTCTTCATATCCAAAGAATTCAGATTCAAAAAGTTCTTTTGGGACAGCACTACAATTCACTGGAACAAATTCTCCTTTTAAACCACTTGCTTTATGAATATATTTTGCAAATATTTCTTTTCCTGTTCCACTTTCACCTAATATAAGTATAGGAGCATTACTTTTTGCTGCTAATTCTGCTATTTCTATTTTTTGCTGTATTATTTTACTTTTCCCAATTATAGCACTGCTTTCTCTATTAGATATTTTTTCTAATTCCTTTTTTAAAAAATCAACCTGTTTCGTAGCTTCTTTTAATTTGTCGGAAATCTCTCTCATCTCGCTAACATCTTTATCTGTACTTATAACTCCCATAAGTTTATTATCTAATATGATTGGTGCTGCACTAATAACAATATGAGTCCCTTTTCTAGGTTCATGATAGCGATTTTCAACAGTCTTCATAGTTTTTAGTACTTCTATGTCTATGGCATTGGGGAAAAATTTATACAATGGCTCTCCTAAAATTTTTTCCTTTGGTAAATTATATAGTTTTTCTGCATTAGTATTCCACACAATAACAGTGCCTTTGTTATCTATTATACATACTGCTTCATGAATATAGTCTATAGCACTCTTTATAATTTTTGATATCTCCTCAATTTTCATATAATAAAAATCTCTAATATGTTCTTGTCGAACTACACCAACAACTTTGCCTTCTTTTATTACAATTAATCTTCCAATATTATTTTCTAACATTATATCCCTACATCTTAGCAAATTAGATTCTTCCGAAATACTAATAACTTCTTTCACTGCTATATCTTTAGCAAATTTATTATAAATATCCTTGCTATTCCTTTTTATAAGATTGGATATATCCTTCATAGTAATTATTCCTTGTATATTGCCTGTATTATCATATATTAATGTTTCTTTTTTATAATTTTTTATCAACATTTCTTTTATCTTAAATAAAGGAGTATCTTCATAAGCAATTAAGAAATCATCTGCCATTATATCTCTTACTAAAATCTCTTCTAATACCATAAACATACTACTACCCCCTATAATCTAAAATGATGTTAACCTGCTTTTACTGACAAATACTTGACAATCATATTATATCAAATATTCTACTATACTTATCATCATTGATTTTATTTTTCTTTTACATACATTTTACATTTATATATAACAGATTTTACATGTAGTTGCTAAACTTATATTGAAATATAAAAATTATGAGAAAGGTAGGTAATATTTTATGAAAAAAGTTTTAAATTTACTTTTAACTACTATTATTATAATGTCTTTATTAGTCGGTTGTACAGATAATGATAATAATACACCTGCTAATTCGTCCCCAAAAAATACAAATGATGCAACAGAAGATTTTGATACTAATAAAACTATAAATGTAATAACTAGGGAAGAAGGTTCTGGAACTAGAGGAGCTTTTGTTGAAATAGTTGGAATACTAGAAAAAGATGCTAGTGGCAATGAAGTAGATAAAACCTATACTGAAGCAATTGTTCAAAACAGCACAAATGCAGTTATGACTGGAGTAACTGGAGATAAGTATAGCATAGGATATATTTCCTTAGGTTCATTAAACAATACAGTAAAAGCTGTAAAGATAGAAGGAGTAGAAGCTACACCTGAAAACATATTAGACAATTCCTACAAGCTCGCAAGACCATTTAATTTAGCATACAAAGACGATTTAAACCCATTAGCTAAAGATTTTATCGATTTTATACTTAGTGCTGAAGGACAAAAAATAGCTGAAGAAGAAGGCTATGTACCAATTAATACTAATCCACCAAGCTATGAAAATATTGATGAACAAAAAGGCTCTATTCTTGTAGCTGGTTCCACATCAGTTTCGCCATTAATGGAAAAATTAGTTGAAGCATATCAAGAATTAAATCCAGAAGTATCTATTGATATTCAAGCAACTGGTTCATCAGCAGGTGTGCAATCTGCAATGGAAGGTACTGCTGATATAGGTATGGCTTCTAGGGAACTTAAAGATTCAGAACTTGCTGAATTAACTTCCCTTTCTATAGCTGTAGATGGAATTACAGTAATAGTAAATAAAGAAAACCCCCTTGAAAATCTATCTATTGATGAATTGAAATCAATCTATATTGGAGAAATTACTAAGTGGAATGAAGTCATAAAATAAATTCCCCCTTTATTAAATAGGAAAATGAAGGTGAAAAAAATGAAATCTAAGTTTCTTGAAAATTTTATGCGAATAATCTTCTTTATATCAGCAACAGTTTCTATAATATCCATAATACTTATATGTGTATTTATATTTGCTGGAGGCATTCCTTTCTTAAAGGAATATGGTTTTAAAAATTTCTTTTTTGGAGTTGATTGGAAACCTAATGATATTCCTCCTTCTTATGGTATTTTACCAATGATACTTGGTTCAATTTATGTTACTTTTGGTGCAATAATAATAGGAGTCCCTATTGGAGTTTTAACGGCAACTTATCTAGCAAAATTCTGCAATAAAAAAATATATAAATTTTTAAAACCTAGTATTAACCTAATGGCTGGAATTCCTTCTATTATTTATGGTTTTTTTGCGTTAGTAGTTATAGTTCCTATTGTTAGAAATATATTTGGAGGAACTGGTATGAGTATACTTACTGCTTCAATATTACTTGGTATTATGATACTGCCAACAATTATAAATATATCAGAAGCAGCTATTAGGGCAGTTCCAAAAAATTACTATGAAGGAAGTATAGCTCTTGGTGCTTCTCATGAACAGTCTGTTGTATCGGTAGTATTACCTGCTGCAAAATCAGGGATATTATCTAGTATTATACTTGGTATTGGCCGTGCTATTGGAGAGACCATGGCAGTTATTTTAGTAGCTGGAAACCAAGCTCGTATACCTTCAAGTATAACAGAAGGGGTTCGTACCCTCACTGCTAATATAGTAATTGAAATGGCTTATGCTGCTGATGAACACAGACAAGCTTTGATTGCAACAGCTACCATATTGTTTGCCTTTATATTAATTATCAATGGTCTATTTTTACTTGTAAAAAGAAGGAGGTAGTAAGCAGCATACAAAAATAATGCTAAAACGTATCAAAGGCTAAAAGAGAAGGAATACAAATAATAAAAGTAAAACCACAATATACAAGTAAAATAGGACTATATAAATATT
>Ga0116175_1001370_pt1 | contig 15691 bp, 10 predicted proteins | sample AD_UKC125_MetaG_FD_89802 | JGI IMG/M metagenome (GOLD analysis project Ga0116175, IMG submission 89802) | Active sludge microbial communities of municipal wastewater-treating anaerobic digesters from USA - AD_UKC125_MetaG | ecosystem: Engineered > Bioreactor > Anaerobic > Digestate | place: USA... | reverse complement strand
TCTCCAAAACCGAAGGTTGGGGGTTCGATTCCCTCTGCCCCTGCCACTCTCTTTAAAGATCGCGAAGTTCATGGCTGACAAGATCAAGTTTGCGCTGGCGCTGGTTATTCTGGCCGCCGGCGTGGCTGGGTTCTACCTGCTCTCCGAGCAGGCAATGATTCTGCGTGTCCTCGCGGTGCTCGCCGGGGTCGCGCTGGCTGCCGCCGTTGCCTGGAAGACCGAGCCGGGGCAGCGCTTCTTCGCTTTCGCCAACGAATCGGTGATCGAGGCCAAGAAGGTTGTCTGGCCGACGCGCAAGGAAACCATGCAGACCACCGGTGCCGTGTTCGCGTTTGTGATAGTCATGGCTTTGTTCCTCTATCTGACCGACAAGAGCCTCGAGTGGATTCTTTACGACCTCGTGCTGGGCTGGAAGAAATCATGAGCAAACGCTGGTATGTAGTCCATGCCTATTCCGGATTCGAGAAGAGCGTGATGCGCGCCATTCAGGAGCGTATCGATCGCTTGGGAATGCAGGAAAAGTTCGGCCGCATCCTGGTGCCGGTCGAGGAAGTCGTCGAGATGAAGTCCGGCCAGAAGGCGATTTCGGAGCGCAAGTTCTTCCCCGGCTACGTGCTGATCGAGATGGAGATGGACGACGATTCCTGGCATCTGGTCAAGAACACACCCAGGGTCACCGGTTTTGTTGGTGGCACGGCGACCAAGCCTACCCCGATTTCCCAGAAGGAAGTCGACAAGATCATGCAGCAGATGCAGGAGGGGGTCGAGAAGCCTCGTCCCAAGGTGCTGTTCGAGGTCGGCGAGGTGGTTCGGGTCAAGGAAGGACCGTTTACCGATTTTCATGGCTCGGTCGAAGATCTGAACTATGAGAAGAATCGTCTGCGCGTGTCGGTAACGATCTTCGGGCGGGCAACGCCGGTCGAACTCGAGTTCTCGCAGGTGGAGAAGGCCTGAGAGGCGATACATAGGTTTTAGAGGGTTCGCCGGCTGCCCTTCAATAGACTGGCAAGAGGAGCGTTGGTAGGCCCAAGCCGAAGGCGCGTCGGCACTCATTATTCAAGGAGCAATCATGGCCAAGAAAATTATTGGCTACATCAAGTTGCAGGTCCCTGCCGGAAAGGCGAATCCGTCGCCCCCGATCGGCCCGGCGCTGGGCCAGCGTGGATTGAACATCATGGAGTTCTGCAAGACGTTCAACGCCCAGACCCAGGGTCTCGAGCCTGGTTTGCCGATCCCGGTGGTGATCACCGCCTTTGCCGACAAATCTTTCACCTTCGTGATGAAGACGCCGCCGGCAACCATCCTGATCAAGAAGGCAGTCGGCATCAAGTCCGGATCCGCCAAGCCGCATACCAACAAGGTTGGCAACATCACCCGCGCCCAGGCCGAAGAAATCGCCACCACCAAGATGCCGGACCTGACCGCGGCCGACATGGATGCCGCGGTTCGTACCATTGCCGGTACCGCCCGTTCGATGGGAATCACGGTGGAGGGATTCTGACCATGGCCAAACTCAGCAAGAAACAGAAGATCCTGCAGGGGAAGATCGTCCGGCAGAAGTTCTACCCGGTCAAGGAAGCGCTGGCGCTGGCCAAGGAAACGGCAACTGCGAAATTCGATGAGTCGATCGATGTCGCGGTCAACCTCGGCGTAGACCCGCGCAAATCCGACCAGGTGGTTCGCGGCTCGGTCGTGCTGCCTGCAGGTACCGGCAAGTCGGTGCGCGTCGCGGTCTTTGCACAAGGCGACAAGGCTGAAGCCGCCAGGGTGGCCGGTGCGGACGTCGTTGGTTTTGACGACCTGGCCGCAGAGGTCAAGGCGGGCAACCTCAACTTCGACATTGTCATCGCCACTCCGGATGCGATGAAGGTCGTCGGCCAGCTCGGGCAGATACTCGGCCCGCGCGGCCTGATGCCGAATCCGAAAGTGGGCACCGTGACGATGGACGTGACGACCGCGGTTGCCAACGCCAAGGCCGGTCAGGTCCAGTACCGCACGGACAAGGGCGGCATTGTGCATGCAACGATCGGCCGTGCCTCGTTCCCGGTCGACAGTCTCGAGTCCAACCTGAAGGCGCTGATCGATGCGCTGACCAAGGCTAAACCGGCTACCTCCAAGGGGCAGTACCTGCGCAGGATCGCGGTTGCCGCCACCATGGGTCCCGGTGTTCGCGTCGATCAGGCTACTCTGGCTGGCTAGTTAGGAACTTTGGGCCGCCGATTCCCGTTTCGACGGAAATCGGTGGATCGTCAAAGACCGCAGGTGACCCCCACAAGGGTCTTAATCGCGAAACAACCTGCGCAGACGGTGTCCCAGAACAAGATTTTCTGCCGACCGGACACGGTCGGCATGGCTTCTGGTTCAGGTCGCCGTGGGTGCGGCGGGAATTTCTCCCGTCGTGTTATGACTTGAAAGGAGGAAGGGCCTGTGGGTCTCAATCTGAACGACAAGAAAGCTGTCGTGGCCGAGGTTGCAGAGCAAGTAGCCAACGCCCAGACAATCGCGATTGCCGAATACCGCGGTATTGAGGTGGGACATCTCACCGTGCTGCGCAAGAAGGCGCGTGAGTCTGGCGTATATCTGCGTGTGATGAAGAACACTCTGGTGCGCCGCGCTGTCGCTGGCACCCCGTTTGCCAGCCTGGCCGATCACATGGTCGGACCGCTGATCTACAGCGTGTCGGCCGACCCGGTGGCAGCGGCGAAAGTCCTCAACGACTTCGCCAAGACTAACGACAAGCTCGTGCTCAAGGCCGGTTCCTATGCCGGCAAGGTGCTCGACAAAGCTGGTGTGCAGGCGCTCGCCTCCATCCCGAGCCGCGAAGAGTTGCTCGCCAAGCTGTTGGGCGTGATGCAGGCTCCGGTATCCGGCTTTGCCGTGTGCCTGACTGCACTGGCCCAGCAGCGCGAAGAAGCCGCTGCTTGATCCCTGCGTTTACGAACTGAATTAGGAGTTTTCTGAAATGGCAATTAGCAAAGACGATATCCTGGAAGCCGTTGGCTCCATGACTGTTATGGAACTGAATGACCTCGTCAAGGCGTTCGAAGAGAAGTTCGGCGTTTCCGCCGCATCCTTCGCCGGCGCCGGCGCTGGTGCCGGCGCCGCCGCTGCTCCTGTGGTTGAAGAGCAGACCGAGTTCACTGTCATGCTCAATGCGGCCGGTGACAAGAAAGTTGAAGTCATCAAGGTTGTACGTGCCGTTACCGGCCTGGGCCTCAAGGAAGCCAAGGACCTGGTGGATAGCGCGCCGAAAGCGGTCAAGGAAAGCATTTCCAAGGCCGAGGCAGAAGCCCTCCGGAAGCAACTGGAAGACGCCGGCGCCAAGGTCGAGGTCAAGTAGTCGACTTTTTGGCGGGCGGGCTGGCGGCTGGAGCCGTCAGCCCTTTTGTGCTTGTGTTTCAGGTCGAATCAACCAAAAAAGACAAACTTGAGTTACGCCAGCCGGCAAACGCAAACGCTGCTTTTTCCCTTCCGTCTTGGAAGGAGAAGCCGTTTGCGTTTGCCTGTTTCCACAGGTTTCACGTTTGACCTTATCCTCACGGAGTTACCATGACTTACTCCTTCACCGAGAAGAAGCGCATCCGCAAGAGCTTCGCCAAGCGCGCCAGCGTACTTGACATCCCGTTCCTGCTTGCCACCCAGCTTGAGTCCTTTATGGCCTTCCTGCAGGCGGAAGTGGCCCCGGGGAAGCGCAAGAACGCAGGGTTGCAGGCTGCCTTCACCTCGATCTTCCCGATCGTTTCCCATTCTGGCAATGCGCGCCTCGAGTTTGTCAGCTACATGCTCGGCGAGCCTGCGTTCGATGTGAGCGAGTGCCAGCAGCGTGGGCTGACGTTTGCATCGTCTCTGCGCGCCCGGGTCCGGCTGGTGATCATGGACCGTGAGGCGCCGGACACGGTGAAGGAAGTCAAGGAGCAGGAAGTCTACATGGGCGAGATTCCGCTCATGACGACCAACGGCTCTTTCGTCATCAACGGTACCGAGCGTGTCATCGTTTCGCAGTTGCACCGCTCGCCGGGCGTCTTCTTCGAGCACGACCGCGGCAAGACGCATAGCTCGGGCAAGCTGTTGTTTTCAGCCCGCATCATTCCCTACCGCGGTTCCTGGCTCGATTTCGAGTTCGATCCGAAGGATACCCTCTTTTTCCGCGTCGACCGCCGGCGCAAGATGCCTGTCACGACCTTGCTCAAGGCTATTGGCATGTCTGCCGAGGAAATCCTTGCGCAATTCTTCGATTTCGACACTTTCCGGCTGACCAAGGACAAGGTCGAGTTCGAACTGGTGCCCGACCGCCTCCGCGGTGAGGTGGCACGTTTTGACTTCGTCGCGCCCGATGGCAAGCTCATCGTTACCAAGGACAAGCGGATCACGGCCAAGCATATCCGTGATATCGCAACGGCATCGTTGAGCCAGATCATCGTTCCCGAGGATTTCATCCTCGGTCGTGTCGTCGCCAAGAACATCATCGACACGGAAACCGGAGAAATCGTCGCCAATGCCAACGACGAGATCACCGAGGCCCTGCTTGCCGATTTGCGCAAAGCGGGGATCGAAACAGTCGAAACACTGTACACCAACGAACTTGATCGCGGCGCATTCATTTCCAGCACCCTGCGCGCCGACGAAACAGCATCCCGTCAGGCCGCCCGCATCGCCATCTATCGCATGATGCGCCCCGGCGAGCCGCCGACAGAAGAGGCTGTAGAAATCCTCTTCAACGGTCTGTTCTACTCTGATGATCGTTATGACCTCTCCGGGGTCGGCCGGATGAAGTTCAACCGCCGTCTCGGTCGCGCCGACGTCATCGAACACAAGGTGATGATCAGGAGCCTGGCCTCCAAGGCCGAGGCAGCCCTGAGGAACCTTGCGGAAGGCAGCGGCTTCCCGCTTGCCATAATTCAGGACCTGGTGAGCGGTCTGCCCTTCGGGCCGCGCGCTCTCTCGGAAAATCTGCAACTTGCTGACGCCGAGACGCTTGCCGCGAAGGTCAAGCCGCTGGGTGCCAACGTCGAGGTTCGCGAGCAACTGACGCTGTCGCCACGCGACATCGTGGCAGTAATCAAGATTCTCGTTGAACTGCGCAATGGCCGTGGCGATATCGATGACATCGACCATCTCGGCAACCGTCGTGTCCGCTCTGTTGGCGAACTGGCGGAGAACCAGTTCCGCGCCGGTCTCGTTCGGGTCGAGCGAGCGGTCAAGGAGCGCTTGTCGCAAGCTGAGTCCGACAATCTGATGCCGCACGATCTGATCAACGCCAAGCCGATCAGCGCTGCGATCAAGGAGTTTTTCGGTTCCAGCCAGTTGTCGCAGTTCATGGATCAGACCAACCCGCTTTCGGAGATTACGCACAAGCGCCGCGTTTCCGCTCTTGGCCCGGGCGGTCTGACCCGCGAGCGCGCAGGCTTCGAGGTACGCGACGTGCATCCGACCCACTATGGCCGTGTCTGCCCGATCGAAACGCCGGAAGGCCCGAACATCGGCCTCATCAATTCACTGGCCCTGTTCGCTCGCGTCAATGACTACGGCTTCATCGAAACCGCCTATCGCAAGGTCGTCGATTCCAGGGTTACCAACGAGATCGAGTATCTCTCTGCCATCGAGGAGGGTAACTACGTCGTCGCGCAGGCCAACGCCTCGCTCGAAAAGGATGGCCGTCTTTCCGACGACCTCGTGACCTGTCGTGAAAAGGGCGAAACCATTCTCGCCGAACCGTCCCGCGTTCAGTACATGGACGTGGCGCCGAGCCAGATCGTGTCTGTCGCCGCATCCCTGATCCCGTTCCTTGAGCATGACGACGCTAACCGTGCCCTGATGGGTGCCAACATGCAGCGTCAGGCCGTACCCTGTTTGCGTCCGGAAAAGGCATTGGTGGGTACCGGTATCGAGCGAACCGTTGCCGTTGACTCCGGCACGGCGGTTGTTGCCCGCCGTGGCGGCCTGGTGGATTATGTGGATGCGGCAAGGGTCGTGGTTCGCGTCAATGACGAGGAAACGGTGGCCGGCGAAGTCGGGGTCGACATCTACAACCTTGTCAAATACACGCGTTCCAATCAGAACACGAACATCAACCAGCGGCCGCTCGTCCGTGTCGGCGACCTGATCGCGCGCGGCGATGTGGTGGCCGACGGCGCGTCAACCGACAAGGGCGAACTGGCGCTCGGTCAGAACATGTTGATCGCCTTTATGCCCTGGAATGGCTACAACTTCGAAGACTCGATTCTCATCTCCGAGCGTGTCGTTGCCGAGGACCGCTACACCTCGATCCACATCGAGGAGCTGACGGTCGTGGCGCGCGATACCAAACTCGGCCCGGAGGAGATTACGCGCGATATCGCATCGCTGGGAGAAGCGCAGCTCTCCCGCCTCGATGATGCTGGCATCGTTCATATCGGCGCCGAGGTTCAGGCCGGTGACGTGCTGGTCGGCAAGGTGACACCGAAGGGCGAAACCCAGTTGACGCCGGAAGAAAAGCTTCTGCGCGCCATCTTCGGTGAAAAGGCATCCGACGTTAAGGATACCTCGTTACGCGTACCCTCGGGCATTGCCGGTACCGTCATCGATGTTCAGGTGTTCACACGGGAAGGCATCGAGCGTGACAGCCGCGCCAAGTCGATCATCGACGAGCATCTGCGGCACTACAAGCTGGACCTCGCGGACCAGATGCGCATCGTCGAAGGTGACGCCTTCGCTCGTGTCGGCCGCCTGCTGGCCGGCAAGAAGGCCAACGGTGGACCGAAGAAGCTGGCCAAGGGTTCGGTCATCGATCAGGCCTATCTCGACAGCATGGATCCGCATCACTGGTTCGACATTCGTCTGTCCGAGGATGACGCCGCCCTCCAGTTGGAACAGGTCAAGGACGGTCTCGAGCAGGCCCGCAAGAACTTCGACCTCGCTTTCGAGGCCAAGCGCAAGAAGCTGACCCAGGGCGATGAACTGCCGCCGGGCGTCCAGAAGATGGTCAAGGTCTATGTGGCCGTGAAGCGTCGCCTGCAGCCCGGGGACAAGATGGCCGGCCGTCATGGCAACAAGGGCGTGGTATCACGTATCCTGCCCGTGGAAGACATGCCATACATGGAAGACGGCAATCCGGTCGACATCGTGCTGAACCCGCTCGGTGTTCCATCGCGGATGAACGTCGGCCAGATTCTGGAAGTTCACCTCGGCCTCGCCGCCAAGGGCATCGGCCAGAAGATCGGTGCCATGTTACGTGCAGACGCCAATGCCAGGGAAGTTCGCGGATTCCTCGAGCAAGTCTACAATTCCAAGGGCAGGACCGAGAATCTGGATGAACTCAGCGATGGCGAAGTCATCGAACTGGCCAGGAACCTCGAGGACGGCGTGCCGTTCGCAACGCCGGTTTTCGACGGCGCCAAAGAGGAGGAAATCAAGGCCATGCTCGCTCTTGCCGGCATGCCTTCGTCCGGCCAGATGACCCTGTTCGACGGTCGTACCGGCGAAGCCTTCGAGCGTCAGGTGACGGTCGGCTACATGCACTTCCTGAAACTGCATCACCTGGTCGATGACAAGATGCACGCCCGTTCGACCGGCCCGTACTCGCTGGTCACCCAGCAGCCGCTGGGCGGCAAGGCGCAGTTCGGCGGCCAGCGCTTCGGTGAAATGGAAGTCTGGGCGCTCGAAGCCTATGGCGCATCGTATGTGTTGCAGGAAATGCTGACCGTGAAGTCCGATGACGTGAATGGCCGTACCAAGGTCTACGAAAACATCGTCAAGGGCGAGCACAGGATCGATGCCGGCATGCCGGAATCCTTCAATGTGCTGGTCAAGGAAATCCGTTCGCTGGCCATCGACATCGATCTGGAACGTTACTGATTCAGGGCTTAGGAGTTAAACGATGAAAGCATTGCTCGATCTGTTCAAGCAGGTAACCGCCGAGGAGGAATTCGACGCGATTACCATTGGCCTCGCCTCGCCCGAGAAGATCCGTTCCTGGTCCTACGGTGAAGTCAAGAAGCCGGAAACCATCAACTACCGTACCTTCAAGCCGGAACGCGACGGCCTGTTCTGCGCCAAGATCTTCGGCCCGATCAAGGACTACGAGTGCCTGTGCGGCAAGTACAAGCGCCTCAAGCATCGCGGCGTGATCTGCGAAAAGTGCGGCGTCGAAGTGACGCTGGCCAAGGTTCGCCGCGACCGCATGGGTCACATCGAACTGGCCTCGCCGACCGCCCACATCTGGTTCCTGAAGTCCCTGCCGTCCCGTCTCGGCATGGTGCTCGACATGACGCTGCGCGATATCGAGCGTGTGCTGTATTTCGAAGCCTATGTCGTGACCGACAGCGGCATGGTCAGCAACCTCCAGCGTGGCCAGTTGCTGACCGAAGACCAGTATCTCGAGATGATGGAAGAGCATGGCGACGAATTCAGGGCTTTCATGGGCGCCGAGGGCATTCGTGAATTGCTCCGCGAACTCGATCTGAACAGCGAGGTGGAGTCCCTGCGCGCCGAGCTTGATGTCACCAGTTCCGAGGCCAAGAACAAGAAGCTGGCCAAGCGCCTCAAGATTCTCGAAGGATTCGTGAAATCCGGAATCAAGCCGGACTGGATGATTCTCGAAGTGCTGCCGGTACTGCCGCCCGATCTGCGGCCTCTGGTTCCGCTCGATGGCGGGCGCTTCGCGACCTCCGACCTGAACGATCTCTACCGTCGCGTGATCAACCGCAACAATCGCCTCAAACGCTTGCTCGAACTGAAGGCTCCCGAGATCATTGTGCGCAACGAAAAGCGAATGCTTCAGGAGTCGGTTGACTCCCTGCTCGACAACGGCCGGCGCGGCAAGGCGATGACCGGTGCCAACAAGCGTCCGCTGAAGTCGCTGGCCGACATGATCAAGGGCAAGGGCGGCCGCTTCCGTCAGAACCTGCTGGGCAAGCGCGTCGATTACTCCGGCCGTTCCGTCATCGTTGTCGGTCCGCAGCTCAAGCTGCATCAGTGCGGATTGCCCAAGCTGATGGCGCTCGAACTGTTCAAGCCTTTCATCTTCAACAAGCTCGAAGTGCTGGGTTATGCAACGACCATCAAACAGGCCAAGAAGATGGTGGATGGGCAGGAACCGGTCGTCTGGGATATCCTTGAAGATGTCATCCGCGAGCATCCGGTCATGCTAAACCGTGCGCCGACGCTTCACCGTCTGGGCATTCAGGCATTCGAGCCGACCCTGATCGAAGGCAAGGCGATCCAGTTGCACCCGCTCGTTTGCGCTGCCTTCAACGCCGACTTCGACGGCGACCAGATGGCCGTCCACGTCCCACTGTCGCTGGAAGCGCAGATGGAGGCACGGACCCTGATGCTGGCGTCGAACAACGTCCTGTCGCCTGCCAACGGCCAGCCGATTATCGTTCCGTCGCAGGATATCGTGCTTGGGCTTTATTACGCTACCCGCGAGAAGATCAACGGCAAGGGCGAAGGGATGTATTTTGCCGACATCGGTGAAATCGAACGGGCGATGGCAGCCAAAGTACTCGACATTCACTCGCGGATCTCGGTGCGTTTGCTGCAATACGAGCCTGCTGTGGTCGACGGGGAATGGAACGAGAAAACGGTTCGGGTCGAAACGACCGCCGGCCGGGCCTTGCTCTCCAAGATTCTGCCCAAGGGCCTGCCGTTCAAACTCATCGACCGCGCCCTGAAAAAGAAGGAAATCTCGAAGCTGATCGACGAGTCATTCCGTCGTTGCGGTCTCAAGGAGACCGTCGTCTTCGCCGACAAGCTGATGCAGAATGGCTATGCGCTGGCGACCCGCGCCGGGATCTCCTTCTGCTCCGACGACATGCGTGTTCCGGCCAAGAAGTACGAGATCATCGCCGCCGCCGAAGCCGAGGTCAAGGAAATCGAGACCCAGTACACGAATGGTCTGGTGACCCAGGGCGAACGCTACAATAAGGTCGTCGATATCTGGGGCCGTACCGGTGACCAGGTAGCCAAGGTCATGATGGACGAGCTTGGCCACGAGGAACCCATCGATCGCCATGGCAAGAAGGTCAAGCAGGACTCGTTCAACTCGATCTTCATGATGGCCGACTCCGGGGCGCGCGGTTCCGCCGCTCAGATCCGTCAGCTTGCGGGAATGCGTGGCCTGATGGCGAAGCCGGACGGCTCGATTATCGAGACCCCGATTACCACCAACTTCCGCGAAGGCCTGAACGTTCTCCAGTACTTCATCTCGACCCACGGTGCCCGGAAGGGTCTGGCCGACACCGCACTCAAGACGGCAAACTCGGGCTACCTGACACGCCGCCTGGTCGACGTGACCCAGGATCTCGTCATCACCGAGGACGATTGCGGAACCGCGAACGGTTACGCGGTCAAGGCGCTGGTCGAAGGCGGCGAGGTTATCGAGGCGCTGCGCGAGCGCATTCTCGGGCGGGTGACGGGCGAAGACCTGATTGATCCGGAAACCCAGGAAACCGTCATCTTCACCGGCACCATGCTGGACGAGGATCTGGTGGATCTGATCGACAAGCTGGGGATCGATGAAGTCAAGGTGCGTACGCCGCTGACCTGCGAGACCCGCTACGGACTGTGCGCCAAGTGCTACGGTCGCGATCTCGGTCGCGGCAGCATGGTCAATGCCGGCGAATCGGTTGGCGTCATTGCCGCCCAGTCGATCGGTGAGCCGGGCACCCAGCTTACCATGCGCACCTTCCACGTCGGTGGTGCGGCTTCTCGGGCCGCCGTGGCCTCGCAGGTCGAGGCGAAATCGGCCGGCACCGTCAGGTTTACCGCAACAATGCGTTACGTTACCAGCGCCAAAGGCGAGAAGGTGGTCATTTCGCGTTCCGGCGAAGTGCTGGTTACGGACGATCATGGCCGTGAGCGCGAGCGTCACAAAGTGCCTTATGGTGCGATGTTGTCGGTCGATGACGGCAAGTCGGTCAAGCCGGGAGCGAAGCTGGCAACCTGGGATCCGCACACCCGCCCGATCGTCACCGAATACGCCGGTACCGTCCGCTTCGAGAACGTCGAGGAGGGCGTCACCGTCGCCAAGCAGGTTGATGACGTTACCGGCCTGTCCACCTTGGTGGTCATCGACCACAAGCGCGGTGGCAGGGCGGCGGCCAAGGGGGTGCGCCCGGTCGTCAAGCTGCTTGACGACACTGGTGAAGAGGTGCGGATTGTGGGTAGTGACCACCCGGTCTCCATCGCCTTCCAGGTTGGCTCGATTATTTCGGTGCTCAACGGCCAGAAGGTTGGCGTTGGTGATGTGCTGGCCCGCATGCCGCAGGAATCTGCCAAGACCCGCGACATCACTGGCGGCCTGCCGCGGGTTGCCGAACTGTTCGAGGCGCGTACCCCGAAGGATGCCTCGATGCTTGCCGAGGTGACCGGGACGATCGGCTTTGGCAAGGACACCAAGGGCAAGCAGCGACTGGTGATCACGGATCTTGACGGTAAGCAACACGAGTTCCTGATTTCGAAGGACAAGCATGTGCTGGTGCACGACGGTCAGGTGGTCAATAAGGGAGAGAAGATTGTCGAAGGCTTGCCTGATCCGCACGACATCCTGCGCTTGCAGGGTGTCGAAGAGCTGGCACGCTACATCACCGACGAGGTTCAGGATGTCTATCGGCTTCAGGGTGTGAAGATCAATGACAAGCACATTGAGGTGATCGTCCGCCAGATGCTGCGCCGGGTGGCCATTGTTGAGCCGGGAGACACCCGTTTCATCAAGTCGGAGCAGGTGGAGCGTGCCGAACTGCTTGCCGAAAACGATCGGGTGGTCGCCGAAGGCAAGCTGCCGGCAACCTTCGAGTACATGCTGCTCGGTATCACCAAGGCGTCCCTGTCCACCGACTCGTTTATTTCCGCGGCTTCCTTCCAAGAAACCACCCGCGTTCTGACCGAAGCTGCAATCATGGGCAAGCGTGACGAACTGCGTGGGCTCAAGGAAAATGTTATCGTTGGGCGCCTGATACCCGCCGGTACCGGCTTGGCCTACCACCGTAGCCGCAAGGCTCAGGTGGTGGGTGAGGACCTCGCCGGCGGTCAGGGCCTGGAGGAGGCGGGCGGCGAATCGGAGATTCTGGAAGCCGGTCATTCGTCCTGAGGGTGTTCGTACTCCCCGGGGTTACGTTGACACGGAGAGAGACCAATCTTATAATATTCCGTTTTTGTCAGCAGGGGCTAATCATTGCCTCTGCTTTGGATAACAAAATTGCCGTTGCGCCATGTCTTTTGGGGCCCGGCCGTCGAAGGAAGTCTCATAATGCCGACTATTAACCAGTTGGTGCGCAAGCCGCGTCTCGCCGAGGTCACCAGCAGCAAGGTTCCCGCTCTGGGGCGTTGCCCGCAAAAGCGCGGAGTCTGTACGCGCGTCTACACCACTACCCCGAAGAAGCCGAATTCAGCTCTGCGCAAGGTCTGCAAGGTTCGTTTGACGAACGGCTTCGAGGTCATCTCCTATATTGGCGGTGTGGGGCACAATCTGCAGGAACACTCCGTCGTCCTGATTCGTGGCGGTCGCGTCAAGGATTTGCCGGGTGTCCGTTATCACACCGTACGCGGCTCTCTCGATACGCAGGGTGTCAAGAATCGCAAGCAGTCTCGTTCCAAGTACGGGGCCAAGCGTCCGAAGGCCGCCTGATCTTTTGCGGCTTGAGTAAGTGGCCACTCTTATGGATGGCCGTGAGGGCCGGGTGGGCAATGCCCCTTCCCGGCTTTTCGACTGAATAGTAATCAAGTGAGGTAAGCATGCCCCGTCGTCGTGAAGTACCCAAGCGCGACATTCTGCCCGATCCCAAGTTCGGCAATGTCGAGGTCTCCAAGTTCATCAACGCCATCATGCAGAGTGGCAAGAAGTCCGTGGCTGAGCGCATCGTTTATGGCGCGTTCGACATCATTTCCGCCAAGGGCGGCAAGGATCCACTGGAAATCTTCATGTCTGCCATGGGCAATGTGAAGCCGATGGTCGAGGTAAAGTCCCGCAGGGTCGGCGGCGCCAACTATCAGGTGCCGGTCGAAGTACGCCCGGCCCGCCGTGTCGCACTTGCCATGCGCTGGTTGCGTGAGTCGGCGCGCAAGCGTTCCGAGAAGTCGATGGGTCAGCGTCTGGCCGCCGAGATGATGGAAGCGGCCGAGAGTCGGGGCGGTGCCGTCAAGAAGCGCGATGAAGTGCACCGCATGGCCGAGGCCAACAAGGCTTTTGCTCACTTCCGCTTCTAACGCTCAAAAGGCGCCAGAACCAATTCGTCCTTTCATCGAAGGTATCTATCGTGGCACGAAAAACCCCAATCGAGCGCTACCGCAACATCGGTATCAGCGCCCACATCGACGCTGGCAAGACTACAACCACCGAACGCATCCTCTACTACACTGGAGTCAACCACAAGATCGGTGAAGTCCATGACGGCGCTGCCACCATGGACTGGATGGAACAGGAGCAGGAGCGGGGCATCACGATTACGTCCGCCGCGACCACCTGCTTCTGGAGTGGCATGGACCGCCAGTTTCCAGAGCATCGAATCAACATCATCGATACCCCGGGGCACGTCGATTTCACCATTGAGGTGGAGCGCTCGATGCGTGTGCTGGATGGCGCATGCATGGTGTACTGTGCCGTGGGCGGCGTTCAGCCGCAGTCGGAAACCGTCTGGCGTCAGGCCAACAAATACGGTGTGCCGCGTCTGGCCTTCGTGAACAAGATGGATCGCTCGGGCGCCAACTTCTTTAAGGTCGTCGAGCAGATGAAGTTGCGCCTGAAGGCTAACCCGATCCCGGTCGTCATTCCGATCGGTGCCGAGGATCAATTCGAGGGCGTCGTCGACCTGATTCGCATGAAAGCGATCTACTGGGACGAGGCATCCCAGGGCATGAAGTACGATGCCCGGGAGATCCCGACGAACCTGCTCGACGAAGCCAAGACCTGGCGCGAGCAGATGGTCGAAGCAGCTGCCGAGGCATCCGAGGAACTGATGAACCGCTATCTGGATGAGGGTGACCTTTCCGAGGCGGACATTCTCCTTGGCTTGCGTACGCGCACGATCAATTGCGAGATCCAGCCCACATTGTGCGGAACGGCCTTCAAGAACAAGGGGGTGCAGAAGATGCTGGACGCCGTGATCGAACTTATGCCGTCGCCCGTCGATATTCCCCCAGTGACCGGTATTCTCGAGAACGAGGGCCAAGGCGAGCGCCGTGCTGCCGACGACGAAGCCTTCTCGGCGCTGGCTTTCAAGATCATGACCGATCCTTTTGTCGGTCAGTTGATCTTCTTCCGGGTGTATTCAGGTGTCATCAATTCAGGCGACACAGTCTACAACCCGGTCAAGGGTCGCAAGGAGCGTCTCGGTCGCATCCTGCAGATGCATGCGAACCAGCGCGAAGAGATCAAGGAAGTGCGTGCCGGGGACATCGCTGCCGCCGTTGGTCTGAAGGAGGCCACCACCGGCGACACGCTGTGTGATCCGGCCAAGGTCATCACACTTGAGCGGATGGTCTTCCCGGAGCCTGTCATTCATGTTGCCGTCGAGCCGAAGACCAAGGCTGACCAGGAAAAGATGGGTATCGCTCTCGGGCGCTTGGCGCAGGAGGATCCATCGTTCCGTGTGCGTACCGACGAGGAGTCCGGCCAGACCATCATCTCCGGCATGGGTGAATTGCACCTTGAAATCCTGGTTGACCGCATGCGTCGGGAATTCAATGTCGATGCAACCGTTGGTGCGCCGCAGGTGGCCTATCGCGAATGCATCAAGAAGGCCGTCGAGCAGGAGGGCAAGTTTGTCAAGCAATCGGGTGGTCGTGGTCAGTTCGGTCATGTCTGGCTCAAGATTGAGCCGAACGAGGCTGGCAAGGGCTACGAGTTTGTCGATGCCATCAAGGGCGGCGTGGTGCCTCGCGAATACATTCCTGCGGTCGACAAGGGTCTGCAAGACGCGATTAGCAGCGGTGTGCTCGCGGGCTTCCCAGTCGTCGATATCAAGTTCACCCTCTACGATGGGTCTTACCACGACGTTGACTCCAACGAAAACGCCTTCCGCATGGCTGCCGCAACTGCGTTCAAGGAAGGCATGCGCAAGGCCAGTCCGACGCTGCTCGAGCCGATGATGGCGGTTGAAGTGGAAACCCCTGAGGACTACATGGGCAACGTCATGGGCGACCTCTCTTCCCGCCGCGGCATCGTCCAGGGTATGGAGGATCAGGTCGGTGGCATCAAACTGATCAAGGCCGAGGTGCCCCTATCCGAGATGTTCGGCTATTCAACCTCGGTGCGCTCCTTGTCTCAGGGGCGTGCCACCTATTCGATGGAATTCAAGCATTATGCCGAAGCGCCCAAGAACGTCGCCGAGGCAATCATCAACAAGAAGTAATCGTCACTGGAGAAGTCATCATGGCTAAGTCAAAATTTGAGCGTACGAAGCCGCACGTAAATGTGGGCACGATTGGTCACGTTGATCATGGCAAGACCACGCTGACGGCTGCGATCACGACGGTGCTGTCTGCCAAGTATGGTGGGTCGGCCAAGAAATACGATGAAATCGACGCGGCGCCGGAAGAGAAGGCACGCGGCATCACCATCAACACCGCCCACGTCGAATACGAAACCGCCAACCGTCACTACGCCCACGTCGACTGCCCGGGCCACGCCGACTACGTCAAGAACATGATCACCGGTGCCGCCCAGATGGACGGCGCCATCCTCGTCTGTTCCGCCGCCGACGGCCCGATGCCGCAG
>Ga0116175_1001364_pt1 | contig 15714 bp, 14 predicted proteins | sample AD_UKC125_MetaG_FD_89802 | JGI IMG/M metagenome (GOLD analysis project Ga0116175, IMG submission 89802) | Active sludge microbial communities of municipal wastewater-treating anaerobic digesters from USA - AD_UKC125_MetaG | ecosystem: Engineered > Bioreactor > Anaerobic > Digestate | place: USA... | reverse complement strand
CGTGCTGTCGCCCTGGTATTTTTCATAGATAGCATTCAAGTCGGCATCCTTGTCCTTCTCCATTGCAGCATCCACTTCTTTTTCCAAGGTGGCCTGATCCTCTGCTGACAGGGCTACGTTGCTATAGTTGTCAAAACCAAACTGTTGATCGAGGCGGTCTCCAAAATCAACCTCGGTAGGGGCTTGTCCAATCCAGATCCAATTCAATTTCAGATTGTCTGGAACCATGGCATCAATTTGAGCCAGGGTATAGGGCTTATCAAAGGTGATGGCGACTTCTACTGCCTGCCCGGTCATCTTGGGAATAAAGTCTAGGTCCTGGGTTACTTTTAAATTGTATTCCCCTGAATAGCCCGTATTATAAAAGATTGGAACCTTGAAGTGATTACCATAAGTATAATAAGATTGCCCTCCATCCAGAAGATTCAAACCTTCATCTTGATTCAAGTCATAGGTCATGTAGATGGAGTAGCTCGCATTGTATTTCTCAAAAGGGACGAGGATGCCATCAATGTCTTTGACCCGATTGGAATAGAAGTCCCCTGAGAAATATGACGATGTCCGATAACCCCAGGAAATATAATCCACATTCGGATAAGCAATTTCTGACATCAAGAGGTAGTGGTCCTGTATTTTCTTACCATTGCTGCTGACCTTTTGCTCCAGCCCATAGATGATCGCAGCTGTTGCTGCTAGGGTTAGGACGGTACTGAGGGTGACGATTTTTAATAGGTTTTTGCGTTTGTTTTTTTGAGCAATTTTCTCAAAGCTAGATAAGGTCTTCATAGCTTAGTCCTCTTTCCTTTATAATTTTTTTAAGCTTGTTGCGCCCTCGCATCAGGTCTATTTTGACCTTGCTTTGCGAGTTTCCAAGGATATGGCTGATTTCTTTGACAGAAAAGCCTTGAAAGTAATGGAGATCCAGGACGGTTTGAAATTGGCTTGGTAGTTCTGACAGGAGGTCATAGAGCTGACTGCCTAGCTCCTGATCATAAGAAGTTAACCCTTCACGAAAAAATTCCTGTTGCAAGATTTCCTGGTATTTTTTTCCCCTGCGATAGGAGTCGATATAATTGCGGATGGCCACCCGATACATCCAGGAACGTATTTTTTCGCGGGGGAGGACAAAGTTGCTTTCCAGCATCTTGACCAAGACATCTTGGGTCACATCCATGCCATCATCTTTGCTGATTCCTGACCGCATCAGATAATAGACAATTTCTTCTGCTATGGATACCAATTCTTTTTCATATTGGTCCAGCTTCATGCCCTCACCTCTCCTTCTTTCACTATTATAACGAATGGGAAGGGAAATTGGTTACAGAAATATAAAAAAACTTAGGAAAATCCTAAGTTTTGATGTTTTTAACCTGAATTGCGCAAGCCGGTCGCAATACCATTGATGGTGATGTGGATCAGGCTTTCTTGATCTGCGCTCAGTTCACCCTTACGCAGGCGGTTAATCAGTTCAATTTGGATATAGTTGAGAACGTTGAAGTATGGCAGGCGATAATCCAGACTGGCCTTGAGGGACGGAAGCTCTGCCAGTAGTTCTTCCTGATTTTCAATCTGTAATATCACATTTTTGGTCAACTGCCATTCATCCAAGATGATATTGAAGACATCGCGAACATCATCATCTTCCACCATCTTGGCGTATTCAAAGGCGATGTTCATATTGGACTTGGAGAGGACCATATCCACATTAGAGAGGAGGGAGCGGAAGAATGGCCAGCTTTCGTACATCTTCTGCAACTGCTCCAGATTTTCAGGAGCCTGGTCAATAAAGCGTTTGAAGCTGGAACCAACTCCATACCAACCTGGCAACATAATCCGGTTTTGGGACCAGGAGAAGACCCACGGAATAGCTCTGAGACCTGAAATCTCTGTGATGGTTTTACGGGCTGCTGGACGCGAACCGATGTTGAGACTCGATACCTCCCGAATCGGGCTGGCAGCGAAGAAATAGTCATAGAAATGGGGATGATTGAAGACCAAATCACGGTAAATATCATAACTATCGGCCACGATGTCATCCATGGTCGCCCGGTAATGGGTGATTTCTTTGGGATCTGCAATCATCTGGGTCACCATCCGATCCAGAGTGGCAGAGACCAGCATTTCTAAATTGTAGTAGGCCGCATCCACATTGCCATACTTGTTACCAATGACCTCGCCTTGCTCGGTCAGACGAATCCGGTCTTTGATAGAACCAAATGGCTGGGAAGTGATGGCATCGTAAGATGGACCACCACCACGACCTACGGTACCGCCACGGCCATGGAAGAAGGTAATTTTCACACCGGATTCTTCCCCAATCTTGGTCAATTCATTTTGAGCCTTGTAGAGGGTCCAGCCAGAGGACAGATAACCGCCATCCTTGTTGGAGTCAGAATAGCCCAACATGATTTCTTGGTAGTTTTGATTGCCTGCAATCCATTTCTTGGCCAAGTCTAGGTTGAGATAGTGGCGCATGATGTCAGAGGCATTGTCCAAGTCCTCAATGGTTTCAAAGAGAGGCACAATCTGCACACGGGCTTTTTCAGTATCGACTAGGCCAACTTCCTTGAGAAGGACAGCTAGCTCCAGCAAATCTGACACACTCTCTGAGTGGGAAATGATGTGCTGCTTGATGACTTCTTCTCCCAGCTTGTCCTTGAGCTCACGCGCTGCTTGGAAAATAGCCAATTCTTTTTGGAGCTGTTCAGATTTAGGAGCATGGGTGGCAGAAAGGATACGAGGATCTTCTTCCAGTACCTTGAGAAGAACATAGCACTTAGCTTCTTCTGAAAGGTTGCTGTAATCATCCACCACACGGGCTGAAGCCAAGAGTTCTGCTACGCTGGCCTCGTGGATGCTGGAATCTTGACGCATATCAATACTGGCCAGGTAAAAACCAAAGGCCTCAATAGCTTCCAGAAGCTCATTAAACTCTCCCTTAATCAGGGCAATGGCCTTGTTATCCTCAAGAGAGTTCTTAATAGCGAGCAGGTCTCTTTGAAATTCTTGAACATTGGCATAGCGGGGCTCAGCCTTTTTATCCTCAATCAAATACTCTTTGGTATTGTTGAGCTTCATCTTGATGTAGTGGAAGGCACGGCGGTAGGGTTCTCTCTCCCGATAAACGGAATTATCCTCAGACAGGCTGGCCATGGCTTCTACTTCTGGGCTGACATTGACAATGGTCGTGGACAGGGAGAAGGTCCGATAGAGACTGTGCAGCTTTTCATCATAGTAGTTCATGATGACTTCTGCCTGGGTAAGGGCTGATAGCTTCAAGGTTTCTGCAGTTACAAAAGGATTGCCGTCCCGGTCTCCCCCAATCCACATGCCCATAGTAATCGGGTGCGGATGCTGCAGGTGAATCCCCTTCTGGGCGGCCAGGCGTTTGTACTCGGTCTGCAACTTGGTCACGGCCTTAATAAACGAACTTTCATAGTAGTTCATGACATTGGTGATTTCATTGCTGACCTTGAGTTTTTTCTCCCGAATCATCTCTGTCTGCATGATGATTTCCACATAGCAGCGCAGCTCATCCAGCCATTTATCTCGGTTCATCAGTCCCAGACGAACATCCCGGTAACGGCGAAGGAGATTGTGAATTTTATGGGTCAATTCCAGCATGGACTGGCGCTGTACCTGAGTAGGATGGGCAGTCAGGACAGGGACTACATTCAAATGCTCCAAAATGTCCGCCGCATCATCTCGACCCGCCACCAGGTCGATGGTGGTGGACAATTTGCCCAGATAATCTTCACCGGCATTGTTCTTATAGTTGATCTCATAGGCCAAGTCCACATCCTCAGAGATATTGATGAGCAGGGGCAGGACAGCGAAATAGCGAGAAATCACAGCCAACTCATCATTGGTCATGGTTGCAATAATCTTCAAGAGCTCTTGATAGTTGTCTTCTGTCGATAAATCAGCCAGGGCAACAATCTTGTCAAATGTTTCTGCCGAAATCAGCTGTTTGGCTACATCTTTCAGAGTATCAGTCAGAATCATCACTTCTTCTTGGATGGCACTTTTGTTGTTGTAGTTTTCAAGTTTTTGAATAGACATTTGCTTACCTCTTTTTCCTTTAGCACATCAGAATAGGTCTAGGAGAGTGTTTGTTCAATTTCTTCTTCCAGCAATAAGCGGCGCTCATGGGCATCAATATTGAGCACAAAGGCCACTCCAATGGAAATGATAAGGAGGCTACTTCCCCCTTGAGATAGGAAGGGGAATGTTACCCCCGTTGCAGGAATCAGACCAGAAATCCCACCGATATTGACAAAGGTTTGAACCAAGAGCATACCGGCAATTCCCAGAGCCATCATGGCATTAAAGGGATCCCTGGCCCGGATACCCACCACAATAATCCGCAAAATCATAAAGAATAAGATTGCTAAGATTAAACTCGCTCCAATCAAGCCTAGCTCCTCAATGACAATGGAAAAAGCAAAGTCCGTATGGGCCTCAGGCAAGTAACCTTTCTTTTCAATGGAATTTCCTAAACCGCGTCCTAACCATCCACCATTACTCATAGCATAGTAGGAGTTAGAGAGCTGCAAACCTGCATTCGTCGCATCTTCAAAGGGATTGAAGAAGGCAGCGAAACGTTTGGCAATGTAACCAAAGACAGGAATTTTAGCAACAACATCTGCTCCGATAACCCAAATGGATCCAAGCAAGACCGTCGCCCCAACAGTAATCCCCATCAGAGCTGTTGAGAACCAGCGATACCCGATACCACTGACCGATAGCATAATAATGATAATCAAACTGATGATGGTTGCATTTCCCAAGTCAGGTAGGGTAACCACCAGACCCAGAAAAATTAAACTAACCACCCGCCAGTCATTGAGACGATTGGGAAATACCCTCCCCTTGGTCAAGGCCTGATAGTCATAGGTGCCGATATCAGACTGAATCCTATCAAACTTATGGGCCAAAAACCAGATAATAATCAGCTTCAGATACTCCGCCGGCTGCATACTAAAACCCGCAAAACGGATCCATCCATGAGCCCCATTGACTGGAGCAAAGAAACGAGAGGCTATCAAGAGGATAATTTCGACAACAATCACAATATTGACAACAGAACTTCTTCTCAGAAAACTCAAGCGCATCCGATAAATGATAAAAATCGCCACCAAACTAACCAACCAGAAGAGGGATTGGTTGATAACCAGGCGCATGGGATTTCCCCCTTGCTGTATCTGGTAGGCAGAAGTTGTCGAATAAACAATAATCAAACCTATAATGGACAGTATCAAATACGGGATAAGGATGGAATAATTTAGAAAATGCCTTTTCGCTATCTTCATTTTTTCTCCTATGTTTACAATTTTATAAAATGGGACTGAAATGGTTCAGTCACCTCAATATCACATTCATAGCTGGAATATTTTTACTATTATACCATAAAATTTCCATTTGAAGGAGGACCTGATATTTCCAGAAAAAGAGAGTGGGACAGAAATCGGTAATTTCGAAGAAATTTGATTTCGTCAACAAGTCTTTATTTCCAGTTGTTGAGCTTTAACAGTCTATCCCCAGACTGTTAAAGCCCACTCAACCACTGCGCTATAAGTACCTAAAACAAGTATAAAAGAGTTTGGAACTGCATTTGTCCCAAACTCCCTAATTGTCAAAGGTCTCTAAATAAAAGCGAATCGTATCTCCTTCTGAGATGGTCATCTCTTCTGCTCCTTTAGGTGCCATTTCATCGTTGACATCGTAGAGCCAGTAGGTATTTTTTGAAGCATCTTGACTAACACCATCAATAGAGAGGACCAGGCCCGCTTCTTCCTCCACTTCATAGTGTTCTTCCAGGATATCCATGACAGTGTCACCCTTTTCAAAAGTGATTTCCTTTTTGTCCACCTTGTCCCCAAAATCAACGATTACCCTTGCTTGAAGATGCTCTTCTGTTTCCACTTGGGATTTTGAATTGGACTGACAGGCCGCTAAAGCAAACAAACTCATTAAAACACTAAAACCTAAAACTATTTTTTTCATGATAAACAAATCTCCTTAATAACAAATATATAATCGGGTAAAAAAGGCTGGTTGACAGGGCATGCAACACGTCAAAGAAAAGACCATTGATCCAATAAAGGTACAAATTCGCTCCAAACTGAAAGGCAATCGGAATACTGATCCAGAAGCCATAGGTCAAGGTAACCAGTCCAGCCAGAATACTTTGTATCCAAATCCCACAGGAAAACTCCTTGGTCAGAGGCCAGACGAGATAGCGCCAGACCAGCATGAGAATCCCAAAACTGATGATTTGCCAGACCACAACCAGACTAAAGCCAAAGAGGAGACTAGAGCCAAGCATGGTTAAGGCCATCACTAAAAATGCATCCCAGAAGTCTAGATAGAGGAGACTGACAAAAAAGAAAGCCGTTACTGGCTTGACATTGGGAAAAGAAGCAAAGACTAACCGTAAGGCAATGCAAAGAGCAGCTAAGATAGCTATCCGACTCATTCTTTTTACTGACAATTTCCCTCTCCTTCTGTTTTCTTTCACTTACTACTCTAGCCCATTCCATTTTCTCTGTCAAGATAGAACCGCATACATTTCTTTTGATTTTTATCACTAATTACGTTAAAATGAGGATGATGAGAAAGAAATTAAAACCAATATTTGTCTTTGCTTTCTTCTTCGTATTTGTCGGTCTAATCTTGATTACAAGAGGCATTGCACAAGAGGCAAGAAAAGAAAGTACAAATTCATCCAATACAATCAGTAGCTCTGTAGCTACTCCTTCGACCACGACCGAATCTGGTCCTTATCATATCACCAATGCCTTGGAAATGAAACCTATCATCGATGTATCTGGCTGGCAACTGCCTTCTGAAATCGACTATGATACTCTATCGCAGCATATCTCAGGTGTCATTGTCCGTGTCCAAAGTGGCTCCCATACAACAAAAGACAACAGCGCTTCCGATGCCAATGGTTTGGACAAGTCCTACAAAACCCATATCAAGGAATTTCAAGCTAGAAATGTCCCTGTCGCAGTCTATGCCTATGTCACTGGCAATAGCATCAAGTCCATGGAAAAAGAAGCTACCAGTTTCTACAAGGCTTCTTCCAAGTACAAACCTACTTTCTACTGGCTGGATGTAGAAGAAAAAACCATGGAAGATATGAATGCTGGGGTTGAAGCCTTCCGTGCTAAATTATCAGCATTGGGAGCTAAAAATATCGGCATTTATATCGGTACCTATTTTATGGAAGAACACAGTATTTCCACCGAAAAATTTGATGCCGTTTGGATTCCAACCTATGGCTCAGATTCTGGGTATTATGATGCTGCTCCAAAGACTGACTTGGACTATGATTTGCATCAATACACCTCGCAAGGCCGCCTCAATGGCTTTAAACATGCCTTGGACTTAAACATTGTAACAACCCTCAAGGACCCAAATGAAGTCTACCAGCGGCTCTTTACAGTTCCTGAAAAATAGTTCACTCCTATTCGCCACCCCTTTGTAAAAGAGGTGGCGTTTTCATTTTCTTTTCCTACTTCATTTTGCCCAAAAAAGTGGTATAATGTTTCCATCTCATTTTTTGGAGGAATCTATGACTTCTTGGATTGCAAGAATCATCAAGGGGATGATTATCGCCCTTGGATTTATCTTACCTGGAGTATCTGGCGGTGTTCTAGCAGCTATTCTGGGGATTTACGAACGAATCATCCGTTTTCTGGCCCATATTCGTGAAAACTTTGTAGAAAATATCCTCTTCTTTATTCCAGTGGGGATTGGTGGAATTTTGGGTATTGCCCTCTTTTCCTTCCCAGTTGAGTTTCTTTTGAAACATTATCAGGTACCTGTCTTATGGGGATTTGCTGGTGCCATCGTAGGAACTATTCCCAGCTTGGTTAAAGAATCAACAAAGAAAAGTTCTCGTGATATGACGGATAAGATCTGGTTAGTGGGAACCTTTGTTCTATCTGGACTCCTGCTCTATTTCCTAAATGATCTCGTTGGAACTATCCCTGCTAACTTTGTCGGTTTTGTGTTGGCCGGTGCCCTTATTGCTCTTGGTATTCTGGTGCCAGGTCTTAGTCCCTCAAATCTCCTTTTGATTCTGGGACTCTACACACCGATGCTGGATGGTTTTAAGTCTCTGGATTTGGTAGGAACCTTCCTGCCTATCGCTATTGGTGGCCTCTTAGCAATGCTGGCCTTTTCCAAGGCCATGGACTTTGCCTTGGAGCACTATCATTCCCGCGTTTACCACTTTATCATCGGTATCGTCCTCTCCAGTACCCTCCTCATCCTTCTGCCAAATCCAAGCAGTAAAGAAGCTATCTCCTATGCTGGTTCAAATATCCTAACCTGGACTGTAGCTCTGATTCTCTTTGTTCTAGGAGTTTGGTTGGGCCTTTGGATGAGCAAACTTGAGGAAAAATACAAATGAGCAAAAAAGTCAAGATAAAGAAAACTTTAGTAGACCAAATTTTAGACAAGGCTAATATCCCTCACGATAGCCTTGTTTTAAATGCTCTAGATGGCCCCTTACCAGATGGTATCAAACCACAAGACATTTACAAAACCCTGGCCCTGACAGGTGACAAGACTGGACCCTTGATTGGGATTCTGCCCATCACCCAGCACCTTTCTGAGAAAAAATTGGCCAAGGTCTCCGGCAACAAGAAGGTCACCATGATTCCCCAAAAGGATTTGGAGAAAACCACAGGCTATGTCCATGGGGCCAACAACCCTGTTGGTATCCGACAAAAACACAAATTTCCAATTTATATCGACCAAGCAGCTCTGGATGCTGGAAGTATGATTGTTTCAGCAGGCGAAATCGGCCGCTCCATCCGCATAGACAGTCAGACCCTCGTAGACTTTGTTGGAGCAAGTGTTGCCAGTATTAGTGAAGGAGAACATGAAAAATGAAAATCTATTTTGTACGTCATGGTAAAACGGAATGGAACCTGGAAGGTCGCTTCCAAGGATACTCTGGCGATTCGGCTTTGTTACCAGAAGCCTTTGAAGAAATCCAGCTCTTGGGCCAACATTTGGCGGATGTACCTTTTGACCGCATTTTTTCCAGCGATTTGAAGCGGGCACATGTCACAGCCGAGCTGATTCACCAAGCCAACCACCACTCAAAAATTGTCGAAACCACTCCCCAACTTCGAGAGTGGGACTTTGGTCGCTTGGAAGGGACAAAAATCCGTCTGTTGCAAGACATCTATCCGCAGCAATACGCTGCGCTTAAGAACAATCTAGCTCAGTTCAAGAGCAACATGTTTGATGCAGAATCTGTCTATCAGGCCACCCAGCGCATTATTCAGTTTGTCAAAGGTCTGAAAGATAGCCAGGCTGAAACAGTCCTCATCGTCAGTCACGGAGCTATTCTGACAGCTTCAATTCGGACCTTACTGGGCTTTGGACCTGCCCAATTACGGCAGCGAGGCGGACTGGATAATGCCTCTGTTACGATTTTAGAAACCCTGGATTTTGAAAGTTATACAGAAATCAGCTGGAATGATACAAATTACAAACTACCAGAAGTAGCCAGTGTGGTAGCCAGCTAGACCAAACTGAGTGGAGCCCTCGCTCCCTCAGTTTTTTGCAGAGTAAATATTCTTGCTGATTTTTTCAACTATCTATGATAGAATAGGACTAGCAGACTTTGGAGGAATGAAATTAGTTATGTCTAATCAACACATTGAAGAATTAAACGACCAACAGATTGTCCGCCGTGAAAAAATGGCTGACTTGGCTGAACAAGGTATTGATCCTTTTGGTAAACGTTTTGAACGAACCAGCAACTCTGGTCAACTCAAGGAACTGTATGCTGACAAGACCAAGGAAGACTTGCATGAATTGAATGAAACAGCGGTTATCGCTGGCCGGCTGATGACCAAACGTGGAAAAGGCAAGGTTGGCTTTGCCCACATCCAAGACCGCGAAGGCCAAATCCAGATTTATGTCCGCAAGGACTCTGTCGGCGAAGAAAACTATGAGATTTTCAAAAAGGCTGACCTGGGTGACTTCCTCGGAGTAGAAGGGGATATCATGCGGACAGACATGGGGGAGTTGTCCATCAAGGCAACCAAATTGACCCACCTGTCCAAGGCCCTTCGTCCCCTGCCTGAGAAATTCCATGGCTTGACAGATATTGAAACCATCTACCGCAAGCGCCACTTGGACCTGATTTCAAACCGGGATAGCTTTGAGCGCTTCGTTACCCGTTCAAAAATTATCTCTGAAATCCGCCGCTACTTAGATGGACTTGGTTTCCTAGAAGTGGAAACCCCTGTTCTTCACAATGAAGCCGGTGGTGCTGCTGCCCGTCCTTTTATCACCCACCACAATGCCCAAAACATTGACATGGTCCTGCGGATTGCGACAGAGTTACACCTTAAACGCCTGATAGTCGGCGGTATGGAGCGGGTCTATGAAATCGGCCGTATCTTCCGTAATGAGGGAATGGACGCCACCCACAACCCTGAGTTCACCTCCATCGAGGTCTATCAGGCCTATGCCGATTATCAAGACATTATGGACTTGACAGAAGCCATCGTCCAGCATGCAGCCCGGGCTGTCAAGGGGGATGGACCTGTAACCTACCAAGGAATCGACATCGCCATTCATGAGCCCTTCAAGCGGGTTCACATGGTGGATGCCATCAAGGAGATTACTGGCGTAGACTTCTGGCAGGAAATGAGTTTGGAAGAAGCCCAAGCCCTTGCCAAGGAGCATCATGTTCCCCTTGAAAAGCACTACAACAGTGTTGGCCATATCATCAATGCCTTCTTTGAAGAATGTGTCGAAGAAAGCCTGATTCAGCCAACCTTTGTCTTTGGCCATCCAGTCGAAGTATCTCCTTTGGCGAAGAAAAACGACCAAGACCCCCGCTTCACTGACCGCTTTGAACTCTTTATCATGACCAAGGAGTACGGCAATGCCTTTACCGAATTGAACGATCCAATCGACCAGTTGGAACGCTTCAAAGCCCAGGCCCAAGCCAAGGAACTGGGAGATGACGAAGCAACCGGTATCGACTACGATTTCGTCGAAGCCCTCGAATACGGCATGCCACCAACTGGTGGACTTGGCATCGGCATCGACCGCCTAGTCATGTTGCTGACGGATACAACAAACATCCGCGATGTCCTCCTCTTCCCAACGATGAAGAACTTATAAATTATTCTTTTATACAAAGCAACCTCCTTCGAATGAATTCGAAGGAGGTTTTTGTGTCAACCATTCCAATCATAACTATAGTACAATCTTAAATTGAAGATATCTTTTATTTTTTTATAACCTCAAATTCTTCTCAGAATTTTTTTCATCAAAAAGAAACAGCCAGTGCCTGAGACACTGACCGCTTCCAGGAGATTATGAAAAAGAAAAGTTTTAGGATTGTTTATAGTATAGAGCTAGGACCTTAAAACTAGCTTAACTTTTTTGGCAGATACCCTATTGATATCATTTTTTCTCTCTACTCAACCTCCACTCGCCTTTATCTCTAATATATCCTCTAGTTTCAGTAATTGGTATCTCTCACTTGTTTTAATAGTGATTTCGATTGGGTTTAGCTCAGTCACTTGGCCCCAGTAGCTGATTTTGGTCTTACCAGTCCGGACAAGGAACTCTCCCGTCAATTGACTGGCATAGAGCTGGCCTATCAGGGTCAGCTTTTCTGCCTGGGTCAGACTGGTACTCAAATCTAGCCTGTTTTTATCATTAGCCAGTGAGCTCGTATGTTCGGATAGAAAGAAGCCTAACCATTTCATCATGCCCCTATCGCGGTGTTCACGCGCGGATTGAAAGGGGAGATAGTTACGATCCACCATCTTATCTGAGACCATCCAATCCTCCTGCAGAATGCCCTCCAATCAATCGACTTCTCTCCAGACTTCGGGAAGCTTCCAGGAGGGCATTTCCCTTTTGAAGCAAGGAAAAGCCAAACTGATTTCGGATGGCATCAATGGCTGATTGGAGCCTTTCTTCTTTTTCTAGGGTTTCCACATCATCAAAGAGGGAAATATAGGCAAGGGATTCATCCACCAGACCTGAATAATAGACAGAAATCATTCGGACTGCTCCACCTTTATATTTTTTCCTAAGGAGGGAAATGACCGTTTCTGCTAATTGTCGGGTCAGGTTGGTCGGTTCTATGGTCATCTGGGCTTGAAAGGGACGTTGGTCCTCTCTTGAAGAATATCTCAGTCCGATGGAAACCCGGGTTGCTTTCTTATGCAGCCACCTCAGCCGAATAGCCACCTGCTCGGCCATTTCCCGAAAGACTAGCTCAATCTCTGTTTGCTTGACATAGTCTCTAGGGAGAACCTGAGAATTGCCCAGACCCTTTGTCTTTGGTTTGTAGGGCTGATGAACATTGCTCTCATCAATGCCATTGGCATGAAAAAAGAGGTCCAGACCTACTACACCCAATTCTTTTTTCAGAATGTCGGGGTTGAAATTGGCCAATTCTTTGATAGAATAGATTCCCAGCTTATGGAGTCGCTTTTCCATCCGCTCTCCAATGCCCCAAAAATCCGTCAGTTTGGGGATATTCCAGACCTTCCTTTCAACATCTTGATAGGACCAATTAGCCCGCATGTTCTCTGTATATTTGGCCTCGTTGTCCAGGGCCAGTTTGGCTAGCAGGGGATTGCTGTTGGACATGCCCACTGTGGCATAGACGCCCGTCTTTCGCCAGATTTCCCGTTGCATATCGGCAGAAATCCGATCCAATTTTTCCTTCCTGCTCATGGTCTTATCTGGGATAAAATAATTGAGGGAGGAGGTCAAATCAATAAAACCCTCATCAATCGAATAGGGAAGAATATCGTCAATGCTGGCATAATTTTGGAAGATATGCTGAATTTCGATATTTTTTTCGATATACTTGTGCATACGTGGAGGAACAATGACAGATCTTTGAGCCCATTCCTCCACATAACGGACATAGTCTGGGGTAATCGGCAAGCCCTGCCGTTTGGCATTGGCATAGGAAAATTTGCGGGTATAGATATCAAAGGGAAGGTCAGAGCTTCTGCCGACATTGGCCTGTCCAAAGACCTTTTTAAACATAGGTGAGGCTGCCAAAATCAAGCCGTTGGAATTATCAGCTCGACTCATGACACAGAGGACTGCTTTCAAGGGGTGGAGGCCTCTGTCCACACACTCAACACTGGCATAGAAGGACTTCATATCCACAAAGGCAATATCCGATTGGGGTTCCCGTGAATAATCAAAGTAGCCCATGGCCTAGCCCTCCAGCGGTGTGAAATGCCCTATAATTTTTCCTACGATTTTTGGACGATCTTCTGCAGCAGCAAAAAGATCCGTATAGTCAGGATTGAGGGATACCAGACGGTAACCATCCTCCTCTAAGTAAACTTTTTTAATGTAGGCTCGTTCATTCCAGACCACAGCGTAGACAGCTCCATCATAATCAAAGCCTCCCTCACGAATCAGGGCTACTTCTCCACTCAGATAAACAGGCTCCATAGAATCTCCCTTGATCCAGGTCGCAATATCATAGCTGTATTCCTTATCCGTCCAGACCTCTATGGATTCGTACTCATCATAGAGACCTTCTCCTAGACCAGCAGAAAGGGCGATATCATCCAGGACTCGGATGCTGTACAACTCAAGCACCTTATTTTCCCGCTGACTTGCCAAAAGTTGGTCCGCATAGCTTTCCAGCTTTTCTTGGTTAGGATCATGTAGCCGCAGGTAGGTCTCTACTATCTTGTACTCTGCCTCGAAATAGGCTGTCGACACAGAGAGGACTTCTGCCAGTTTTTCAATATTTTGACGGTTTGGTTTAGCCTTGCCACTTTCCCAAGCAAAATAGGATTGACGAGAAATATGCAGTTCCCGGGCCATATCGGACTGGCTCATGCCCAGCTCCTCTCGCCTCTTTTTTAAGATTCGTGGTGAAAACATCTCTTCCTCCTTATCAAAACATTCTTTGCCAACCAGGACACCATCGTCTTTTCCTCCCTTGACTCCATGTTCTGTCTGCAAAAGCATGTCAGTTTTATAACTGACACTAGTATACACTAATTTAGGTAATCTGTCTACTGGAAATTGATTTTTTTCATCCAAAGCAGGATAGCTCTCATGAATGTCCTGTATGTAGGGCTGTTCATCGCTTTATTAGTTCAAAAAAAGGCAAAGAAATTGTCCAACTTTTGAAGGAGAGCAACTCCAACAATGTGATTTTGTTTGTTTTTATCACGATGTAAGCATATTAAATGCAATGTATCAAATAATTTGATATAATCTTGTTATTATTTTCACAGAGTGGTTTGCTGACTGAGTAGACTGACTGCCCCTGCCCTAGTTTTTTAACTGGGTAATATAAAAGAGTGATATAGAAAAAGATGAAAAAGAAAATTAAAATCGAGAAGAGTAGAATCCTTTTAAAACAGGCCTTGCTCCATTTGTTGCTGGAAAAACCTTATAAGAAGATTTCCATACAAGATCTGTGCCATCAGGCCAAGGTTGGACGGTCTACTTTTTATAATCATTACGATGATAAGAATGATTTGTTAGAAAACACGATTGCTTATTACAGCCAAATTGCCCAAGAGACTACGGTTCATGCTTTTGTTACAGAAGATAATATGGACCTTCGTTCCAATTTGATTCGAGACTACCATACTGCAGTCCAGTACAGTATGGTCATTCAGGCTCTCTTCTCTGTTCATTTGCCTAACGCAGATTTTGAAGCCAATATGCGTCAGGTTCTGTTTGATAAATATCAGGTACTTCTTGCCAATAGTGAGTCATCCAGTCTGATTCCTGAAGAATTAGCAGTGAACCTCTATGCGGCAAATGCCTTGACGGTTACAAAATACATTGCCTACCATCCTGATTCTGCGAACATTGAGGATTTGGCCAATTTTATGGTCCATATTTATAACCACCTCTTTAAGTCCCCAACCCAGGCAGAAGAGGTCCTTCCTAAGGATACAGAGCCCTTACCTACCTCTGACGAGACTTCAGAGTACGAATACCAACAGCCATCCACATGAGAAAAAAGCCTGAGAGAAAAGAGGCCACTGAAAAAGTAATCAACCAAAAAAATCAGTCAATAAAAAACGAATGATGTTTGCTCTTTGAAGTAAAAAGATAGCACATCATTCGTTTTTTGTATCATACTCCTGCATATCAGAAGTCATCATTCATAATATTTTTTATGTTATTGACTTTTTCAGTGGACTTGAGAGAAAACTCAGGCTTTTTCCTTATTTTCAAAATAGTCTCTCACTCGAGGAGCCACTTCTTTACCATAGAGTTCGATAGCCCGAAGGACATCTTCGTGAGGCAGAGAGCCCACCGGCAAATGCAGGAAGAAGCGATCCAAGTCCAGGGTCTCAATGATGTGGATGATCCTATTGGCCACATGTTCTGGATCGCCAACAATGGTTGCTCCTTGATCAGACAAGGAGTGCAGGTAGTCAGCCTTGGTCATCTCCCGCCAGTGAGGACGGTCCTTGGCGATGTTGTCCACTGTTTGCTTATTGGGATAGAAGTATTCTTCCACAGCCTTTTCATGATTGTCTGCAATCCAGCCCCAGGAATGGGCAGCGACCTTGATACGACTTTGAGGATGACCCTCATTGGCTGCGATTTTACGGTAGGCATCTGCTAGAGGTTTGAAGTGTTTTGGAGCAGTACCGATGACAGCATAGACGATAGGCAGTCCTAGCTGGGCAATCTTGACCGTTG
>Ga0116175_1001362_pt1 | contig 15759 bp, 11 predicted proteins | sample AD_UKC125_MetaG_FD_89802 | JGI IMG/M metagenome (GOLD analysis project Ga0116175, IMG submission 89802) | Active sludge microbial communities of municipal wastewater-treating anaerobic digesters from USA - AD_UKC125_MetaG | ecosystem: Engineered > Bioreactor > Anaerobic > Digestate | place: USA... | reverse complement strand
CTAAGGCTGCTGATTCATGGACATTTAGTCCATATTGATGGGAATATTTATATAGTCCTATTTTACTTGTATATTGTGGTTTTACTTTTATTATTTGTATTCCTTCTCTTTTAGCCTTTGATATGTTTTAGCATTATTTTTGTATGCTGCTTACTACCTCCTTTGATTTTGTTTAGTAGGATTTTGTTTCCAAACTAATTATACTAAACATTCAGGGGCTTTTCTATGTTTTTAGTGTTATTTATAGGTTTTTGCATCCTTTTAGACGTATTTTATCTCCATAAAATCAAATTTATATCATAGTCATAATTTTTTGCGGAAACTCAAGGTAAATATATGTTGATTAATGATTTTTGTTATGATACCATTTTTCATATATACTATACACTATTACATTGACAATCATGGATAAATTTCATAAATAGTTTAAATATAAGAGAGGAGAAAAGGTATGAAAACTAATGTTTATATACTTTATGGAGGAAAATCAGTAGAACACGAGGTGTCATTAAAATCTGCATCGGCAATATTAAATGCTTTAGATAGAAATAAATTTAATGTTTATCCCGTATATATTACAAAAGAAGGTATATGGTGTAGTTTAGGATTATTGGAAGAAAAAATAGAAGATATAAGTCAGCTACAAGTAAAACCAACCACTACTGTAGCTAAATCCATAGGAGAATTCTTAGCAAATGATTTTAAAGAAGGTGAAAAAAACATCATATTCCCTGCTATTCATGGAATTAATGGAGAAGATGGCACTATACAAGGTCTCTTAGAATTAATTGATGTTCCTTATGTAGGAAATGAAGTACTATCCTCTGCAGTAGGGATGGACAAAGTAATAATGAGGGATATTTTTGCCAAACATAATATACCTCAAACAAAATATACCTCCTTTAGATTACATAGTTGGAAAGATAATGAAGAAAAATGCTACAAACAAGTGGAAGAAAAGATTGGCTATCCTTGCTATATTAAACCTGCCAATTCTGGTTCTAGTGTTGGAATATCCAAAGCTGAAAATAGGAAAGAACTTAAAAACTCCTTCCAAGAAGCTTTTCTATATGATTGTAAGATAATAGTAGAAAAAGAAGTGATAGGCAGAGAAATGCAGACCTCTGTTATAGGAAATGATTATCCCAAGGCTTCTATATCAGGAGAATTCATCATGGAAAGACCTTTCTTCGATTATAACGCTAAATACATAGATGGTTCTATAACTCCTGTAGTCCCTGCCCGATTAGAGCCTAATGTGGCAAATAAGGTAAGGGAAATGGCTGTTAAAGTATTCAAGATACTAAATTGCTATGGCCTAGCTAGAGTAGATATATTCGTCACTGATGATAATGAGATATTAGTTAACGAAGTAAATACCATGCCAGGATTTACCTCACTAAGTATGACACCAGTTCTATGGGAAGCCACCAATGGTACTACCTATGCTGAGTTAATCGAATGGCTAATAAATTTAGCCTTTGAAAGATATCAACAGAAAAAAGCTATACTATATACGAGGAGCGTTGAAGAATGATAAGGCGTAAATTAAAAGAAATAGAAAAAATGGCTAAAGGCTTTAGTTTAGCAGAAGAATATGAGGAAATCTATATTGAAGGAGTATCTACAGATTCTAGAAGTATAAAAAAAGGACAGCTATTCATTCCATTGATAGGAGAAAACTTCAATGGGCATAATTTTGTAAAAGAAGCTATAGAAAAAGGTGCTACTGCTACCCTATGGGCAAAAAGTGAGCCAATACCCTCTTTAGATTTTCCTATAATATTGGTGGAGGACACCTTAAAAGCTCTCCAAGACTTAGCAAAAGAATATCGAAATCAATTGGATATCAAAGTAATAGGTATAACGGGTAGCAATGGGAAAACCTCAACAAAAGATATTTTGGCTAGCCTATTAAGTACTAAATATAAAACTCAAAAAACCCTTGGGAATCTAAATAATCATATAGGTACACCCCTTACTATTTTAAACCTAGATGAGGATACTGAAATGGCCGTTATTGAAATGGGTACCGACAATTTTGGGCAGATATCTCTATTGACCTCTATAGCTAAACCAGATGTAGCCATGATAACTAACATTGGCGAAGCTCATCTAGAGGGATTGAAGACTAAAGAAAATATAGCAAAAGCAAAATTGGAAATTCTAGAAGGTTTAAATAAAGAAGGAATATTTGTATACTATGGAGATGATCCAATACTTAGTAAAATAATTAAAGAAATCAATATCAATCAAAGGATATTGACCTATGGTATAGAAAAAACTAATGATTATCGCTGCGAATTAAATATGGTAGATGAAAATGGTATATCCTTTAAGCTTAAATCTCCTTATGAACAGGATTACTTTTTACCAATGCTAGGAAGCCACAATATGCTTAATGCTACAGGAGCTATTGCAATAGCTAGGTATTTTAATATACCAATTAAGTCCATCCAAGATGGTCTATACCATGTGGAGAAAACTGGTATGAGAAATGAACTAGTATTTGCAGAAGGATTTACCATATTAAACGATTCTTATAAATCTAACCCCTCTAGCCTCCTAGCAGCACTGGATACTCTATATAGTATGAAACAATACGAACAAAAGATAGCCGTAATCGGTGACATGCTTGGGCTTGGAGATGAAGAAATTAAAATGCATGAAGAAATTGGGAAAAAAATAAATCCTAAAGAGGTAGAATATTTATTTACTATTGGACCTTTAGCAAAGCATATTGCCAAAACAGCTGGAATAAATTTTGATAAGGATAAAATAATATCCTGTAATAATAAAACTCAACTAGTGGAAAAATTAAAAAAGGTCATCAAGCCTAAATCCATTATATTGATTAAGGCTTCTAGACCTTTGGAGCTAGAAAAGGTAGTGGAAAGATTACAAAAAGAAGTAATCCTATCCAAAGATGAAGTAGTTTGAGATATTATCGGTGAAGAATTCTTCACCGATTTATTTTAGTCTATTTTTTATAATGACTATTTTAATATCTCCATAACTTATGTATTCAGGAAGAACATCTTTTATGGGTTTTAATCTATCTAATCCTATTTCATCTATAGCTGATAGTATCTTTTTTTCTTTATTAGAATCATCTATAAATCTAGACCAATCTACCCTTTCACCCCTTTTTTCACACTTTTCTAAATGCTTGATTATAGTATCTATAGTAAAATCTCTCTTTTTAGCAATCTCCTCTAAGGACAAACCTTCTAGATAGCACTCATAAGTTAGATCATATCTATCCTTGGATCCTTCTTTTATTTGTTTTTCTATCTCTATCTTTTTGATATTAGAGGTATCTATTTTATTTATATCCACATAATCTTTTATGATATTGATAAAATATTCTCCATAGTTTTCATATTTTTTTATACCTACACCTTTAATATTTAAAAACTGCTCTTTATCTTGAGGAAAGTAGGTAGCCATCTCCTTTAAAGTTGAGTCATGAAATATTATAAATGGGGCTACACCCTTTTGTTGAGCCAATCTATATCTATACTCCCTTAACTCCTCAAACAATTCCTCATCATAATTTTCATCTATATAATCTAAATCCAAAGTTCTTTTTTTGATAATTTGTTTTGCTTCTAGAAGATCCTTTTTATGAAATACCTTTACCTCTCCTTTTAATACTTGAATAGAAGCTGAAGTCAATTTTAAAACTGGATACTTGTCCGCTGTCATGTAAATGTAGTCCATAGCTACTAAGGTCATGATGATTTCCTTTAAAGCTGATTCTGAATATTCTTTCATAATCCCATAAGTAGATAGATTATCTAGACCTAATTCTAATATCCTCTTACTTTCAGATCCCCTTAATATCTGAGTTATCATTGTTACTCCATATTTTTCTCGAACCCTATATATACAGGAGAGAATCTTCTGAGCTTCTATTGTAATATCTACCATCTCCGATTGACTCAAACAATTGCCACAATTATTACATTTTTCATCTTCTATTTCTTCGCCAAAATAAATCAATATGCTATTCCGTAAGCAATCATTGGTATTACAATAATCTACTAAGTACTGAAGATTTTCATACAACATAAGCTCCCTTTCTGGGGAATAGGTGCTATTTTGAATTAAATACTTTTGTTTAACTATATCCCCTGGGGAATAGAGAAGTATACAATCGCTAGGCTCTCCATCCCTTCCTGCCCTCCCTGCCTCTTGATAATAGGCCTCCATATTTTTAGGCATATTATAATGAATAACAAACCTAATATCTGGCTTGTCTATACCTAGACCAAAGGCATTGGTAGCTACAATTATCCTTACCCGATTGTGTATAAAATCCTCCTGATTTCTGCTACGTACATCATCGGCCATCCCGCCATGATAAGCTACAGCCGATATATTCTTATCCTGCAGCCTTCTAGTCAAGGATTCTACGGTCTTCCTAGTAGCACAATATATTATTCCAGACTCCTCCTGAAAGTTGTTCTCTAGATAGTTCATTAAATAGTTAAATTTGTCCCTAGCCTTCACTACCTGGTAAAATAAATTAGGCCTATCAAATCCCACCACGGATATCAATGGATTTCTTAATCCTATTAATCTATTTATCTCATCTACTATTTCTTTGGTAGCAGTAGCAGTATAGGCTGATACCACAGGCCTTTTGTTTAAATTGTTGATAAACCTAGGTATCTCAAGATAGCTAGGCCTAAAATCATGGCCCCATTGGCTTATACAGTGAGCTTCATCTACAGCAACCATGGAAATATCTATATCCTTTACCAAATTTAAAAATTGATATGTATTCAATCTCTCTGGTGCCACATATACTATTTTGTACTTTCCATTTTTAATGTCTTCTATTCGATGATACTGTTCTTTCTGGTCTAAAGTACTATTTATATAGGTTCCCTCTATACCTATTTCTTCTAGTGAATCCACTTGATCTTTCATCAAAGATATTAGAGGAGAGATAACTAAGGTTATCCCATCAAATAAAATAGCAGGCAATTGATAACAAAGGGACTTGCCACCACCAGTAGGCATTACCCCTAAAACATCTCTTCCTTTTAAAGTTTCTTCTATTAATTTTTGTTGTCCTTTCTTAAATTCATCATACCCAAAATAGGTCTTCAATGCATGCTTAATATTCATATATTTCATTGCCTCCTATGAGCTTTAACTATAACATAAATTCGAAAAAATAAACTATTATAGATAATATACTTACTATAATCTTCTTTGGAATAGATACCTTTTGTTCCTCAACAATAGGATTAGGTATATAATTATAATCTTTTCCTATTTTCAAACTTTGTCCTATATAATTTTGTATCTCCTCCTCCAAATGTTCAGCAAACTGTTCACTATCGATAACGACCATGGTTTCTGTACTTAAATGAACACTTCTAGAATCAAAATTAAAAGAACCTACTGCTGATATCCTATTATCAAATATGCATGATTTTGCATGGATAGAACCAGGACCTTGAAATTCATATACATTGGCATTACTATCCACTATATCCTTTCTATGATTCATATACCCTGATATAGCAAAAGGATTAGGGCTTACTGCTAAAGAATTAGTAAGTATATCAATATTTTCTGCAGTAATATCCTTATCTTCTAAATATTTAACCATACTATTTGTGGGTATAATATAAGGGCTTTGAATCAATATAGATTCTTGAGACTTCTCTGCTAAGCTTACTAATTCATACCAACACCAAGGCTCCTTATTTAAGCCTTCTATAGGATTGTGTATCAATGTAATTTTTTTAGTAGGCAAAGATAAATCCATCCAATCATAGGAATTATTAAATATTTCTGGATTGGTTTTTCTCATAGATTCAAGTTTATCCATTAGATATTGAGCTTTTCTATTTCCCTTTTTATGCTGTCTTTTAGTTAACTTTTTAGTTGGATACTTAGAAAATTCATGTTTCCACACTTGATTAAAATAATCTTCTAATTGAAAAATAACACTAGAATGATAATTAACCTCGTCTGTATTTAATATGAGTACATCTCTATCATAAACTACATCTATATTTAAATCATTTTGAGGAACAAAATATTTATCTCCAATATTTCTTCCTCCTATGATTGCTAATTTGCTATCCGCTATTATAAATTTATCATGTAATCTATTATTCCAAGTCCAAGGTTTCAATAGAGTAAAAGGCTCATAAAACTTTAATTCTATATTAGGATGATCTGTAAAAGCATATATCACATCCTTAAGATTGCCTTCTAGATGATGAAACATACCATCTAATATAAAACGAACCTTAACTCCTCTATCTGCAGCCTCCAATATACTCCCTAAAAATATATCTGTAGATATCCCATCATGGATAGTATAATAGGATATATCTAAAGTCTCTTCAGCCCTTTCAATTAAATCCACTCGAACCAGTCCAGAATAATATCTATCTTCTACAAGGACTGCCCTATCTTGACCAATACCTTCCCCATAAAATCTATCTACTGGATGAGTTACTAAATACTTGCTATTCTTCGGCTTATGTAAAGCAAATATTAAGACTCCAAATATAAATGCATATAAGATATAGAAAATTAAAAAATAAATAATATAAGTACATATCTCCCTAAAATCCACTACTACAGCACCTCTTCTTGTTCTTATTAATCCTATAATTAACATCCTATTCAATATTATTTACCCTTTCATAAAACTTTTATAGGTTATTAAAAAATCATAAACTTTATAAACTAGCCATATGCCTTCTAATTTATATGATATATAAATTTATTTTTATATCTCCATTATAACATTAATCCTATTCCTCTTCACTTACACTCTGGGATAGAATTTTCTTAATATTTTGAAATTCATTAGACATGGAATCCACTCCCTTGCATCCTATGCAAATTTTAACAAAAGCATGTCCGATAACCCTATCATAAAAATCTATTCAGATGATACTTCCATAATAAACTGCATAATATATTTTATATGGTAAATGACTTTAAAAATATGATACAATTATGATAATAAGTATCTTTATTATTATAATATAATAAGGATGGTGAGGTTTATGAATGCCAAAAGAATATTTTTAGGACTCATCTCCTTTATTCTTGCCATAAGCTTGGTTGGCTGTATTGAAAAATTTACATGCTCTAATATATGTTGTCAAATTAAATCTGGAGAGAATATTACCTTTTTTATAGCATCAGATCCCCATTATATGTCTAAAGAACTATTTGACGATGGGAAGGCTTTTGAAACATTTCTAACTACTGGAGATGGAAAACTAATAGATTATTCTAATGAAATTTTTGATGCTTTTATAAGGGATATAAAGAGATTAAAACCAGATATACTTATAGTTCCTGGAGATTTAACCTGTAATGGAGAAAAGGAAAGTCATATAGAATTTACAAAGAAACTTAAAACTATACAAAAGATGGGTATATGTGTATTTGTAGTCCCTGGAAATCACGATATAGAAAATCCCTGGGCTAGAAAATATGTAGAAAATGAACTCATTAAAATAGATAGCATAACTAGTGAAGAATTTGAAGATATATACTATCCCTTTGGATATAAAGACGCTGTATCAATAGATAATAATTCCCTAAGCTATCTAGCTACCCCAGCAGAAGATGTTTGGCTACTGATGCTAGATTCAGCAAAATATAAACGTAATAAATTGAGGGATGGTCCTGAAATGGGTGGAGAGATCTCTTCAAAGACCCTAGAATGGGTAAAAGAATGTGCTAATTTAGCTAAAGAAAACAACGCCAAACTCATAGCAGTAATGCACCATAGCCTATTGAATCATAGCAATATAGTTAACGATGATTTTACAATTGAAAATAATGAAGAGGTTGTAAAGGTGTTTCAAAACTGTGGAATAGAAATAGTACTTACAGGCCATATACATCTGCAAGATATTAAATCCCACAAAGAAAACGGAAAAACCATATACGATATTGCTACATCTTGTCTAACTGCATATCCCAATCAATATGGCATATTAAAATTTGAACCAGATAAAGGATATGATTATAGAACAAATAGAATAGATATGAAAGGATGGGTAGAGGAAAATAAAATTACTGACGAAAACCTAGTCCATTTTGCTGAATACTCTAGAAACTTCTTCCAAAGACGAAGCTATGATAAATACTATGATTCCCTATTAGAAATATCTAAATACTCCGATGATGAGATGAAAGCCATATCTGAGACTATGTCTATACTCAATTTAAGATATTTTGCCGGATTTAGAAATGAAGCTTTACATGATATATTTACTACAGAGGGATTTAAAATATTATTGGAATCTGCCCCTAATTTTGTACGAGACTATGCTTTAAGTATGTTCAATGATGAAAAAACCGACAACAACAGGCTATTTATCCCTTTATCCTTAAATGATGCAAATAAAAAATAATATGGTAAAATTATACTAAATAGGATATCCTATATTTAATGGTTAAATTCTAATAACAAGGTATCTTTTATACCATATAGAGGAGGTTGAAACATGGATTTTCAAGTAGGTAAAAACTATTATGGTTTTAAATTATTAGATCAATATGAAATAAGGGAAATTCAATCTATCGCAAGGGTTTTCATCCATGAAAAATCTGGTGCAAGGCTATTATATTTAGAAAATGATGATGATAACAAGGTGTTTTCCATAGGTTTTAGAACTCCCCCTTGGGATAGCACTGGAGTACCTCATATAATAGAACACTGTGTTCTTTCTGGTTCTAGAAAATATAAAACCAAAGAGCCCTTTATGGATATGGTAAAAGGTTCCCTTCAAACCTTTATAAATGCTATGACCTTTAGCGACAAGACCTTGTATCCAGTAGCTAGTAGAAACGATAAGGATTTTTTTAATCTAATGGATGTATACTTAGATGCAGTATTTTATCCAAGAATATATGAAGATCCTAAGATATTCATGCAAGAGGGATGGCATTATGAACTGTTTGATAAGGAAGACCCTATAATATATAAAGGGGTAGTATATAATGAAATGCAGGGAGCCTATTCATCTCCTGAGATAATTTTGGGAGATGAGATCAACAAAGCCCTTTATCCAGATACTTGCTATAGACATTCTTCAGGAGGAGATCCAGATATAATACCAGAACTTACCTATGAGGGGTTTTTGAACTTTCATAGGAGATTTTATCATCCCTCAAATAGCTATATATATCTATATGGAAATGGAGATATTGAAAAGCATCTAGAGCATATAGATAGGGATTACCTGTCCAATTTCGATAAAAAGGATATAGATTCCCATATAGATATTCAAAAACCCTTCAAAAAGAGAAAGGAAGTTATAGCTTATTATCCTATTTTAAAGGATGAAGATGATAAAAATCGCTCCTACTTAAGTCTAAGCTTCGTTCTTGGAGAAAATACCCAACCAGAAATATACTTAATGGCAAATATATTGAGTTTAATGTTGATAGAATCGGAGGCAGCACCGATAAAGAAAGCTCTGCTCCAAGCTGGAATTGGAGAAGATGTATTTTCTATAAATGTGGGAGGATTACAACCTGGCTTCGGTATAGTTGCAAAACATACTTCTAATGATAAAAAAGAGCAATTTGAAAAGATTATATTCGATACCCTTAATGAATTGGTTGTAAAAGGCATAGATAAGAAGCTAATTGAAGCTTCCATAAATATTATGGAGTACAGCCTACGAGAAGCTGGCAATTTTGCAACTAAGGGTTTAGTATATAATATGCAGTCTTTAGACAGTTGGCTATACGATGATAATCCTACAACCCATCTTCAATATGAAGATACCATAAATAAGTTCAAAAAAAATATAGATACAGGATACTTTGAAAAGTTTATCCAAGAACGCTTAATAGAAAATACCCATAGCGCACTAGTAATTATAGAGCCTAAAAAGGGATTAGGGGAGGAAAAAGATAAAGCTTTGAAAAAAAAGTTAGCTGATTATAAAGATTCCCTTAGCGAAGAGGAAATGGAAGAGTTGATTAAACAAAATGAAGAATTAAAGGAAATGCAGCTATCAGACGATTCACCAGAAGCTAAAGCTACCATACCTAAACTTTCAATATCCGATGTAGAACCAAAAGCAGAAATCATTCCCCAGGAGATTATAAAGCTTGAAGATGTAACATTATTATTCCATAATATTTTTACTAGTAAAATCGCTTATGTGGATTTTTATTTTGACACCTCTATGGTAGATGAACAATTGATTCCATATATAAACTTGTTATCTGGAATTATAGGAAAAGTAGATACCCAAATTAGGGATTACTCAGAACTTTCAAATGAAATCTATATAAATACTGGTGGTATAAATTTTGATACTAATGTGTATATAGAAAAGGATAATGATGAGATATATTATCCTAAGTTCAGGGTAAAAGGTAAGGCAATAGGAGATAATATCCATAAGATGATGGAGTTGATAAACGAAATACTCACCCAATCTAAAATAGAGGATGAAAGTCGAATTAAAGAGTTAATCCAGCAGTTTAAATCTAGGATAGAGATGAATATATTTAATATGGGGCATTACATATCCTCTTTAAGGGTAGGATCCTACTTTTCTCCCACTAGAAAATATACAGAAAAACTTAAAGGCCTAGACTACTACTGGTTTATATGTGATATATTGGAAAATTTTGATAACAATAATCAACAAATTATGGATAATCTAAACAAAGTATATTCTGATATATTCAATATAAATAATTTAATCATAAGTTTTACAGGAGACGAAGAAGATTTGGTTTTGGTAAAAGATAGTCTACCAGTAGTCGTCAGTAATTTAAATAAAGAAATAAAAGAAACTCAGAAGTATAATTTCCTTGAAAAAAGATCTAATGAAGGTATATTATCTTCCTCTAATGTTCAATATGTATCCAAGGGGTACAATTTCAGAAAACTTGGCTATGAGTATAATGGCAGTATGAAAGTATTGACTACTATACTAAATGGAGATTACCTTCATAACAGGATTAGAGCCCAAGGCGGTGCCTATGGTGCAGGTATATCCATAGATAGAACTGGCCATATAACCACCTATTCTTATAGAGATCCAAATCTCAAGGAAAGTATAGATGTATATGATGCCATGGGTGAGTATATTAAAAATTTAAATATAGATAAGTCAGAATTGACCAATTATATAATAGGGACTATAAGCCGTCTAGACCCAGCTATGACTCCTTATGACAAAGGACAATTAGCTACCAGTAGATATATATCCCATATTACTCAAGAGGAAATACAAAAAACAAGAGAAGAGGTCTTGAACACAAAGTTAAAAGATATAAAAGCTTATGGAGATCTTCTCGATGCTACTATGAAAGAAGATTACCTATGTGTACTGGGTAATGAAAACAAGATTATGGAAAATAAGAATATATTTAATAAACTAATAAAACTAAAAAAATAAAAAATTAGCTTTATGTAGAGACAAAAATCACACAGCTTTAAAGCCGTGTGATTTTTTATTTAAAGTCTTCCTTATCATATTTAGGTACAGTCTTATCAAACTCCTCTTGTATACCCCTTCTCAAATCTTCATCTATCAATATATCATAACCAGTTAAAGCCATGGCCTTGGTAGCTTTCAAAGCCATCTCATAGGCTCTAGGACTGTTAGCAGCTTTTGTAAAATCCATGGAGTGGGAGTTTGTCCCCTTATCTGCTATTTTTATATAAGAATGTATAGCAGGAACCTTAAGACTTACATTGCCAATATCAGAAGACCCATATTTCATATCTGGATCAGGATATTCCATCTCCACACCAAAGAGGGCTATATTCTCCTTCAATTTTTCATCAATATGCCTATTAGGATATCTTTCTGCATATATGATAGACTTTTCCACATTGGATTTTACCCCTATTAATTTTTCCATCGTCTCCACTATATGATCTATATAACCTTCTACAACCTTTAAATCCTTTACAGTATTAGCCCTTAGGGAAAATTCACAAGAACTATAATCTGGAATAATATTTGGTGCCTTTCCACCTTCCCTTATAATTCCATTTATATTGCTCTTTAAGGGAAATAAGCCCCTGAAGTGATCTATCATGTTGAAAGTCTGGATCGTCGCCTGTAATGCATTTACACCTCCTTCAGGATATGCAGAGTGAACGGATTTTCCAAAATATTCGATATTTATACTCCTATTCGCCAAGCCACCTCTACATATCATATTGTTTACACAAGGATGCATCATCAGAGCATAATCTATATCATCAAAATATCCTTCCTCTAGCATGAGAACTTTCCCGCCGCCACCTTCTTCAGCTGGAGTACCTAATACCACTATCCTTCCATCTATATGCTCAGCTACTTCCTTCAGCCCAATAGCAGCACCCACCGCCATGGTAGCTATTAGATTATGTCCACATCCGTGGCCTATTTCAGGCAAAGCATCATATTCTGCTAAAAACGCCACTGTAGGCCCTTTAGCCCTTCCATGGTATTCTGCCTTAAATGCAGTTTTTAATCTTCCCTTTCCTATGATTACTTTGAAACCATGCTTTTTCAATAAAGTGGTTATATTCCTTACAGCTTCAAACTCCTGAAAAGCCAATTCTGGATTTTCGTGGAGGGTTTTCCCTAAAGCTATCAACTCATCCTCTATTTCATCTATCCTATTGATTATAGTAGTTCTTCGTTCCAAATAATCCACCTCTTCTTTCCTTATGATTTAGATTATATCATAGAATTCTAGGTTTAAAAGTACATTAAATTTTATATAGTCTTTTCATCTTTAGGCTCTTTTATATATTTCCTTTTCCCGTGTATTCCAAACCTTTATAATGAATAAATCTTTATAGTAAAGAATATTTAAAATAGCTATGATTAATCATAGCTATTTTAAATATTCCTCATCATTATTTATTATTTTTTCTATTTCTGATAAGTATACAAATTCTATTCCATTTGCTTTTAATTGTTCTTTCATTTCATCTATAACTTGAATTGTAATCCTTCCCCCCTGACCTCCTACATGTCCTATTCCTATAGCATAGCCTTTTTTTAAGGCAATGTCGCCAAGTTTCTTCATAGACTTTTCTATATCATTTTTACTTGTAGAATTATCTAAAAAAACATCTCTACTAAAGTATATCACCTCTAACTCATGGGCTATTTCATCTGCTACAGAATAATCCCCAGTTAGGCTATCTAGAAAGAACATATTATTTTCTTTAGCTACTTTTAAAACTTCTTTTATAATCCTTTTATCTTTCATAACCTTAGAGCCCATATGATTATTCATCCCTTTAGCATATTTTACTTCCCTAAGTCCATCTTCTACAATTTTTCTAATTTCTTCATTAGTTTTATTAATCGTAATAGGTCTATGACCTAACCAACTAGGAGAACCGTGTTCAGGTTCCATTGGTATATGCAATATTATTTCTAATCCTGCGTCATTACATTTTTCTGCATCTGATTCTGTAGCTTCTAAGAAAGGCATAATAGCAGCAGTAATTGGAATATCTACTTTCATAAGTTCATCTATTCCTTCACCATTACCTCCTAAATCATCAATTACTATTGCTACATATCCTTTTATTGGTGCATATGTACTAATACTCTTTTTCCTAAGACTTAAACTAAATATAACTAATCCAACAATTATAATGAATACAATAAGTATACTCCACAATGCTTTTTTACTAATATACATAAAAACCTCCCTAAACTTTTTTATATAATAAATGTATTCATTATATTAATAAATATCCATATGCATTTAATATTATTGTGAATATATATATTTCCTACTTTTTATTCTGGCACTTAATAAAAGAATTATCAAATATAAATGGAAGAGAGGCGATTCCTTTTGTCATCCATAGTAATCACCTCTCTTCGATAAAAATATATCTAAAAAAGTATTGACATATTACTAGTTTGTTTCTAAATATACTGGACAATGATCACTTCCCATTACTTCTGAATGAATTTGAGCATCCTTTAATCTATCTTTAAGTCTTTTAGATACTATAAAATAATCTATTCTCCAGCCAGCATTTCTTTCTCTGGCTCTAGTAATATATGACCACCAAGTATAAGCGCCTTCCTTATCAGGATAAAAATATCTGAAGGTGTCTATAAATCCTGCTTCCAACAATTGAGTCATCTTTTCTCTTTCTTCGTCAGTAAAACCTGCATTTCTTCTATTACTTGATGGATTTTTTAAATCTATTTCCTTATGGGCTACATTTAAATCCCCACATAATATCACCGGCTTATTTGAATCCAAATCCTTTAGGTAAACTCTAAAATCATCTTCCCATCTCATTCTATAATCAAGCCTCGCTAATTCTCTTTGAGAATTAGGAGTGTATACATTTACTAAAAAGAAATCATCATATTCTAAAGTTATAACTCTGCCTTCCTTATCGTGTTCCTCTATTCCTAGTCCATATCTAACCTCTAAAGGCTTGTCCTTAGTAAATACAGCTGTACCAGAATATCCTTTTTTCTCTGCATAATTCCAATACTGATGATACCCTTCTAAATCTAGTTGGATTTGACCTTCCTGTAATTTAGTCTCTTGAACACAGAATATATCTGCATCCACTTCCTTAAAATAATCCAAAAATCCTTTCTTAACACAAGCTCTAAGTCCATTAACATTCCAAGAAACTAATTTCATCCTATCTCCTCCATAATATTTACTATCCTAAACATTCTTCGATAATATTTCCTTTCTCCAAGTACTAGGCACAAGTAAAGCAATTATAGTAAATAATTCTAATCTCCCTAATAACATAAGCAAAGATAACAACAATTTCCCCCCATAACTAAATTGACTATAGGTTCTAGCTGGTCCTACTAGCCCAATACCAGGCCCTATATTACCTAAAGTAGCAGCCACTGCACCTGCTGAAGATTCGAAATCAATACCTTCTAATGAAATAATTGCTGTTCCTAATACAAATATTATAATATATAGCATGAAAAAACTTGTTATGCTAGCAACGGTTTCATTTGGAACTACTTTATCTTCAGTCTTTATGGGAATAACTGCTCTAGGGTGAAATATTTTTGTTATCTCCCTTTTTATCAATTTTAGCAACACTAATATCCTAATATTTTTTATTCCCCCACCTGTTGAACCAGCGCAACCTCCTACAAACATAAGGGAAAACAGTATTATCTTACTAAAAGTAGGCCATTGATCAAAATCCACCGTAGCATAGCCAGTAGTAGTTATGATAGAACCTACTTGAAAAAAGGAATCTCTCAAAGATAATCCAAAATTATTATACATATGCTTATTTATATTTAATGCAATAAGAATCACAGATGTAAGTATTATACCCATATATAGCCTTAACTCTTCATTCTTTACTACTTCCTTCACTTTGCCTTTAAAAAGAGAATAATACAATGAAAAATTAACCCCTGATAATATCATAAATATCCCTATCACCAAATGAATATAAGTGCTGTTATAAGCACCAATGCTTTCGTTTTTTATAGAAAAACCTCCAGTACCTATGAACAGTATTCATTTTACTATATTAGCAAAAACCCCTCCTATATTTTGGGATATTAAATATAATATATTGTGTAAACTGCCTATTACCTGAAAACTATTTACTAATATAGTTGACATCTCTCCTACCTGGTTTCTAAAATCATATTAAATAGTATCAATATGATTTTTCACTTAATAATAAGTGGTAGCGTCACAGGATTCAGCTACTAGGGTATAGTCTCTTAACTATAAATCTCATAAAGCCTT
>Ga0116175_1001358_pt1 | contig 15777 bp, 11 predicted proteins | sample AD_UKC125_MetaG_FD_89802 | JGI IMG/M metagenome (GOLD analysis project Ga0116175, IMG submission 89802) | Active sludge microbial communities of municipal wastewater-treating anaerobic digesters from USA - AD_UKC125_MetaG | ecosystem: Engineered > Bioreactor > Anaerobic > Digestate | place: USA... | reverse complement strand
GACTCAGGGGCCACGGCCACTTCTAGGCGACGAATCTGCGGATGCCCCTGCAACAGCAGAGCGACATCGTCGAAGGCGACGACGTTGAGCGGATCGATGGCGGCCACCAAGAGGGTGCCGTCGGCCAGCGACAGGGGCAATATGCCCGCCCGCTGACCCAAGGCCATCGGCACCAGCCGCGCCACCTCCGGGTCGATGCTCTGTTCGGTGAGGTCGACGAACTGCAGGCCGTTGGACTCGGCGAGCGCCTGGGCAAGCATGACCTCGGTCACGCGCTCCTCGTCCAACAGGATCTGCCCAAGCCGTTTGTGCTGCGGATCTACCTGCTGCATATGCAGGTAGTGCTGCAGTTCCTGCCTGGTGAGCACGCCCCGCGACACCAGGATGTCCCCCAGCCGACGACCACCTGCCACCGACTCGCTGCTCACACGGCACACGGTACTCGTTGCGCCCTTGCCGACGTCGGCCCATCACGGGCACCAGCCTGCAGCCGATATCGCCCACCCAGGTTAGGCTTGACTGCGTGCACACCGCTGTTCGCGTCCACCGATGTCGACTCTGGCTGTCCTGACATCCGACATACGACGCAGCAGCACTAGCGAGGACCAGCGTGGCTTTCACAACACCCAAGAAGACCGTCCGGCTCAACCGCGTGATCGTCCGATTCGCGGGCGACTCCGGCGACGGCATGCAGTTGACCGGCGACCGGTTCACGTGGGAATCCGCCGCTCACGGCAATGATCTGTCCACCCTGCCCGACTTCCCCGCCGAGATCCGGGCACCCCAGGGCACGATGGCCGGCGTCAGCGCCTTCCAGTTGCACTTCGCCGATCATGACATCGTCACCCCGGGGGACTCCCCCGACGTGCTGGTCGCCATGAACCCGGCGGCCTTGATGGCCAGCCTGCACCTGCTCAAACCGGGTGCGGAGATCATTGTCGACACTGATGAGTTCACCCGCCGCAACCTCACCAAGATCGGCCTGGCGGTCAGCCCATTGGACGACGGCACGCTGTCCAACTACTCGGTCCATCCGGTGGGTCTCACGAGCCTCACAGTGGAAGCATTGAGCGGTTTCGACCTCGGCAAGAAGGACGCCGAGCGCGCCAAGAACATGTTCGCGCTCGGGTTGCTGTCCTGGCTCTACCACCGTGATCTCGACGCAACCGAACACTTCCTCAACGAGAAGTTCGCCCGCAAGCCGGAGATCCTCAAGGCCAACATCGCGGCGCTGCACGCGGGCTTCAACTACGGCGACACCACCGAGGACTTCGTGGTGCGCTACGAGGTGGCCGCCGCACCGATGCCGCCTGGCACGTACCGCAACATCAGCGGCAACCTGGCTCTGTCCTACGGCTTGATCGCGGCTGCTCGCAGGGCCGGAATCGGCCTGTTCCTGGGCTCCTACCCCATCACCCCGGCCAGCGACATCCTGCATGAGCTGAGTAAGTACAAGCACTTCAACGTCACCACGTTCCAGGCCGAGGACGAGATCGCCGGGATCGGCGCCGCGCTGGGTGCTGCCTACGGCGGGTCGCTGGGCGTGACGACGACATCGGGGCCCGGCCTGGCGTTGAAGAGCGAGACCATCGGGCTGGCGGTGGCCACCGAACTGCCGCTGGTGATCGTCGATGTACAGCGCGGCGGCCCCTCCACGGGCCTGCCGACCAAGACCGAGCAGGCGGACCTGCTGCAGGCGCTCTACGGTCGCAATGGCGAGTCGCCGGTGGCCGTGATCGCACCCAACAGCCCCGCCGACTGTTTCGACGCCGCGCTGGAGGCGGCGCGGATCGCGATCACGTACCGCACACCAGTGATCCTGTTGTCCGACGGCTACCTGGCCAATGGGCAGGAGCCCTGGGCGATTCCTGACCTGGATCAGATCCCGGCCATCGACCCGGAGTTCGCGACCGTTGCCAATGGCGACGACGGCACCTTCCTGCCGTTCTTACGCGACGCGGACACTCTGGCGCGACCCTGGGCGATCCCGGGTACCCCCGGCCTGGCCCACCGGGTGGGCGGTATCGAGAAGGCTGACAAGACCGGCAACATCTCCTACGACCCGGACAACCACGACCTCATGGTGCGCCTGCGGCAGGCCAAGATCGACGGGATCGATGTGCCTGACCTCGAGGTCGACGACCCCACCGGGGACGCGGACCTGCTGGTCATCGGTTGGGGATCCACCTACGGCCCGATCACTGCCGGCGTGCGGCGGGTACGAAAGTCCGGCGGGAAGGTCGCGCAGACCCATCTGCGTCATCTCGCCCCGATGCCTCGCAACACCGGGGAGGTCCTGAAGCGGTATCGGCGGGTGCTCGTTCCCGAGATGAACCTCGGGCAGCTCGCCCTGCTGCTGCGTGGCAAGTACCTCGTCGACGCGGTCGGCTTTAACCAGGTGCGGGGCCTGCCGTTCACCGCACCACAGATGGAAGAAGTGATCGAGCAGATGCTGCAGGAGACGCGATGACCGATCGACCGGCGCTGGCCCTGAAGGCGAAGGATTTTAAGTCCGATCAGGAGGTGCGGTGGTGCCCTGGGTGTGGGGACTACGCCATCCTGGCCGCGGTGCAATCCTTCCTGCCGGAGTTGGGCCGTTCGCCCGAGGACATCGTGTTCGTCTCCGGGATCGGCTGCTCCTCCCGCTTCCCGTACTACCTGTCGACCTACGGGCTGCACTCCATCCACGGTCGGGCGCCGGCGATCGCCACCGGCCTGGCCGTGACCAGGCCCGACCTCGACGTGTGGGTGGTCACCGGTGACGGCGACGCTCTGTCCATCGGTGGTAATCACCTGATCCATGCCCTGCGCCGCAACGTCAACATGACGATCCTGCTGTTCAACAACCGCATCTACGGCCTGACCAAGGGGCAGTACTCCCCGACGTCGGAACCGGGCAAGATCACCAAGTCCACCCCCGTGGGATCCATCGACCGGCCGTTCAACCCGATCTCCCTGGCTCTCGGCGCGGAGGCCACGTTCGTGGCGCGCACCATCGACTCCGACCGTGCTCACCTGATCGAGGTGTTGCGGGCGGCGGCGCAGCACGATGGGACCTCGCTGGTGGAGATCTACCAGAACTGCAACATCTTCAACGACGGCGCCTTCAACCTCGTGAAAGAGCCCGGCATCCGCGACGAGCACGTGATCCGGCTGCGGGCCGGGGAACCGATCATGGCCGGCGACCGCAAGGTCGTGCGTGATGCCCACGGTCACCTGACGCTTGCCACTGAGGGTGTTGCGGTCATCCACGATCCGAACGACCTGGACCTCGCCTTCGCCCTGTCGCGACTTTCCGGCAGCGAACTCGACCACACCCCCATCGGGATCTTCCGACAGGTGGTGGCACCCACCTACGACGCCGGCGTGCGGGCACAGGTCGATGACCTCGCCACCGATGCCGACCTGCACGCACTGCTCACGGGTCCCGACCCCTGGACCGTGCGCTGAAGAACGACCGCGCGGGGCTGGGCTACGGCCTGGGGGCCTACACGATCTGGGGCCTCTTCCCGCTGTACTGGCCACTGCTGCGGCCCGCGTCGGCCTGGGAGATCCTTGGCCACCGCATGCTCTGGAGCTTCGCCTTCCTGCTGCTGATCAACGCGGTGCTGCGCACGGGTTGGGCCCAGATCCGGACCGCGGTCGTCACCCCCCGCACCCGCTGGTTGCTGTTGGCCGCCGCCCTGCTGATCTCGCTGAACTGGGGCGTCTACATCTGGAGCGTCAACGCGGGTTTCGTCGTGGAGGCCTCACTGGGGTACTTCATCAATCCGCTGGTCTCCGTGGCGCTGGGAGTGCTGGTGCTCGGTGAACGCCTGCGCCGGGTGCAGTGGATCGCCGTGGGGATCGCCCTGGTGGCCGTAGCGGTACTGACGTTCTCGTACGGCCGACCACCGTGGATCGCGCTGGTCCTGGCGTTCTCCTTCGGTATGTACGGTCTGGTGCGCAAGACGGCTGGGGTGGCAGCGATCCCCGCGCTCACGGTCGAGACCGGCTTCCAGACCCCGTTCGCCATCGCCTACTTCGTGGTGCTGGGCCTGACGGCACCCAATCTCACGTTCGGTGACGATGCCAGCACCACCCTCCTGCTGGCCACCGCGGGCATCGCCACCACGATCCCCTTGCTGCTGTTCGGCGCGGCAGCGATCCGGCTGCCGCTGGTGGCGCTGGGGATCCTGCAATACCTCACCCCGGTCATCCAGTTCACGCTGGGCGTGACCGTCTTCGGCGAGCACATGCCGCTGGTCCGCTGGCTGGGCTTCGGCCTGGTGTGGCTGGCGCTGGCCGTCTTCACCGTGGACACGGTGCGATCCGCGCGGCGGTTACCCGAACCACCCCTGTGATGGGCAACGCCTACTTCAGCGTGTACTTCTTCGACACCGTCCAGGCGGCACCCGTGTTGGAACCGGCAGCTGAGTAGGTGAGGGTGAGTTTGCCCTTCGCGCCCGTGGCCACCGAGATCTTGCCCTTGGCCCCCTTGACGAGTGTGCCCGCGCTCTTCTTGCCCTTCACCGTCACCTTCACCGGTGTCCCGGCACTGGTCTTGCACGTCTTCTTCAGCAGCACCACGGTGGTGTCGGCCTTGAGCTTCTTGGGAAGCTTCGCGCATTTGACGGTGGGCTTGTTGCAGTATCCGGTGGTCGCGGCCCACTGCTGGTACAACGCTGGGTAGTCGGTGATGATCCCGTTGGGTTTCATGGCCGCGGCCTTGGCCCAGCCGGTGGGGTCATCGCCCTTGGTCAGGATGTTGTACCAGGTGTAGGTCTGGATGCCGGCCTTGGCCATGGCGGCATAACTGTCGGGCGTCGAGTTGATGTTGATCACTCCGGCCCAGGCTCCCTGCGGCACCTCGGACGGCTGCACGGGGCGCAACAGCAGAGCGTCTTGGAACCAGATCTGGTTGAGGCCGGGCAGCAGCGTCTTGAACTGTTCGAGCTCAGGCTTCTTGAACGACGGCACTACCGCATCCGCTGCGCTGGCTTTGATCTTGGCCGCGTAATCGTCGATCCACACCTGGTTGGTGACCTCGGGTTTGTACTCCGGCCACACCTGCAGGTTGTTGTCCTTGGTCCACTTCAGCACCTCTTCGAACAGCGGGATCTTGCCACCACCGTTCTTCAGCTCGATGCTCTTGATGTAGTCGATCGTGCTGGTCGACACCAGACCCGTGCCGGTGGTGGTCCGGGCGAGGTCATCGTCGTGCATGATGACCGGCACGTTGTCCACGGTCCAGCGGACGTCGGTCTCGATGATCTTCACACCAAGCGCCAACGAGTCGTTGAAGGCCTTCCACGAGTTCTCGTACAGGTACGGGTCGGCACCCACGCCGCCCCCGCCTCGGTGAGCGATGAGCTGCGGAACAGGGCAGGTGCCAGCCGCGAGTCCTGCCGGGCGCTCAGCGGGTTGGTCATCGGCGGCGGCCGGGGCGACAGAGACGACGGAGAGCGCCACGGCGGCACACAGGACGGGGATGCGCATGGGGGCAAACTACCGTGGGCCGCGCCGGGGTTACCCGCCGGCCACGAGATTATGCGCGATCGTTGCCGGGCCTGGGGCGGCGCCTACCTCTGGTTGCCGGCTGTTTATAGCCCGAGGACGCCCGGGTTCATGATGCCCGCCGGGTCCACCTGCCCCTTGGCCGCCTTCAGCACCGCCGCGAACAACTCCGGGCGCTGCTCGCGGTACCAGGGCACATGGTCGCGACCGACCGCATGGTGGTGGGTGATCGTGGCCCCGTGCCGCAGCAGGATGTCGCTGACCTGCGCTTTGAGCCGGTCCCACTGTGCGACCTCATCACCGCGTTCGACCGGCAGCAGGACGGTGAAGTAGGGCGCCGCCCCATCGGTATAGACATGGGTGAGCCGGCAGGTGATCCGCCCTGGTACGGCGTCGCGCAGTTCCTGCACGAGGCCCGGTAGCCGGTCCCAGGTGACCGCCGTCTCGAATGTCTCGGCCAGCACGCCCAAGCTCATCAGGGTGTCGCGCAGATAGGGCGCCTGCAGGAATGCCCCGCGCCACTGCTGTTCACCGCCTCGGCTCTGGACCTCGCCGCCGTGCCGTGCACAGATGGCCACCGCGGCGGCGAGTTCAGCAGTCCGGTCCACGCCGCCTTCCATGCCCAAGACCAGCAGCGGCCGGTCATCATTGCCGGGGGCCTCGAGGCCGTCGATCAGGCGGCAGTTGCTGGGCAACAGACCGGCCTGCAGGATCTCGCGGATCGCGTCACATCCGACCCCGAAATCTGGCAAGCGCAGCGTCGCAGCGCTCTTGGCCTGCGGCCGCGCTTGGACCCGCAGCCAAACGCTGGTGATCACCCCGAGGGCACCTTCACTGCCCAGCAGCAGGCGGTCGGGGCTGGGACCCGCCCCACTGGCCGGCAGGCGCCGGGACTCCCACGTACCGCGCGGGGTGATGGCCCGGATGCCCTCCACGATGTCGTCGACGTGGGTGGGGCCAGAGGCGAAATGTCCGCCCGCCCGGGTGGCGACCCACCCGCCGACGGTGGCGAACTCGAACGACTGCGGGAAGAACCGGGTGGTCAGCCCGTACTCGCTCAATTGCGCCTCCACCTGCGGACCCGTGGTTCCGGCCTGGACCAGGGCAGACCGGGAGGTGGTGTCGACTTCCAGGACGCGGTTCAACTTCGACAGGTCAAGGCTCACCACGCCGTTGTAGTCGTCGAGACCCCGCGGCTCGACTCCCCCGACCACGCTCGTGCCGCCACCGTAGGGGATCACGGCGACCCGCCGCGCTGCCGCCCATATCAGCACCCGGTCAAGGTCATCCTCGTCCTTTGGCATCGCCACGAAGTCAGGAGCCGTGCGGAAATCGCCGCGGAAGCCGCGCACAACATCGCGATACGCCTTCCCCAGTGCGTGACTTGCCCGGGCGTGCCGGTTCGTCATGGCGATCGCCTGCAACGGTCCGGCACTGACGCGTGGCTCGGGGATGGTGGCCCGATCCAGCGGTACCGGGGACTCCGGATCCAGGCGGCCAAAGCCCAGATAGTCGACGACCCCGGGGGCGGCTGCCCGCAGTTGCTCCAAGGTGGGCTGCTGCGCATCGGCGCCCCAGCCCCAGTGTTTGCGCATAGGCCCACGCTACCATGGACCGGTCCTGAGCGGGCCTAGGCTGACGCTATGACGACCTTCCTGACACCCGAACGCGAGGCCCTGGCTGAAACTGTCCGAGCGTTCACCGCCGAGCAGATCGCCCCGCACCTGCGCCAATGGGAACACGACGGCGAGTTGCCCCGGGAACTACACAAATCCGCGGCGGCCCTGGGCCTGTTGGGCATCGGGTACCCGGAGGAGTTCGGTGGCAGCGGTGGTGACGTCGCCGACGTCCTGGTCGTGACCGAGTCCGTACTGGCTGGCGGCGGTTCCGGCGGGGTCATCGCCGGGCTCTTCACCCATGGCATCGCCATCCCGCACATCATCGACTCCGGCGACCGCGACCTGATCGACGTGTGGGTTCGCCCTGTGCTGGCCGGGGAGCTGATTGCCTGTCTGGCAGTGACTGAGCCGGGCGGCGGCTCCGACGTGGCAAACCTCCGCACCCGCGCCGACGAGTCCGGTGACAGCTGGGTGCTCAACGGCTCCAAGACCTTCATCACCTCCGGCGCCCGGGCTGACGTGGCTGTGGTCGCCGCCCGGGTCCGCAATGCTGCCGGTGCTGGCGGGGTGGGGCTGTTCGCCGTTCCCACCGATCAGCCCGGGTTCCAGGCCACCAGCCGTCTCGAGAAGATGGGATGGCACTGCAGCGACACTGCGGAGATCGGGCTCGTGGACGCCCGCGCCGAACTCATCACCGAGCAGGGGTTCGCCTCCTTGGCCCGCCACTTCGCCACGGAGCGGCTGTCCTTGGGCGTGACGGGGTACGCCACCGCCGCCCGCTGCGTCGAGCTGGCAAGGACGTGGATCACCCACCGGGAGACCTTCGGCCGGCCACTGTCGACCCGGCAGGTCGTGCGCCACACCTTCGTCGAGATGAACCGCATCACCGATGTGGCTCGCTCCTACATCCGCAACCTGGCCCTGGGTGAGGTGACAGTCCTGGACGCGATCTACGCGAAGAAGACCGGCGTGGACTGCGCGGCATTCGTCACTGATCGTGCCGTCCAACTGCTGGGGGGCATGGGGTACGTCTCGGACGGCGAGGTCGAGCGACATTACCGCGACGCCAGGATCCTGGGGATCGGTGGCGGCGCAGACGAGGTTATGGCCGATCTGGCGGCGCGGCTGTTGGGGCTATGACCGGCCGCTAGGGGCTCATCCCTCCACATTCAGGCAGACCGGAGAGCGTCGATGACTATTGGTGGCGCTGCCCGCGTGCGCGGGTGACTCGGTTTCTAGGGGTCGTCGGGGTGGCTGGTGTATTTCTTGCCGCGGGGGCTGGTCCAGATCATGGTGTTGTTGGGTCCGCGTTCGACGTGCCAGCCGCCGTGGGTTTTCATCCGGTGGTGGGTGCGGCACAAGGCCTGCAGATTGTCCACGGCGGTGGGACCGGCCGGCCAGGGGATCACATGGTCGAGGTCGCAGGCGCGGGCTGTGCGGGTACAGCCCGGGAAGCGGCAGTGCCGGTCCCTGACCTGCACGTAGCGGCGCATCGCCACGGTCGGGGCGTACCCGATGCGGTACTGCGGTGGGGTCAGCCGGATGAGCGCCGAGGGGGGTTCCAGGCGGCCCAGCAGATCCTGAGCATGGGTATCGGAGATCGGGCCGTACCCCTCGATCTGCGCCCCGTCATCGGTCATGATCACCGCGATCGGGATCTGCTCGGCCGCGCTGACCCCAGTCAACAGGTGAATGAACGTGTCGGCCTGGCTGGCGTCCCGGGACCCGTCGATGCGGCTGGACCGGGCCCGGATCGACTCCATACAGGCGCTGGCCTCTTCGGCGGTCAGGTAGGCGGACAGGGTGGCCATCCCATCCGGTTCCGGGGTCAGACGCACATGGCGGCGGGTGCGGGCGGTCTTGCGGCGCCGGTCGGCGGCATCCGGGTCGATCCGGTCGACCTGCCGGGTCAACCACGGCCGCAGCTGCGACCGGGTCCGGGTCGCGGCGTAGTCGATCGCCCGCACAACCAACGCCTGCCGGTCAGCCGGCGCAAGTCCGAGGGTGGCCCGGGTGATCTCCCGCACCTTCGCTAGATCGATGCGGCCGGCGGCCAACGCGGCCAGCACCACCGGCAGATCCTGCACCACATCCACCGCCACATCAACCATCGACGACGCCGCGCCCGGCGTCCACACCATCGCGCACGCCACCTCCGGCGGGGTCGGATCCACGACCACCCCGTCCGGATCGGCCCCCATCTCGGCCTCCACCCACACCTGGTGGAACGCCCGCAGCTGCTGGGCGTGGCAGAACCCGATCACCGCCTGCGCCGCTTTCGCGACCTCCAACGGATCCCCCCGCGACAACATCACATCCCACGCATCCACCACCGAACCGTCCATGACCACACCGTACGAGAGGGCTACGACAAACCACCCTGACAAGGCATTACGCGGTGGATAACCCGGTCAATCGCTTCGGGCAGCCGGAAGTCACCCGCTCCCCGAACGAAGGCGGATACCTGAGACCCGACCTTCATGCCCTTACTAGCCCGGTCAATGGCTTAGCAGGCCGGATGGACACGAGACGAACGCATCCTGATCCCCCTCGCGGACCTCAGCCAGTGCGGTTCACCACGTAGTCGCAGACCGAAGCCAGGCCATCGCGGGCGGATCCTGCCGGCAGCGGGGCCAAGCAGGCCCGAGCGTCGTCGGCCCACTGCCTCGCGACAACCCGGGCCTCTTGCAGCGCCGGATGAGCTCGCAACAGATCCAACGCGGTGCCCACCTCGTCATCGGACAACGGTCGAGCCAGCATCTCCAGCAGGCGCTCATCCCCACCCTGTTGCAGGACCAGCAGCGCGGCCAACGTGGGCACGCCCTCCTTGAGATCAGTGCCCGGGGTCTTACCCGAGTGGGCCGAGTCGCTGGTGAGGTCGACGAGGTCATCGGCGAGCTGGAAGGCAACGCCGATCCGCTCGCCGTAACGGGTGACCGTGTCGATGGTGGTCTCGTCGCAACCGGCGAACATGGCGCCGAACTGCGCGGAAGTGGCGATCAGGGAACCCGTCTTGTCGGCGAGCACCTGTAGGTGGTGACCCACCTCGTCCTGGCCGTCAGCCGGACCCACAGTCTCCCGGATCTGCCCGGTGACCAGTCGCTCGAAGGTCCGTGCCTGGATCCGCACCGCCTCCGGGCCCAGATCGGCGAGAATGTCAGAGGCGCGCGAGAACAGGAAGTCGCCGGTGAGGATCGCCACACTGTTGTCCCAACGGGTGTTCGCCGACGGCCGGCCCCGACGCATCGGTGCCTCGTCCATCACATCGTCGTGATAGAGCGTGGCCAGATGTGTCAGCTCGACGACAGTCGCGGCGGCCACCACATCGGCGCGGTCCGGGTCCCCCAACCCGGCACACAACAGGGTCATCAATGGCCGGAACCGCTTGCCGCCGGCCTCCACGAGGTGCGCGGAGGTCTCGGTGACGAAGGGATAACTGCTCTTGACAGCAGCGGCCAACCGGGACTCCACGCGCTGCAGTCCCCCCTGCAGCTCGTCGCGCAGGGCTGGATCGGTGATGAATGCCAAGTTCGGCACCGATCACACCCCTAACTGATGACTCATCTGATGAACGTGGACGCCTTGTAAGCCAAGTCCAGCACGGATTCGGGAAGAACGCCAAGAATCACCGTAACTGCCACGCTCACCCCGATCGCTATCGCGGTCAAGCTGGACGGCACCACCACCGCCGGCGCATCGTCGGCCCGCTCGGTGAAGAACATCAGCACGATCACCCGGACGTAGAAGAAGGCTGCGATCGCCGAGGCGATGACGCCGACGATGACCACTGGCGTGGCACCCCCCTCGATGCCGGCCTGGAACACCGCGAACTTGCTGGTGAACCCCGACGTCAACGGGATCCCGGCGAAGGCGAGTAACAGGATCGCCATGGCGCCGGCCACCAGCGGTGAGGTCTTGCCCAGCCCCGCCCACTGCGACAACCGGGTGGCCTCACCAGCGGGGTCACGCACCAGGGTCACGATCGCGAAGGCACCCAGCGTCGAGAATCCGTAGGCCAGGACGTAGAACATGGTTCCCGAGAGTCCGGCCGAGTTGGTCGCCACCACCCCGATGAGCATGAAGCCGGCGTTGGCGATCGCCGAGTAGGCCAGCATCCGCTTTATGTCGCTCTGGGTCAGGGCCAGGATGGCCCCGATCAGCATCGTGGCGATGGCCACCGCCCACATCAGGGGACGCCAGTCCCAGCGCAGACCGCCGAGCGCCACGTAGGTCAGTCGCAGCAGCGCACCGAACGCGGCCACTTTCACCCCAGCAGCCATGAAGGCGGTGGCCGGAGTCGGAGCCCCCTGGTACACGTCCGGGGTCCACTGGTGGAACGGCACGGCGCCGATCTTGAACAGCAGGCCGACGAACAGCAGGCCGGTGGCAGCGATCAGCAGGCCGTTGTTGCCGGGGTCGGCAGCCATGCTGTCGACGATCTTGCTGAAGTTGATGCTGCCCGAGAAGCCGTACAGCATTGCCGCGCCGAACACGAAGAAACCCGAGGAGTAGGCGCCGAGCAGGAAGTACTTCATCGCCGCTTCCTGGCTGAGCAGGCGACGACGACGGGCCATCCCGGCCATCAGGTACAGCGGCAGTGACATGACCTCCAGCGCAACGAACATGGTCAGCAGGTCGTTGGCGGCGACGAACAGCATCATCCCGCCGACACAGAACAGGAACAGCGGCCAGATCTCGGTCTGTAGCCACCCCTGCTGCGTGAACGCCTTCTCGTCGGCGCTGCCCGGCAGGGCGGAGGCCTGGGGGGCGAAGGCGTCACCGGCCGGGTCGGCCTTGCGCTCGGCCATCAGCAGTGCCGACACCATGGCGATGAGCAGGATGGTGCCCTGCATGAACAACGCCGGGCCGTCGACGGCGACGGTGCCCGCCGCGGCCAGTTCGTTGGTCCCTGCCAGGCGCACTGTCTGCACCAGCGCCAGCAGCAGCACCACGCCGACCAGCACCAACTGCACGGGGCGGCGCTGGGCCCGGCCCAGGAACGCCTCGACCAGCACGCTGAGGACAGCGCCGGTGAGCACGATCAACATCGGGGCGACCAGAGCGTACTTGATCTCCGGCGCCGTGAACGTCTCGATCACGGTGTTCACTGCTGCTCACCTCCTGGCAGACACCCGTCGGCGAAGTCGCAATCGGCGGTGATCCCCGTACCCGGATCCTGGACGCCGACGGCAGCCAGAGTCTGGTCGACTGCGGGATTGATCACGTTGAGGGCTGGTGCCGGGAACACACCCAGCGCGATGATCAGCGCCACCAGGGGTGCGATCGCGACCACCTCCCGGCCCTTGACCTCGGTGACCCCTTCGCAGCCCGGCTTCAGCGGTCCGGTCATGGTGCGCTGATAGAGCCACAGAACGTACAGAGCCGCCAGCACGATCCCACTGGTCGCGATCACCGCGACGATCGGGTACTTGATGAACGTGCCAACCAGCACCAGGAACTCGCTGATGAACGATCCCATGCCGGGCAGCGCCAGCGATGACAGTCCCGAGATCAGGAACAGCCCGGCCAGCAGGGGCGCGACTTTGACGATGCCGCCGTAGTCCTCGATGAGTTTTGAGCCCCGTCTGCTGATCAGGAAGCCCGCGACCAGGAACAGCGCGGCCGTCGACAGGCCGTGGTTGACCATGTACAGCGTCGAACCGCTCTGGCCCTGGCTGGTCAGCGCGAAGATGCCCAGCGTGATGAAGCCGAAGTGACTCACCGAGGTGTAGGCGATCAGGCGTTTGATGTCCGTCTGGCCGATGGCCACCAAGGCGCCATAAATGATCCCGATCACCGAGATGGCGATGATGATCGGGGTATAGAACTGGGAGGCCTCCGGGAAGATCGGCAGGCAGTAGCGCAGCATCCCGAAAGTACCGACCTTATCGAGCACTCCGACCAGGAGCACGGCGCTGCCGGGCTGCGCCTCGGTAGCGGCGTCGGGCAGCCAGGTATGGAAGGGCCACAGTGGCGCCTTCACCGCGAAGGCGAAGAAGAAGCCCAGAAACAGCATGCGTTGCGTGGACGGATCCATGTTGAGCTGCGTCAGGGCCAGGAAGTCGAACGTGCCCGCCCCGAACTCGCGCTGGCTGACCACGTAGAGCCCGATCAGGCTGGCCAGCATGAAGAGTCCACCGAAGAGGCTCACGATCAGGAACTTGACTGCTGCGTAGGAGCGCCGCGCTCCACCGTAGCGACCGATCATGAAGTACATCGGGATGAGCATGACCTCGAAGAACACGTAGAACAGGAACACGTCGATCGAGGCGAACACCCCGATCATCGCGACCAGCAAAGCCAGCATCAACGCGAAGTAGCCCTTGGTCGGGGCGTCGCTGTAATCGGCCTCATTCCAGCCGGCCAGGATGACGATCGGCACCAGTACCGCCGCGAGCGCGATCAGTACCAGCGCGATGCCATCGACACCGAGCGCGAACGAGATCCCGAAGGTGGAGATCCACGGCTGCGAGAACACGAACTGGAAGGGCTCGGTGCTGTTGGCGTCGAACTGCAGGGCCATCGCGATGACCAGGACGAGCGTGGCCACACTGAACGCCAGCGCGACCTGCTTGGCCAGGTCCGGCTTCGCTTTGGGCAGCAGGGCCACCACCACGGCCCCGATGGCCGGGACCAGTAAGAGGGTGATCAACCAGTTCATTTAGAGCCTCACCACCAGCATCAGGGCGAACAGGACGAAGGCTCCGGCCAGCATCGACAGCGCGTAGGAGCGCGAGAAGCCGGTCTGCCATTTGCGCAGCTTGCTGGACAGCGCCGACGTGGCCGAACCCACGGCCAGCAGGCTGCCATCGATGCTGCGGTTGTCGAACCAGACCAGCGCGCGCGTCAGATACTGACCCGGCCGCATGAAGACCGCCTCATTGAAGGAGTCGCCATACAGGTCCTTGCGGGCGGCGACCGTGAGCGGGGACACCGACTCCGGGGCTGTCAGTGGCACATCGCGGCGGTACTGCTGGTAGGCCAGCAGGGCGCCGATGATGACCAGCAGCAGCGTGCCGCCGCTGATGACCCACACCGGCAGTGGGGGCTGCGGATGCTCAAATCCGGTCACCGGCTCCAGCCAGTGTTCGATCGCGCCACCCCAGGCCAGGACGAAGCCACTGACGGCCGACAGCAGGCCAAGAATGATCAGCGGGATCGTCATGACCGACGGAGACTCGTGCGGGTGCACATCGTCGGTCCAGCGCTTCTTGCCCAAGAAGGTCATCGTGAACAGACGCGTCATGTAGAACGCGGTGATCGCGGCACCCAGAGCGGCAGCCAGACCTGCCCACCAGCTCTGCTGGAACGCAGCCTCGATGATCTTGTCCTTGGAGTAGAAGCCGGAGAACGGCGGGATACCCATGATCGCCAGCCAGCCGGCGGCGAAGGTGACATACGTAATCACCATGACGGTCCGGATGGCCCCGAACCGGCGCATGTTCTCCTGATTGTTGAAGGAGTGCATGACCGACCCTGCCCCGAGGAACATGTTGGCCTTGAAGAACCCGTGGTTGACCAAGTGGAAGATGGCGAAGACGTAACCGATCGGCCCGAGGCCGGCGCCCAGCATCATGTAACCGATCTGCGACATCGTCGATCCGGCCAGGACCTTCTTGATCTCGTCCTTCGCGGTACCGATGATCGCCCCGAAGATCAGCGTCACGGTACCGACGATGATCACCGCCATCTGCGCCGTCGGAGCCGCGTCGAAGATGACGTTGGAACGCACGATCAGGTAGACACCGGCGGTGACCATGGTTGCGGCGTGGATCAGGGCGGACACCGGGGTCGGACCCTCCATGGCATCCAGCAGCCAGGACTGCAGCGGCACCTGCGCCGACTTGCCACACGCGGCCAGCAGCAGCAACAACCCGATCCAGGTCAGGTCGCTCTGGCCCGCCTCACCGACCTGGGCGAAGACCTCCGGGAAGGTGGTCGTTCCGAACGTGACGAAGATCAGCATGATGGCGATCGACAGGCCGAAGTCGCCGACCCGGTTGACCACGAAAGCCTTCTTGGCGGCCACCGCCGCGCTGTTCTTGTACTGCCAGAAGCCGATGAGCAGGTAGGACGCCAGGCCTACACCCTCCCAGCCGACGTAGAGCAGCAGGTAGTTGTCGGCCAGCACCAGCAGGAGCATGGCCGCGACGAACAGGTTCAGGTAGGCGAAGAACAGCCGCCGCTTGGGGTCATCCTTCATGTACCCGATCGAGTAGATGTGGATCAAAGACCCCACACCGGTGATCAGCAGCACGAAGGTCATCGACAGCTGGTCGAGCTGGAACCCGACATTGGCGCGGAAGTCCCCGACGATCACCCAGTCCCACATGTGCTGGATGACGCCGCGCTCTTCGCTGGGCTCGGCCAGCATGGCAAACCACATCATCACGGCCGCGACGAACGAGCCGATCGGCAGCAACGTGGCCAGGTAGTGGCCCCACGCATTGGTCCGGTTGCCCATGACCAGCAGGAAGATCGCGCCGAACAGCGGCAGGGCGATGAGTAGCCAGATGTAGGCGAAGACCCCCTCGGCCGGGGCATACGTGATGGTCGGCGTGGCGGACGCCGCAAGCATGGTTGTCATTTAGAACCTCAGCAGACTGGGTTCGTCCACCGACGCACTGCGGCGGGTGCGGAAGATGGCGACGATGATGGCCAG
>Ga0116175_1001354_pt1 | contig 15794 bp, 12 predicted proteins | sample AD_UKC125_MetaG_FD_89802 | JGI IMG/M metagenome (GOLD analysis project Ga0116175, IMG submission 89802) | Active sludge microbial communities of municipal wastewater-treating anaerobic digesters from USA - AD_UKC125_MetaG | ecosystem: Engineered > Bioreactor > Anaerobic > Digestate | place: USA... | reverse complement strand
CAATAAATCCCTTAACATCTTGGCATGAGGTACAAGTCAAATAAAAAATCAAATGGCACAAACTCCTTGCCATTTGATTTTTTATTATCTATTCTTAGTTATCATCTCGGCTACTTTTATATTTGAAATTAAAGATTTAAGTTGAATTTTTGATGATAGACCAAAACTTAATCTGTGAACCTCCCATCACTAAAGTGACAGGCTTCTAGCATCACTACTAGAATTTCCTGCTTCATTGACCTCGTAACCTACTATCTTCACAGGCGTAAATTCGGATAGTCCCTACCCTAATTTATTTAATGGGTGTCCATAGAGCCCACCCTACATCTTTATGTTTACACCGCTAACTCTAAATCCTTTAATCCTTGGTTTAATATATTAATACTAGCATTTATATCTCTGTTATGGTAAGTTCCACATTCAGGACAAGTCCATTTTCTTATAGATAAGTTTTTTATTTTTTCGTTTTTATAGTTACAATTATTGCATATTTGACTACTGGCATAAAATCTATCTACTTTATGATATACTCTATTATTCCACTTTGATTTATATTGTAATTGTCTTATTAATTCATACCATGATACATCCTGTATTGATTTCGCTAGTTTTGGATTTTTAATCATACCTTTTATATTTAAATCTTCACTAAAGATAAATTGGTTTTCTTTAACTATTTGTGAAGATATTTTATGTAGGTTGTCTACCCTAATATTGGTTATTTTTTCGTGAAGTTTTGCAATTTTAATTCTTTGTTTGTTAAAATTTTTGCTTCCTTTTTGTTTCTTAGATAATTGTCTTTGGAGTTTTGCTAGTTTCTTTTCATATTTATATGTTAATTTATTGTTTTCAAAGGTTTGTCCATTACTTGTAATAAGTAAATCTGATATGCCTAAGTCTAGTCCTATGGAGTTGTTGGCTTTTGGTAATTCTTCATGTTCACATTCTACATTAAAGCTGGCATAATATTTACCACTTGGTACTTGGCTTATTGTAGCTGATAATATTTTTCCAGTAAATTTTCTATGAGTTTTACATTTAATCCATTTTAGTTTGGGTAATTTAATTTGACCCTTTTCAAAATCTATTTCTATATTATTATTTGTGAAATTGGTTCTATAGGATTTGTAATTATTCTTTTTACTTTTGAATTTGGGAAAGCCGTGATTAGTATTACCTTTTTTGTGTTCTCTGAAAAAGTTTTGATAGGCTGTGTCTAAATCTTTTATACTATTTTGTAAGGCAAATTTATCTACTTCTTTTAGCCATTCTTTTTCTTTTTTTAATTCAGTAAGTAAACTAGAGCATTTGCTATAAGATAATGATTTTTGTTCTGTTTTATATAGTTCAATTTTCATAGCTAAAAAATGATTATATATAAATCTAGAGCATCCAAAGGTTTTATTTATTAATTCTTTTTGTTCTTCTGTTGGATATATTCTATATTTATAGCCTTTAATCACAGTTTTCATAGATAAATTCACCTCTTTTCTTATTTCTTACTCTCTAATTTGTTCCTCTGTATTTTCTGATACTGTAGATACAAAGTAGCCGGGATTCCATAAACCTTGCCACTAACTCATAACTGAAGTCACAAGTGTGCGTGGCATTTTATCAAAACAAGCATTGGCTGCTGGGTGGTAATGTTCTCCTATTTGTTCTGCTTCCTTTCCAGCTTTTATGGCTTCCTCCAAAAAGAATTTATCTTTAAGACGTTCCTCCTTAGGTATAGGGGTGAACTATCACCACTTATAGAAGTGAATGGCTTCCTGCTTCCCAGAACATCGCCTAATAACTAGGTCTTATGCATTCTCCACAAGCTTGACTTCGGGTAGTTCCTACCCTAGATGCCGAATGTCGGTATCTTTAGTACCTTGGATATTTTACGCATAAAAGGCATGACCATAACTTGGTTATCACATTTTTAGTCAATCAGTTCCTCTATACAATCTCGTATATCCAGTTATTAAAGAACTATCATAATATAATTATATTATATTTTTAGATTATTAGCTTACATATTAATCATATCATAAGGAGTTGTTTCTTTTTTTATTTTTAACCTACAATCATTTTACACTACCCAACTCCCCATATGCCTTAACTCCATAAGCTGATTCAGCACTCTTAACTGCATTTACTACTGCCCTTTCCATAGTTCTTGCTGCTAAAAATCCCACTACATTTATATCCGCTTCCACCTTACCTGTAGCCATAGTAAATATTGTATCTCCATCAAATATGGAATGGGCTGGTCTTATAGTTCTAGCATAGCCATTGTGGGACATGGAGGCTAATTTATTCATCTGGGATTTTGTAAATATTCCATTGGTGGCTACTACACCTATAGTAGTATTTCCACTAAATATATTCTTCTTTTCATCATACTTTTTAACCATAGTATCTTCCGTTCCTATTAATGTCTTACCATCTTCATCTAATAAGCCAACCAATATCTCTCCCATTTCTGGGTCAATTATATCTCCTAGGGCATTAACTGCTACTATGGCTCCTACTTTCAAATCCCCTACTTGTATTGCATAAGAGCCTAGTCCACCTTTCATAGCTCTTTCTATGCCTAAAAACTTCCCTACTGTAGCACCAGTACCAGCTCCTATATTACCATTGGGACATTCTTTATTAGTTGCATTTACACAGGCTTCATACCCCATCTTAAAATCTGGTCTTATCCTATAATCTCCTACCACCAAATCAAACAATACTGCGCTACATACTATGGGAACCTTTGTCACTTGTACATCAAATCCAATATCCTTCTCCTCTAGATATTTCATAGCCCCTGAAGCTGCATCTAGCCCAAAGGCTGAACCTCCCGATAACATTACTGCATGGATTTTATCTACTAAATTTTGTGGATCTAATAGATCTGTTTCCCTAGTCCCAGGAGAACCACCTCTTACATCAACTCCGGCAGTAGCTCCTTCCTCACATATAATTACGGTACAGCCAGTTGCCCCTTCAAAATCCTGAGCATGGCCTACCTTAATACCGTCAATATCCGTAAACTTTATTTCTTTCAAGTTCGTCACCACCCTATTCCTTCACCAATTCCATCCTCGTTTTTCCACCTTCATTTCTAGCTAAATATACTGTTGGATTTAAATCAGCAGTAGCTACTGCAAAAGTAAATTTATCTATATTGGTAGCTATACCCCATTCACCTTTATTATTCATACATACTACAGAGATATCTCCAGCTTTTCCTCGTCTTTTTATTAGCTCTCTATTTAACTTTTCCACTGCTTTCTCTGCTGCTTCTTGGGGCTTGTGTCCTTCTCCCATAAGCCTTACTATTTCATAGGAGATACATCCCTTCATTATATCTTCTCCAAGACCTGTAGCCACAGCACCGCCTATATTATCATCTACATAAAATCCAGATCCTGGTATAGGAGAATCTCCTACTCTACCTTTCTTCTTCATAAAAAGACCAGATGTAGAAGTCCCTACACACATTTTCCCATCCATATCTAAGGATACCATCCCTACTGTATCATGTCCTTCATAGGGACTAATGCTTCCTTCAATTATCTTCTTCTTTTTTTCCTCATATATATCTATAGATTCTTTTGTAAGCATATTTTTTTCTTCAAATCCATTGGCCAAAGCATACTTTTCAGCTCCAAATCCAACCAAAAAACAATTAAATCTTTCAATGCTTAATTTTCTCGCTATAGATATGGGATTTTTGAAATTTCTAATGCCAGCCACAGCTCCTATTGATAATGTATCTCCATCCATAAAGGCTGCATCCAATTCCACTTCACAATCTTCATTAGGCAAACCTCCATATCCTACAGATCTATATTTAGGATTATTTTCCACCACTTTTATTGCATCTTCTACAGCATCAGCAGAATTCATACCCTTATCTAATCCATTAGAAACTTTAATTACTCCCTCTAAAGCCATTTCCCAAGTAGCTATAATTCCCCATTTCATATACATCACCTCGTGTTTTTACTATAATAAGATTATACTACAACTTTTCATGCCAGTACCAAAAAGAATATTTTTAAATGTAACATCCGCCTAGTTTGGAAGGTCGTTAAAATCTATTTAAATAGTTTTTTCAAGTTTATATCGTAAGGTGCTCTTACTATTCCCTTTTCCGTAATTATTCCATCAATTAGTTCATGAGGGGTTACGTCAAAGGCAGGATTGTATACCTTTACATCTGAAGGTGCAGTTTGTTTCCCAAAACTACATATTATCTCTTCCCTATCCCTCTCCTCTATAACTATATCTTCCCCCGTCGGAGTATTTAAATCAATAGTAGTAGTTGGTCCAGCTATGTAAAATGGAATATTGTGAGCCTTTGCAAGCAGCGCCACACCATAAGTGCCAATCTTATTAGCCACATCCCCATTTGCAGCTATCCTATCACAACCTACTATCACCACATCAATCCATCCTTTTGACATAACCATTGCTGCCATATTATCTGTAATCAAGGTTACATCTACACCTGCTTCCATTAATTCAAAAGCAGTTAATCTAGAGCCTTGTAGAAGAGGCCTTGTTTCATCGGCAAATACCTTTACATTCCATCCTTTTTCCTGAGCATAATAAATAGGTGCTAAAGCGGTTCCATATTTCGATGTAGCTAAAACTCCAGCATTACAGTGGGTAAGTACTGTATATCCATCCTTTAGAACCTTTATTCCATTTTCTCCAATCCTTCTACATATCTCCTCATCTTCCCTTTGTATGCTTATAGCTTCATTTACTAATATCTTCTTTATTTCTGCTATTGGCTTTTCTTTATTTTCCAAAGCTTTCTTCTCCATCCTATCCAGTGCCCAAAATAGATTTACCGCAGTTGGTCTCGATGAACCCAAGTATTTTGAAATCTTTTTAAGTTCATTATAAAATTTCCCAAAATCCTCTCCTTTAAAATCCTTTATCCCTAAAACTATCCCATAAGCAGCTGCAATCCCAATTGCCGGTGCTCCTCTAACCTTTAACTTTTTTATTGCATAAAAACATTCCTCTACCGTTTCTATTGCTATTATTTCATTTACAGTTGGTAATTTCGTCTGATCTATGATATATAGTTTTTCATCTCTGTACTCAATAGTTTTTAGCATCTTATCTCTCCTTTTTTTATAAATAATTACTTATCATTGTAAATAGCTCTTATGTAAGATTTTAATAATAAAATACCTAAAATGCAATATGGGAACACAAAAACCCCTGCTTTGGAATGCTCCAAAGCAGGGATTATTATTATCTTAATTAACAGGTATTAATATCTTTTGTCCTGGGAATATTAGATGGGGATTCTTAAGCTTATTGTATTCAGCTAGTTTTTGCCAAGTAGTGCCAAATTTCTTAGCTATTTTCCATAACACATCTCCTGGTTTCACTGTGTATTCTTTTTCTTTTGGTGCTGGTACGACTACTTCTGGTGCTGATTCTGCTACTTCCTTTTCGCTAACTTCTATTAGATAATCTACTGGTTTTGGTGTTATTACTTTAGCTTCTTTTATAGCATCTACTAATCCTTCCCTTATAGGTATATAGGTTTCATTTACATTTATAGCATTAGAAAAATCATATTTGTCCCCACCTGTAAACATAAAATCATTTACTACTACTTTATAGTATTTATCCATTTCAAGTGGCGTTCCATCTTGAAGTTTTATATCAGTTATCCTATTTTGGAACTCTTTGTTCTTGTCATATTCCACTATCAAGCCTGCAAATTGTCCATCCCTAATCTCAGGATTTAATATACCATGATCAATAGCCTTTTTTACATCTTCTCCTTTTAAATCAAAGGTTACCAGATAGTTGTCAAAAGGCATTATTTCATACATATCTCCCATGGTTATAGGCCCTTTTTCAAGGGTTCTTCTAAGGCCTCCACCATTGGTAATAGCAATATCAGAATTAGTTTGTTCCATCATTGTTTCAGCTACCCATCTTCCTAGTAGAGTTACATTGTCTGCAGTATGATCAAACTCTTCAGCAGCTTCTCCTATTACTTCACCTAAAATTGGTTGTACTTCATCGTAATACTTATTATAAATCTTTTCAGCTTCTTCATCTACTGGTAGTTCATCTTTTCGTTCATAAATATTATCTACACTAGCTTCTATTCCTATTATCTCATTGTTTTCATCTACTTCAATAGTAAGTACACCTACAGAACGACCACTATGATAGGCTTGTACTATAGGTACATCGTTTACCTTTCCAGATACAGTCCTATGACTGTGGGCAGATATAATTCCATCTAATCCTTCTACATTAGCCAATTCTACTGCATTGCCAGTAATCTCTCCAGTATCCCAATCTTGATCGGAGTCAATATGGGTTAAAGCTATAACAACATCTACCGCTCCCTCTTCTGCTTTACCATCTTTTAAGTACTTAGTCCACTCTTCAGCAGCCTTTACAGCATCTCTAAATTCAAGGCCCTTAACATTTTCCTCTTTTGTAAGAGTTGGAGTATCTTCATGGGCAAGACCAATAAAACCAATCTTTATTCCACCTTTTTCTACAATTTTATATGGCTTAGCCCAAGTTACAGGTTCCCCTGTTTCTTTATTATATATATTGCATGCAAGGAAATCAAAGCCACCATCCTTAGCCCAACCTTCCATCTTTTCTGCTCCCCAATCAAACTCATGGTTTCCAACTGCTGATGCAACAACTCCCATTTCTTTTATCATTTCAGTTACAGGTGCACCATGGGTTAAATTGGACATGGCAGTGCCCTGATAATTATCTCCTCCAGATACTACTATAGTATTTGGATTTTCCTTTTGTCTCTCCTTGATATAGCCAACTAGCTTTGCCATACCAGGGTTTTTACCACTATCGGCCACATTCCCATGAAAATCGTTAAAAGTTAATATTTCCACGGTTGTACTACTAGTTTCCTTTGCTAATGTAACTTGGTTACTAAATCCAAATACCATAGCTACAACTAACAATAGACTTAATAAAAATTTGTGTTTACCTGATTTAAAAAACTTCTGCATACTAAAAACTCCCCTTTCTTGTGAATTATTCTACATATAATATACTTCTACAAAAATATATAAAATCCTTCTTTTTTTAGATATAAAATAGAGTATTTAACCTCTTTGGGCAAAAATTCTTTCTTCTTCCATAATTGGGATAAATCTAAATAAAATTGATTCCCATAAACTAAAACCCCTGCTTTGGAATGCTCCAAAGCAGGGATTATTATTATCTTAATTAGCAGGTATTAATATCTTTTGTCCTGGGAATATTAGATGGGGATTCTTAAGCTTATTGTATTCAGCTAACTTTTGCCAAGTAGTGCCAAATTTATTAGCTATTTTCCATAGCACATCTCCTGGTTTTACTGTGTATTCTTTTTCTTTTGGTGCTGGTACGACTACTTCTTTTTCCGGTTCTTTAACTGGTGTCTCTACAGTTGTAATTCTACCTTCAACTTTATAATCTATTTCACCAATTTTTTCAATATACTTAATTAAAGCTTCGTCTAATCCTTCAAATTCTCCAACTAATTCCCCTTCACCTAGCATAGTATACCCATCTCCACCTACTGCCATAAAATCATTGGTAGCAAGAGTATAGGTTTTGTTTAAATCCACTGGTTCGCCTTTAATCTTTAAATCAACTATTCTATTGCCAGCTTCTTTAGATGGATCTATTTTGTAACTCATACCTGCTACATGGGGGAATTTCCCCGCTGGTTCTGGATAAGCGTCTACACCATGTTCTAAAGCATTTAGTATATCTATTCCCTTTACTTCCTTAACTACTATATAGTTCCCAAAGGGGAATACCTCTAATATATCTCCCTTTGTTATATCCCCAGTTTTAATGGAAGCTCTAATTCCACCACCATTAGTAAGAGCTACATCAGCACCAGTTATATACAGCATAGCATCCGTTGCTAAATTTCCTAAATTTGATTCTCCGGCTCTTACAATTTCCCTTTCTCCTATTAAATCAACCTTAGTTTTACCTACAATAGCAGATGTAACCTCTTCATTCTCCTTTTGTAATTCTTCTATTGCTTTAGATATTTCCTCATCTTCTCCTAAAGCAACTGCTTCCTCAAAGGCAACTAGCTTTGCTGTCTTATTTTTTATTTTGCCATCTACAAATTCAATATCTACTACACCTATATTTTTAAGATGTTCTCCAGTTTGAACTAATAAAGTATCGCCTATTACCATACCTTCTTCTAACATAGTATGACTATGACCATCTACTATTAAATCTATGCCTTCAACTTTTTTAGCTATATCACTAGACTTTGGATTGCTCTCTTCATCCACTCCTATATGAACTAGAGCAATAATCATGTCTACTTTTTCTTCTTTTAATTTTTTCACCATTTCTTCTGCTTTAGCTATTGGATCTGTAATATTTACACCTTCAGTATTCTTTGGATTAGATTTGTATTTGGTCTCTTCAGTTGTTAACCCAAATATACCAATTTTTAGCCCATCTATTTCTTTTATGGTATACTCTTCTAGATCCCTAGTTCCATCTTCTCTGACAACGTTTGCAGCTATGATAGGAAAGTCTGCCATCTCTTTTAATTCTATTAGTCTTTTATAACCATAATTAAAATCATGATTTCCAGGTACCATTGCATCATAGCCTATTTTATTCATAAGCTTTATAATGGATTCCCCTTCAGAAATAGTTGCTATTGGCAAACCATGAGTCGTATCTCCTGCATCTAGTACCAATATATTTGGATTCTCTTCCTTTAGTTGTTTAATTTGAGTTGCTAATCTTTCATATCCAATATATTTCTCCTCATCACCTACCACCCTACTATGTACATCATTAGTGTGAACAATAGTAAGTTTGGTAGACTTAGCCTCCTCAGCAAAAACCTTATTCCCTATAGGTAAAAATATGGACAATATCAATGCCAAAGATAGGAATAGACTAAGTATCCGTTTGTTCCTAAAATTCATCTTATTTACCTCCTTATATTTATTTAATTAATTTACAAGGAATATATTTCCCTAAAAATATATTTCTCCAAAGGTAATTATATTCCTTTGTAGAATTTATACAATTTAATAATTTTAGCCTTAACTTACAATTACCCATCTTATTCCAACTTAATCAACAACTCAGTTATCTTAATATACAAAATAGCTATCTTCTTATAAGAAGATAGCTATTTCTTTTAATCTCTTATAGTATTTTCAAGTAGTTCATCTATCTCCTCTTCTGTTAATTGATAATGATAGAACTTATCATAAAATTCCTTTACTTCTTCTCTCATATCATAATCATATATATCTGGATACAATAGATTCCCTATCCATTTTAATCCTAATATCCTATTCACAGAAGGTGGTCTATCAAACCAATTGAAAGGCTTATTGGGTATTTCATATACTTCTCCCTTTTTTACCGCTGTTATATCCTTCCAAGCTGGATCCTTAAGTATACCTGAATAATATCCACCTCTTTCATCATCCCAAGATATTATTATCTCTGGATCCCATAGGAGTAGTTGTTCTATAGATACTTCCGATTTACCCTTACCTTCTTTTATCTCTACTTTAGCTACATTATTTCCTCCTACCATATCTATAACTTGAGCATGCCAAGAACCTGCAGGTTCTGTCTCCAATCCACTAGGTCCTTCAGCGTAATATATATCTACTTTCATATCATCGGTAATTTGGGCGGAATTTTTTTCTATATCCTCTAAGGTCTCCCTACAGTATTTACCCAATTCCTCAGCTCTATTCTCTTCCCCCATAACTTTGCCTAATATTTCATAAGCTTTATCTAACTTATATATATCCTCATCTAATATTACAATAGGTTTCCCCATTTTTTCCTGCAATTCATCAGTTTGAGAAATAAAAGTATCATCTATGGTTCCCATAGCTATTAAAACATCTGGATCTACCTTTAGCACTTCCTCTACATTTATGGACTCCTTACCTGCACCACCTAAATTAGGTAAATCGTGATACTTTTCATCTATGTAGCGTTTTTCTCCTTCCCTAAGCTCATAGTTCCATCCCACCATCTTATCTGGGTTTAACGAATATATGAGGATGGTACCTACTGGACCTGTGGAAAATATGGTATCCACTTCTGCTGGTATGGTAACAGTCCTATCCGCCATATCTACTATTTCTATAAAATCTGCAATAGCCTCATCTTGAGTAACATCCCCTTGTGTAGTATCCTCTTGGACAGGCTCTTTAGCACAACCTGCTGCCAAAGAAATAATCATTATGACAAGCATAAACATGGATATAATCCTTTTGTTTATCATAGTTCTATTATTCATCTGTTTTCCCTCCTAAAATTTTAGTATACTGGTAAACACATCTTTACAATTTTATCTTTACGTCTTAATTCTACTATTTCTACATCCACATCATATAATTTTTTAAGATCGACATCCTTTAAATTTTTCTCGGGCTCCTCTACTACTTCAACTCCCCCATTCTTTACTAAAAGTGCCTTAGTACCAAAGGACAATGCTTGTTCTGGAAAATGGGTAGCCATGATAACCATCATTCCCCTATCAGCACATTTATTTAGATAGTTTAATGTAGTTATTTGATTACCAAAATCTAAATTATTTGTAGGCTCATCCATTATTATTATCTTAGATTGCTGGGCTATAGCTTGGGCAATCTTCACTAATTGTCGTTCCCCACCACTCATCTTAGAATAAATTTTATCCTTTAAATTTAATATTTTAAGCATCTCCATAGCTTCTAAAGCTATCCTTTCATCCTCCTCAGTAGGTGAAGAACCAAAACCTAAATAAGAGGTTCTTCCCATAAGTACTATATCCAATCCAGTATATTGAAAAGTAGAACTAAAGGTTTGAGGTATATAGCTAATGGTTTTAGCCCTTCTATTCCAAGTCCAAGTTTTAATATTTTCATCTCCTATATATACACTACCTTCCATTGGTTCTAACAATCCCACCAATGTTTTTATCAATGTAGACTTACCTGAACCATTGGGGCCTAATAAACAAATTATATCCCCTGGCTTCCCATTAAAGGATACCTTCTCAACTATAGGTTTATCCTTGTATCCACAACTTAAATCCTTTACATATAACATAATGTTCAGCTCCTTTTATTAGTCAACAATAAAATTATAAAGAAAGGTGCCCCTACTAGGGAAGTAAGTATCCCCAAAGGTATTTCTACTGTTGTCAGTCCCCGAGCTATATTGTCTATTAATAATAAATAAGTACTTCCTAATAATAAAGTAGTGGGAAGCAAAATCCTATAATCTGGTCCTACTATCATCCTGCTCAAATGGGGAATCACCAATCCTATCCAACCTATCATCCCAGATACAGATACAGAAGCAGCTGTCATCAATGTGGAGCACATTATAACTATTATCCTAAGTCTAGCTGTATTTAACCCTAAAGTCTTTGCTTCCCCTTCCTCTAAGGATAATACATTTAACCTCCATCTTAATATAAATAAAGGAATAATCCCCAACAATATAGGCAATACTATAGCTTTTATATCCCTAGGAGATATACTAGCCAAACTACCCATAAGCCAAAAAGTTATAGTAGGTAGTTTATCGTCTGTATCTGCCAAATACTTTATTAAAGATGTAAGGGCTGTAAATATGGAACCTACTAATACACCAGTAATTACCAAAGATATTATAGGATCTTCTTTGATTTTAGTACTAATCAAATATACTAGTCCAACTGCTATAAGGCCAAAGATAAATGAAGTTATCTGTATCCCTACAGTATTAAAAGATAGATATATGGCCAAAGCCGCCCCAAAAGCTGCTCCTGATGAAACCCCTAATATATCTGGAGAGACTAAAGGGTTTTTGAACATACCTTGATAAACTGCCCCTGAAAGAGATAAGGATGTTCCAACTAACATAGCCCCTATTATTCGAGGGAGCCTCACTTGAAATACTATGGTATTAATGGTATCTGGCCAATCCTTATCTATAGGAAAAAACTTTGATAATAGAACCTTTAACAATTGAACCACATTCACTGGATATCTACCTATTCCAAAAGATATGAAAAATACTAGTATTAATATTATAGTGAATATATATACATAATGTTTCTTTTTAGTTTTAATCATACTATCCTCCATATCCGTTATTTTTCCATAACTATAACGATACTAAAAAAATATTATTCATCAATAAAATACTTTTTAAAAAGCTCCCCTATCACTTCATCAGCTTCCTTACAAAAATCTCTATAAGCTTTAATAAGGGACTTAGCCTCATAGGTTAAATAAGAGCCTCCACCTTCTTCTCCTCCAATTTTGGTTTCTAAAAGTTTAATTTTTAACTTCACCTCTGCCCTGTGTATAATAGACCAAGCTTTACTGTAGGACATGTTCAACTCTTGTGCAGCCTTGTTTAAACTTCCACATTCATCTACTTTTTCCAGCAACATACAGGGGCCTTCTCCAAATACTCTTTCCCCATCTTTAATTATTCGAAATTTCCTTTCCAATTCCATCCCACTAATCCCCTTTGCTTTCTAAATTTCTTGCAGCAGTTGCTGTTATACCTATATAGCTACCTATAGCATCATAAGAATATCCCTCTTTCCTAGATAAATCAATATATTCCCTCTTATACTTACTTAAATATCTCTTCCTAGAACCTCCCTTTATTAGATTAAACTCCACAGGAGTAGGACATACGGAGTTTAATATTTCTTCTAGGCTTAATATACTTTCCTCTATAGATTGCTTTAAATTACTTTTCCCTATTACATACTCTTCTTCGTATTTTTTCTTTAAAATATGATATTCTAAACTTTCCTCTGCCATGAACTTCTCATATCCTCTAATAGCCTCTATTCTATTAGAAGAAATTCCATCTAATAGAATATCTATATCCACTATATTATCCATGTTAACCCTGTAGAATATATCGCTACTCCACTTGTATTCTACTACAGTAGAACATATATTGTCAGCTACAGGATTATAGTGTATATATCTAATTAAATTCAGTAGATAAGATTCATCCTGTACTAATACGCTCTTATATCTTTTCTTAAATACAGAGCCTGTATTGCCAGTAGTTTGATTATAGTATTTAGCATATCTACTATTTATTTGATGCATTATCTTGCTAATAGGGATATTAAGGGTTTGGATTAATAGATGATAGTGTTCATCCATTATAACATAAGCAAACATTCTAAAATCATATATTTCCTTAGTTTCGCTTATAATTCTCAATAGCTGTTCCTTGTCTTTGTCATTTTTAAAAATTGGAATCCTATTATCTTCATCATTATTCCCTTGAATTATATGATATATAGCTCCATAATACTGGATTCTAGGCTTTCTACCCATATTATCCCTCCAGATAATCATACATATATAATTATTCTATACAAATGCCAAATTTCCTTTTTTTATTTCAATTTAATTTTTTTCCCGGGAAATATATGGGGTAAAAGGATTTATTCGTCGAATTTTATACACCTACCCTAGATATGCACCTAGGGTAGGTAAGTGTTTTTAATTTGCAGGTATCATTATTCTTTGACCAGGGAATATTAAATGGGGATTCTTTAATTTGTTGAACTCTGCCAATCTTTGCCAAGTAGTACCAAACTTCTTAGCAATCTTCCACAACACATCCCCAGATTTTACTATATATACTTCTTCTTTTACCTCTTGCTTTGGTGGAGTTGCTACTTCTGTTTTTTCATTTTCTTCTTTGGTTATACCATATTCTTTCAATACTTCTTCTGGTATTACTCCCTCTTCTATCAACTCATACACATTTAAAGCCTTAGCATTATAACTTCTACCATCTTCTGATACAGGTATTTCTATTCTCCCTTCATTTACTTCATTGATTATATAATCTCTCAGAGGATGATCTAAATCTGCACCTATGATTTCCCAATTGTTATCCACCTTTGGCTCTATAGTCTTTACCTCTTCTATATATTGTGCTATATAGCTTCTCATAGAAATTGGATCTGACTCAAATATAGGTTCTCCCTTTATAATGCCCTCGTTGTATAACCCAGAGTATCTATAATCGTTTATAGCCAATTTAAACTTATCATCAGGTTTTACAGGTTTACCTTTAAACTTTAGATCTACTATTCTTTCTCCTTCTGGCTTAGATATATCAATCTTGTAATCGACTCCTTGGAACATGTCATATTTATAACCTCTTATATTGGGATTAAAACTTATAGTAACATCTCCTGGTTTGTAGGTATTATAATAAGCTGCTGACCATTCCATGTAGTCTTTTAATTCTTTTCCTGTCACTTCTACAACTTTTAAGGTATTTGGATACTTATATATATCAAATACATCGGCGAAAGTGATAGGTCCTTTTTTAATATTAGCATCATTTTTAAATAAAGCTGCCGCTGATATATCAGCTCCTGAATATTTTAGCTGTACATTGTTTATGAGATCTACTACCGCTGTATCCCTAAGCTGTCCTTCAGGAATACCCTTAATCTCTGATGCAGGATGTAAATCCTCTGTTGCATAGCCTATTTCCCTAGATATAAAATCAAGAGTAGCTTTATGATACTCTTGTGCATATTCCTTCAATTCTTCCGATGCTTCGTAGTTTTCTACTTCTATTATATCTACTTTTCTATCTACTACTTCCCAAGTATCTCCTTGCTTTTCCAATTCTAAATCAAAGCGAACCACTTGTCTTCCTGCATCTCTAGCACCACCTACTACAGTATTCCCTATAGTTTCATTTACTGTAATATGGCCATGCCCTACCAATAAAACATCTACATCTGGATTGTTTTCAACAATTCTCCTCGCTTCATCCTGAGGTCCATATTCTTGATCTAAGCCTGTATGGGCTGTAACTATTATTACATCTACTTTTTCCTTTTCTCTTAATTCCTTTATGTACTTATCTGCTGCTTCATCTAATGCTTCAAACTTTAAATCTTTAACCTTTACCCCGTCCCATCTTGGTATATTTGGATTAGTAAGACCTAATATACCTACCTTAACTCCTGCCACATCTTTTACAATGTAGGGTTTCATATAATTTGTATTATCCTTTGCATTATATACATTAGCAGCCAAGATTGGAAATTCAGCTTCCTTTTCAATCTTTTTTATCAAATCTAATCCAAAGTTAAATTCATGATTCCCTAAAGTCATAGAATCGTATCCCATAAAATTCATAACATCTATTATAGGATTTGGTTTTTCTAAATCGTAATTATAAAGATCGTCTGTTAATAGCGTCCCTTGAATAGTATCCCCATTGTCAATTAGCAGGGTGTTGGGATTTTCTTCTCTTACCTCTTTCACTACTGAATAGATTTTTGCAAATCCTATATTATCTACTTCTTCCCCATCTTCATAGGACCAATTATATATATTCCCATGAACATCAGTTGTTCCTAATATAGTTATATTGATTTTATCCCCACTGGCATTTACAGGTACTGTAGATATACCTATTATTAATAAAAATACCAGCACAAAGCTAAATAATTTTTTTTGCTTAAAATTCATCTCTTCTCCTCCCTTATATTTTATATTTAATAAATAACTATCAGAAATGGGTGATCACCCATTTCTGATAGTTATAATAATTATTCCTCGATTAAGTGATGCTCTAGTATTTGCTCTTTTCTAAAGCCTTGTAATCCTAGATAGAATTCTACATTGTTCAATAGATAATCTAATTTTACAGGACCTACTAGTTCAGAACCTGTAACTTGTACACCATATCTCCTTGCTTCTTGTTTTACCAATTCAAAGGTTCTATATAGGGGGGTT
>Ga0116175_1001345_pt1 | contig 15835 bp, 10 predicted proteins | sample AD_UKC125_MetaG_FD_89802 | JGI IMG/M metagenome (GOLD analysis project Ga0116175, IMG submission 89802) | Active sludge microbial communities of municipal wastewater-treating anaerobic digesters from USA - AD_UKC125_MetaG | ecosystem: Engineered > Bioreactor > Anaerobic > Digestate | place: USA... | reverse complement strand
GAGATCGTCACGAAGAGGATGACCAGCCGCAGCGACGGCGCCCACTTGCGCGGGCCGGGGTCGACGCCGACGAGGACCATCGCGAAGAGATACCCGGCGAGCAGGAAGTGGATGATCATGAAGACGTGCCCGGTGTGGGTCGTCAACGCGAGCTCGAAGAGCGGCGTGTAATAGAAGATCACCAGGCTGAACGCGAAGTTGATCGACGCGACCACCGGATTGGCCCACGCCGCAAGGTATTTCGAGTGCACCAGGCCGAGGATGATCTCGCGCGGACCATAGGTGCCGTCTTTGCGGTGCGGCGCCACCCGCACGACGAGGGTGATCGGGGCGGCCAGCACGAGGAAGACCGGCACGAGCATCGCCACCGACATGTGCAGGATCATGTGCCACGAGAACGAGAACCGGCCATAGACACCGGGGGCGCCACAGGTGGTCCAGATGAAGGTGCCCCAGCCGAGCACCCACATGATGGTGCGGCCGATCGACCACCGGTCACCGCGCCGGTGTAAGCGCACCACAGCCCCGACATACAGGGCGATCGCCACGACTGCGACCGTGCCCCAGAGGTAGTCCCAGCGCCACATGGTGAGCCACGAGGTGGCCGTCGGCGCCGGCGGCATGGGGTAGTTGGTCAGGGCTTCGGCCAGCGTTTCCGGTTGCGGACGCACCTTGTTGGGGTTGCCGGTGCGGGCCAGGGCCGTCGCGACGCCGACCGTCGCGCCCATGACGAGCAGCTCGACGAGCACGAGCCGCACGAAGGTCGACACCCGCCCGGGCTCGGCCCGCAGCTTGGCCACGACCGCACGACGCTGCTGCCAACCGATCGCACCGAGGATCACCAGGGCGGCCACCTTGGCCAGGATGAGTGCCCCGTATGCCGTGCCGAGGTCTCCCAGCCCCTGCATCCGTACGGCGGCACTCACCACTCCGGACAGGCCGACAGTGAGCAACGCCCAGCCGGCGATGACGGAGTAGCGCTCGACGACGACGGGCAGCCATTTGCCGAGGGTGGGCCGCAGGATGGTGACAGCGGCCAGGCCGCCGACCCAGGCGACCGTGCCGACCAGGTGGAACAGCAACGCATTGACGGCGGTCTCGTGCTCCAGCGTGCTGGCGGCATGGCCGGCCAGGGCCAACGGGAAAAGCGCTGTGAGAGAGACGATTCCGGACCACAGGCTGGCTAGTCGGGTGCTGGAGCTGGCCGCGATGGTGACCGCGATGGCCACCAGCAGCGCACTGATGAGCCCTTCACGTAACGGCTCGATGGACCAGACGAACGCGCGGAACTGCACGAAGAAGCCCTGGCTGCCCACCGGCATACCGGCAATGTCTGCGAAGCCGAGCACGACGCCGACCAGACCCGCGACGATCCACACGATGCCGGCGACGATGCCGAGCCGGCTGCCCTTGGCCAGGGCATCGGACGCGCGGTCGGGCACCGTGCAGGCGGTCATGACGAACAGGCCGATGCAGGCCGCTGCGGCCAGGTCGTGGACGGCTCGAACCAGGGGCAGTCCCCACCGGACCACACTGCCGGGATCGTCGAGGCCGGCGACGGCGGGTGTGGCGGCCCCGCCGACCATCGCGGAGCCGATGACCGCGACGACGGCGGCCAGCGTGGCGAGGGCGAGCGGGAGGACTGGGGAACCGTGGGCAGAGCGCGCGGCCGGGACGGAAGTGGCCATAGGTCAACCTTAGGGACTCCGGGGCGGGCCGCAGGGCGCGGGTCGTGCGGCGCTAGATTGACGTATGCCGCTCTCGCCGCCCGTTCCCACCGATCTCCCGGCCCTCGTCAACGCCTTCGAGCAGACCTTGCGGGCGGTGCTCTCGCTCGGACAGGGCTGCCGCGCCGACGATTTCGGGGTTGCGACGGAGTGCCCGGGCTGGACGGTGCAAGATCAGCTGGCCCACGTGAGCTCGATCGAGGTGGCCATCGCGGGCGGGTCCGAGCCTCCCGAGGTGCCGGATCTGCCGCACGTGCTCAACCATTTCGGCCGCTACATGGAGCGCGGGGTCGCCGAGCGGCGCTGGTGGTCGGGGCATGGGGTCGTCGACGAGCTGGCCGACGCCATCGACCGCCGAATGGCTGCGCTGCGGGCGCCCGGCCTCACCGCTGACACCCCGGTCACCCTGCCGCTGTCGATCTCCTTGCCCGCGAGCACCCTGGGCGAACTCATGGTCCTGCGCACGCGCGACGTCTGGGCGCACGAGCAGGACCTGCGGGTCGCCCTCGGGCGGCCCGGCGGGCTCGACACGGTCGGTGCGGCGATCTTCACCCAGACGATGTTCCGGTCGCTGGGTCTGCTGGCCTCGCGGGTGGCGAAGGTGCCGGCCAGCGAAGTGGTCGTGCTGGAGTCGACCGGGCCGGTGGTGGGCGTCGCGGGCACCCGGATCGGGGTGCGCGACGACGGCAAGCCGTTGGGTGTGGCGTTGTCCGAGGCGGAGATCGACGCACTGCGGCCATCCGCTGGGTCCGCCGATGGTGCGGGCGAGGCGGCTCAGTCGGCTCAGCCGGCTCAGCCGGCCGGGGTCACGTGGATCTCGATGGACACCGAGTCACTCACCCGCCGCGGCGCGGGTCGCCGTTCGGTCGAGGCAACCCGGTATGCCGTGTCCGGCGACCCCGCGATCGCGCACGCTGTCGTCGAAGCCCTCGTCATCACCCCCTGACCGGACTCCGCCACAGAAGGATCGCGATCCATGCACGTGGGTGCCGGCGCAACGCGCCCCAGGTGCACGGATCGCGATCTTCGCGGGTGGCCTGAAGGCCTCGCCTCAGTGGCCCATTGCGGGTGGGGCGAAGTCGTCGGCCTCCTCGCCGGCTGCACCGGTGGGGGCGCTTTCGTCGCGGTGGTCCGGACCTCCGGCACGAGCCTTCTGGAAAGAGGCAGCCGAGCGCAGTTCGACGTGCGGCAGGAACAGCGAGGCGATGAACGCGAAGACGAGCAGGACCGAGGCCACGAGGAAGACCGTCGACATCGCGTCGGAGAAGCCCACGAGGAAGGGGCGGGCCAGTCGCGGGTCGATGAGGTTGAGGAACGACGAGTCGTTGAGCGCATTGCCGAAACCACTGGCAGCGTCACCCGTGGCTGCCCCCGCCTTCATCTGCGAGATGAACGCCTGGTTGGCTGCCGCGTCGCCGACCGGTGAGCGCAGCGCGGCCTGGAAATCGGCCTGGGGCGCGAGCACCCGGAACGACTCACCGATCTTGTCCTTGGCGCTGGAGAACAGCAGCGACAGGAAGATCGCCGTGCCCAGGGTGCCGCCGATCTGTCGGGTGAAGGTCGCCGACGAGGTGGCCACGCCGATGTCGCGCAGCGGGACGGCATTCTGGATCGCCAGGGTCAGCGGCTGGAAGTTGAAGCCCAGACCCATCCCGAAGAACACCATGACAATCATCGACTGCCACAGCGGGGTGTCGGCGGTGACGAAGTGGAAGACGAACAGCGACACCACGAGCAGGGCGGCACCCATGATCGGGTAACGGCGGTAGCGACCGGTGCGCGAGATGAGCTGACCGGACAGGATCGAGCCGAACATGATGCCCAGGGTCATCGGCAGCAGCTGCAGGCCGGCCTGGGTGGCGGTGGCGCCCTTGACGATCTGCAGGTAGAGCGGCAGCGCAGCCAGGCCGCCGAACATCCCCATGCCGATGAAGATCGACCCGATCGAGGCCCACGCGACGGTGCGGTTGGTGAACAGCCGCAGCGGGATGAGCGCCTCTTCCCCCATCGACCGCTCGATGAACCACCCGGCGACGAACCCGACCAGCCCGATGGCGTAGCAGATGAGCGCCGTGGACGAGGTCCAGCCCCACTCGCGACCCTGCTCGGCGACGATGAGCAGCGGCACGACGGCGACCGTCAGCGCGACCGCGCCCCACCAGTCGATCCGGTGGTCGAGCCGGTGGTGGTGCAGGTGCAGGGTGCGGGTGACGACGAAGAGCGCGGCCACGGCGATCGGGACGTTGACGAGGAACACCCACCGCCACCCGTCGATGCCGAGAATCGTGTCGGCGCCGGCGAAGAACCCACCGATGACCGGCCCGAGGACGCTCGAGGAGCCGAAGACGGCCAGGAAGTAGCCCTGATACTTGGCCCGCTCGCGCGGCGGCACGATGTCACCGATGATCGCCAGCGCGAGCGAGAAGAGCCCGCCGGCGCCGATGCCCTGCACCGCACGGAAGGCGGCCAGCGACGGGATCGACCAGGCCAGGGTGCACAGCATCGACCCGATGGTGAAAATCGTGATGGCGGCGATGAAGAACTGCTTGCGCCCGTAGATGTCGGACAGCTTCCCGTAGAGCGGGGTCGCGATCGTCGAGGTGATGAGGTATGCCGTCGTGACCCACGCCTGCGCGGACAACCCCTGCAGGTGGTCGGCGATGACCCGCATCGCGGAGGCGACGATGGTCTGGTCGAGGGCCGCGAGGAACATCCCCATCATCAGCCCGATGAGGATGGTGACGATCTGTTTGTGGGTCAGCGGTTCATCCCGTGACACGGGCACTGCGGTGGCGGACATGACTCTCCTCGAACGGCATACGGTCTGGCAGGTGCAGGTGGTGGGAACGGCTGGTACTGCTGCGGACCCCACCGATCGGCCCCCTCGATGGGGCGGACCGGCGGGTGCGGTGCTGCTCAGTGCGGGCGGGGCTCGACGTCGGCAGGGGCGTCGGTGCGGGCCCGGGTGGCTTCCAGGTCATCGGCGAAGCGGGTGACATCGCCGGCGAAGCGGGCCAGTTCCTCCGGCGTCCAGCCGGCCAGGACGCGACCCAGCCATGCCCCCCGAGTCGCGGTCATCCGGTCGACAACCGCACGGCCGGTGTCGGTGAGGCTGAGCACGGCGACTCGGCCGTCGTGCGGGTCGGCCTCCTTGGCGATGACGCCGAGTGCGGTGAGGTGGCTCACCTGACGGCTGACCGTCGAAACCTCCACGTGGATGCAGCCGGCCAGGTCGGAGACCCTCTTGCTGCCGTCGGCGAGGTTGTTGAGCACCGCGAAATGGGTGGCGTCGACTCCCGGCATGGGCGCCGGCGCGTGCTGTTTGAGCGCCGCGAAGAGCTTGCCGACGCGGATGAACTCGGCCGCGAGCCGGGCCGTGGCCTCGGTCGGGTCGAGCGGTTGCGCGTGGGACGGCATCGGAGCAGGGCTTCTTTCGCGGGGGCGCGGGGAGATGGTTGTTTGCAGCACGCAACTGTATGCCGGTGGGTCGGCATTCCCCAAACCGCCGGTCAACCTCGGCACGGCTCCCTCGGCTTCCCTCGGTCCAGGTCCGCGAGTCGACACCCTGTCGAGTTTCCTCGCCCTATCCCGGCAGGGAAACCCGACATTGTGTCAACTCGCGGGAACCGCGGGCTCCGAGTCGGCCGCCGAGGCGGCACGTTCAGCGCGGAGGATCCGCCCGAAGAACGCCGACGAGAGCACGACGGCGATCAACCCGGCGGCGACGGGCACGGCATACCCCGCGTGTGGGCCGAGGTGCTCGACGGCCCAGCCGCCTGCGGCCGCCCCGGTGGAGATGCCGACGAGAATGCCGGTGACCGCAACAGCCATGCCCTCGGTGACCAGTGCCTGGGGCACCAACTGCTGACTCAACGACATGGCGGTGATGAGCATCGGCGCGGTCGCACATCCGGCCACCAACATGACGACGGCGAGCCCGCGCAGGTCGGTGACGAAGAGGGCCGGCGCCTCCAAGAGGAACATGCCCAGCGCGGCATACCGCAAGCGATGGCTGAGCGAGATCCGAAAAACCTTGGCGCCGAAGGCGATTCCCGCGATCGTCGACCCGAGGGCGAAGAGCGCGAGGATCACCGAGGAGAAGCTCTGCTGCCCGGCCTCCTTCGACACGGCAACGGCCACCACCTCGTTGGAGCCGAAGATCACCCCGACCATGGTGAGCACGGCAGCGACGACGAACATCCCGGGGCGAGCGACGGCATACCCGTCGGGTCGGTCGTGGTGCGGGACGACGGGAGGTTCGGTCGCGCGCGCGCCCACGAAGGCGACCATGCCGACGAGGTAGAGGACATAGGCGACGAGCAGCCCGGCCTCAGGGAACCACACCGTCGACAGCACGATGCCCAGCACCGGCCCGAGCACGAAGGACGCCTCGTCCATGACCTGCTCGAAGGACATCGCCGTGTGCAGGATGTCGGGCTCGGCGCCGAAGACGTGGGCCCAACGAGCCCGGGACAGCGGACCCATCTCGGGCAGGATCGCCGAGAGGCCATAGGTAAGGAAGAGGGTCCACGACGGCGCCCCGATCCACGAGAGCACGACGGTCGCCACCCCGCACACCGTCGACCAGATCGCGAACGGCAGGACGATCCGCCGCTGCCCGTGCCGGTCGACCAGCCGCCCGAGGATCGGCCCGGCCGCCGCGAGGACGAGCACGCCGACCGCCGTGATCGCCCCGGCCAGGCTGAACGAATCCCGCCGCGCCGACACCATGACGATGATGGACACCCCGAACATCGCGCCGCCCACGCGCGCGAGCGCCCCACCCGCGATGAAGGCCGGCGCTCCCGGGACGCGCAGCAGCGGGCGGTAGGCGGCGAGCATCAGGCCAGGGTATGCCGTGTGCCCACCGTCCCAGACCGGCGCGCCGCTGGACCTACCCCCGTCCTAACCCCAGACCAGCCCGCGGGCCGGGTCGGCGAGGATCGCGGCGACATCGGCGAGATAGCGCGACCCGAGTTCGCCGTCGACCAGACGGTGGTCGAAGGACAACCCGAGCGTCGTCACGTGCCGGATCGCCAGTTCGTCGGTGCCGTCGGCGGCGGTGACGACCCAGGGCTGCTTGCGGATCGCGCCGAACGCCATGATCGCCGACTCGCCCGGGTTGAGGATCGGCGTGCCGGTGTCGACACCGAAGACCCCGACATTGGTGATCGTGATCGTGCCGCCGGACATGTCGGCCGGCTGGGTGCGCCCCTCCCGGGCCGTCGCGACCAGCCCCGCCATCGCGTCGGCGAGCTGGCGCATGGTCAGCAGGTCGGCGTCCTTGATATTGGGCACGATGAGCCCGCGGGGCGTCGCCGCCGCAATGCCGAGGTTGACATAACCCTTGAGCACGATCTCCTGGGCGGCCTCGTCCCAGGACGCGTTGATCTCGGGGTGCCGCTTGATCGCCACGCACATCGCCTTGGCGAGCACGAGCAACGGGGTGACCTTGACCCCGTCGAACTCCCGGTCGGCCTTGAGCCGCTCGACCAGCTCGATGGTCGGTGTGACGTCGACGGTGATCCACTCGGTGACGTGCGGCGCAGTGAACGCCGAGCCGACCATGGCCTGGGCGGTCATCTTGCGCACGCCCTTGATCGGCACCCGCGTCTCGCCGCGGCCCGCGGCACCGGCGCCTCCCACAGCACCCCCACCACCCGCGAGGTATGCCGTCCCGGCACCGCCCGCACCCGGCATACCGGCCGTCGTGGTCCCGACCGCGCCCGTGCGAGCCGCGAGGAAGGCGTCGACGTCGGCGCGGGTGATGGTCTCACCGGCGGCAGGTACCTGGGCCAGGTCGACGCCGACGTCCTTGGCGTACTTGCGGACCGGAGGTTTGGCCAGCACCTGGGCGTGGACCCGCGGCGCCTTGTGCGGCTGGGCGAGTTCGGCGATCGGCCGGTTGTCGCGGCGCACCTCTGGGGCGTGGGCCGCGACGAGCCCGCCCATCCGGGCTGTCGGAGGCTGGTCGATGTGTTCGCCTGGGGGAGCGGCGATTTCGCGGACGATCGCTTCCTTGCGCCGCGGGCGTCGCTTGGCCTCGGTCTGCTTGATGCCGTAACCGACGAGCACGGCGGTGCGACCGGTCGAGGTCGTACCTCCGATGAGGCCTTCGGCGACGGGCTCGTCACCCGCACTGTCGGGGGCCGGACCACCGTCGAAGACGCCGGCAGCGGCCCGTGCGGCTGGCGCCGCCGCCTTGGCGACCGGAGCCGCAGCCTTGGCGGCCGGAGGGCTTGCCACAGACGAACCACCCTGCGGCACAGCGGTTTTCGCCGTGGACCCGCCCGCAGCCGCACCCGAGACGGGAGCGGCAGGCGACCCACCGGCATACGTGGGATCGTCGATGGCGATGATCGGGGAGCCGACCTCGACAGTCGCGCCCTCGGGCGCGAGCAGCGCGGACACGGTGCCCGCCCACGGGATCGGCAGCTCGACCAGCGACTTGGCGGTCTCGATTTCGACGACGATGTCGTTGACCTTGACGGTGTCGCCGACGGCGACCCGCCAGGTGACAATCTCGGCCTCGGTCAGGCCCTCGCCGGGATCGGGCAGGAGGAATTCACGGGCGGCCATGACGGGTCCCTCTCAGTACGCCATGAGGCGGTCGACGGTGTCCAGCACGCGGTCGAGGTCGGGGAGGAAGTCCTCCTCGAGCCGGCTGGGCGGGTAGGGCACGTTGTAGCCGCCGACCCGCGCGACCGGGGCCTCCAGCGAGAAGAAGCACTCCTGCTGAACCAGCGCGGCGATCTCGGCACCGAGCCCGAGGAAGGTCGAGGCCTCGTGCACGACGACGCAGCGCCCGGTGCGGCGCACCGAGTCGACGATCGTGCCGGTGTCCAGCGGCGAGAGCGAGCGCAAGTCGATGACCTCGAGGCTGATGTCCTCTTCCTCGGCGGCTTGGGCGGCCTGCAAGCAGGTGCGCACCATCGGGCCGTAACACAGCACGGTGACGTCGGTGCCGGGACGCACGACCGCGGCCTCGAACAGCCCCCGGCTGGGCTCCCCGGCGATCTCGCCCTTGTCCCAATAGCGGCGCTTGGGCTCGTAGAAGATGACCGGGTCGCGGCATTCGATGGCCTGCTGGATCATCCAGTGGGCGTCGTGTGGGTTGGAGCAGCAGACGACCCGCAAGCCCGCGGTGTGGGCGAAGTAGGCCTCGTTGCTCTCGCTGTGGTGCTCGACCGCGCCGATGCCCCCGCCGAAGGGGATCCGCACGACCATCGGCAACTCGACGTGCCCGAGCGAACGCGAGCGCATCTTGGCGATCGAGCTGACGATGTGGTCGAACGCGGGGTAGACGAAGCCGTCGAACTGGATCTCGACGACCGGCCGATAGCCGCGCAGGGCCAGCCCGATGGCGGTGCCCATGATGCCCGCCTCGGCCAACGGGGTGTCGACGACCCGCTCCTCGCCGAAGTCCTTCTGCAGGCCCTCGGTCACCCGGAAGACGCCGCCGAGCTTGCCGATGTCCTCACCCATGAGGACGACCTTGGGGTCGTGCTCCATCGCGGCTCGCAAGCCACTGGTGATCCCCTTGGCCAGCGTCGACGTGCGCGGGTATGCCGTGGGGCCGTCGCCCTTGGGCAAGTTCGCTGCGGCAGCGGCGCTCATGCGTGGCTCCCTTCCAGGCTCGCCTCGGCGTCGCCGTGGGCACCCTCGAAACTGCCCTGGTATGCCGTGAACTCCTCGCGTTCGGCGGCCATGACCGGGTGGGGCTCGCCGTAGACGTACTCGAACATGTCGGTGCCCGCCGGGTCCGGCAGCGCCAGACAGCGCGCCCGCACGTCGGCGCCGAGTTCGTCGGCCTCGCGGGCCACCTGGTCGAAGAACGTCCGGTCGGCCTTGCCCATGTGGGCGAGCCAGGCCTTGAGCCGCTCGATGGGGTCACGCAGTTTCCAGCGCTCGACCTCGGCCGACAGGCGGTATTTCGTCGGGTCGTCGGAGGTGGTGTGCGCCCCCATCCGATAAGTGAACGCCTCGATGAAACTCGGCCCCGCGCCGGAGCGGGCGGCATCGAGCGCGGCGGTCGTCACGGCATACACCGCGAGCACGTCGTTGCCGTCGACCCGCAACCCCGGGAAGCCGAAGCCGCGCGCGCGGTGGTAGAGCGGCGCGCGGGTCTGCTTCTCGTTGGGTTCGGAGATGGCCCACTGGTTGTTCTGGCAGAAGAACACGACCGGACTGTTGTTGACGCCGGCGAAGACCAGGGACTCACTGACGTCACCCTGCGATGTCGCACCGTCGCCGAAATAGGCGATGACCGCCGTGTCGCGATCGGGGTCGCCGGTGCCGACCGCGCCATCGCGCTGCACGCCCATGGCGTAACCGGTCGCGTGCAGGGTCTGGGCGCCGATGATGATCGTGTAGAGGTGGAAGTTCTTGTCGTTGGGGTCCCACCCGCCGTGGTTGACCCCACGGAACATCCCCATGAGGTTGACCGGGTCGACCCCGCGGCACCACGCGACGCCGTGCTCGCGATAGGTGGGGAAGGCGTAGTCCTGGCGGCGCAGGGCGCGACCTGAGCCGACCTGAGCCGCCTCCTGACCGAGCAGGCTGGCCCACAGGCCGAGTTCACCCTGGCGCTGCAGCGCGGTCGCCTCGGCATCGAAGCGGCGGATGAAGACCAGATCGCGATAGAACCCGCGCAGGTCGTCATCGCTGAGCCGGGCCGCGATGTCGCGGTATTCCTGCGGCGCGGTCTCGACGAACTCCCCCTCAGGGGTGAGGAGTTGGATCATGTCGGGGCCACCGTCGGCCCACGGTCGAGCATCACTCACGAGGCACTCCTTCTCCGACCCGGGCAGGTATGCCGGGTGGGCCAGGCCGTTGGTCGGGTTCCGGGATCGCCGGGGCCGACCGTGGCGTCATTGCCAACCTTGCCAAGCTCATCGCCGCAGCATGCTGGTGTGGCCCGTTTCACACTGCGTTGGCTTTCACCCTAGCCATAGTGACGCCGAATCTCACCTGTCGGATGGTCCTGCTCACGCCTGGCGCCCTCAGGGGACCTCAGGGGGGCCTCAGTGCGTCCTCAGGGCGCTTTCGGCCGACGCCCGTCGGCTTCGGTGAGTCTCGCCGCACTTCGCTGAGGTTGGACCCTCACCGAAGCGCGGCTAACGTCACCGCAGCTGGCGCCCTGGGCCGACGGACGCACCCCTCGCCTCGCCGCCACCATCGAGCGCGCGATTTGGTCACCCTTCGCCGTGGTCCAGATCGCGGCGCTGACCCAAGCCCGGCGCAGTGAGAGCCCCCGCGCCAGCGTGGGTGACGTTCGGTGAGGGTCGCCGCGCTTCGCTGAGGTTGGACCCTCACCGAAGCGCGGCTTCCCTTAGCGAAGCTCCGCGAGGGCGGGCCTGAGACCCCGACCGACACCCAGGCCTGTGGAAAACTTCCGCGGCATTCACGCGTGACTGGGCAGAGTGCCGCCATGGACTTCCTTCTCACGCTCTCCCCTGGGTCGGTCGTCGACACACCTGCGCTGCGCAGGGCCGGCCTGGACGACCGCCGAGTCGCCTCGCTCGTCCGCGACGGTCTCCTGCTGCGGCTCAGCCGGGGTTGGTATGCCGTGGACGCAGACCCCACGCCGCAGTCCGCTCACCGTCTGGCGGCTCACGCAGCTGAGCAGGTGTATGCCGGTCGCGCAGTTCTCAGCCACTACAGCGCCCTGGTCGACCGTGGACTGCCCACCTTCCGGGCGGACCTGGCCACCGTCCACCTCACCCGGACCGAGTCCCTGCACTCTCGCCGTCGGCCAGGGCTGGTCATCCATCGGCGCCCACCCCTCGGGGCTTGGCGCGATGGTCAGCTCACGGTCAGCTTCGTCATCGCGCAGACTGCCACCACGTGCGGCCCCATGGCCGCCCTCATCGCCGCCGACGCCGCCCTTCAGCGCAACCTCGTGTCTCGAGCGGAGTTGCTGGCCGCCGCTGACCTGGTCAAGGGTCACCCCCGCACCGCCCTGCTGAGTGGATTCTTGGGCCTGGCCGATGCCCGTTGCCAGTCCCCCGGCGAAACGCGGCTGCGGCACGCCTTCCACTTGATGCGCCTGCCGGTCCTCTCACAAGTCGTCATCACTGATGGGCGCAGATCAGCCACCGTGGATTTCATGCTCACCGATCACCCGGTGATCGGTGAGTTCGACGGACTTGTGAAGTACCGACGGAAGAAGCCAGCGGATGGGTTTCCCGCGGGGTATGACGAGATCGTTGCCGAGAAGGGGCGCGAGGACTGGCTCAGGGGGTTGGGCTTCGAGTTCGTGCGTACGGTGTGGACTGACTTCGACGATGTGCTTGCGCTCGCTCGACGGACCGGCTCCGCAATCGAGCGCACCCGCGGTCGGCCGGCGCCGAAGGCCTGGCTGCGGGCACTCGACCTGGCTTCGGCCAGGGAAGCCGCGCTTCGCTGAGGCTGGACCCTCACCGAAGTGCGGGCAACCTCACCGAAGCGGCCCGATCTCGGGGTGAGGCCCTCTCCAGGGTCAGGCAGTGAGGTCAGGCACTGAGGTCAGGCAGTGAGCGTCAGGCACTGAGGTCAGGCAGCGAGGGTCAGGCAGTGACGGTCAGCGCGGGCCGAAGGCTGCGGCCACCTCGAGGAAGCGGGTGTTGGCCTCGACCTCGCCGATGGTCACGCGCACCCCGTCGGTGCCGTATTGCCGCACCATGAACCCGGCGTCCTGGCACGCAGCCGAGAAGGCCGACGAGTCCGCACCGAGCGGGAACCACACGAAGTTGGCCTGGCTGTCGCACAAGGTCCACCCCTGATCGAGCAGTCCGGCAACCACCCGTTCGCGCTCGGACACCAGCGCATCACATCGCGCCAGCAACTGCTCGCGCGCCTCCAGCGAGGCGATCGCCGCAGCCTGCGCCAGCGAGTTGACCCCGAAGGGCACCGCGCACTTGCGCAGCGCCGCAGCGACGGCCTCGTGTGCGACGGCATACCCGACCCGCAGCCCCGCGAGCCCGTAGGCCTTGGAGAAGGTGCGCAGCACCATGACGTTGGGGTTGGCGCGCCACACCTCGATGGCATCGGGTGCCGCGCTGTCTCTCACGAACTCCAGATACGCCTCGTCGAGCACCACGAGCACATCGCGCGGCACCGCGGCGAGGAAGGCATCGAGCTCGTCCCGGTGCACGACGGTGCCGGTCGGGTTGTTGGGCGAGCACACGATCACCACCCGGGTCCGCTCGGTGACGGCGGCCGCCATCGCCGCCAGCTGGTGGCGCTGCCCCGCGTCGACCGGCACCGGCACCGACACGGCCCCCGCGAGCGCGGCGACGATCGGGTAGGCCTCGAAGGACCGCCACGCGAAGACCACCTCGTCGCCGGCGTCACACGTCGCCTGGACGATCTGCCCGAGGATGCCGACCGATCCGGTGCCGACCGCGACATTGGCCGGCGCCACCCCGACGAACGCCGCGATCGCCGCGATGAGGTCGACGTTGGCCATGTCCGGATAGCGGTTGATCGTGTCGAGCGCCTTGTCGAGCACGACGCGCACCGAGTCGAGTGGCGGGTAAGGGTTTTCGTTGCTCGAGAGCTTGTATGCCGTGATGCCAGGCGGCGCGACGGCCGGCTTCCCGGGGACATAGGCCGGCACGGCATTCAAGGCGGCGCGCAGGCGAGGCGCGAGCGAGGACTCAGCAGACATGGCCCCAATGTAGACGGCAGGCACCCGGTCCCGTCAGGGTCGGGTGCGTTCGGTCGGTTCCTGACACCCCCGCCCCAGGTCGGCATGTGACCATGGAGGCATGCGCACCATCCTGGACATCGCCCTGCGGACCGTCGTCAACGGTGTCGCCCTCTGGGTGGCGAGCCTGCTGGTCGCCGGCGTCCGGTTCTGGCCGACGGTCAACGCCAGCCTCGGCGCCCAGAGCGAGACCACCCGCACCGTCGTCACCGTCGCATTGGTCGCCCTCGTCTTCGGCGCGGTCAACGCCTTCATCAAGCCGCTGCTCAAGGCCCTGGCCACCCCGCTGATCTGGCTCACCCTCGGGCTGTTCACCCTCGTGGTCAACGCCGCCATGCTCGCCCTCACCTCATGGCTGGCCGGGGTGCTCGGACTGGCCTTCCACGTCGACCACTTCTGGTGGGATGCCGTCTGGGGCGCGCTCGTTGTCACCATCGTGTCGATGGTGCTCGGCGCCTTCGTGCCGGACCGCCGCTGACCATCGCTCCACCCACCGCACCCGACGCCGACGCCGACGCCGACGCCGACCAAGACGAGAGGCACGGCATACCGGCTGCGGTTGGTATGCCGTGCCTCTGTCCTATCCCACGGCGCGGGGTTCAGTCGGCACTCGCGCGGTGAGGGTCCAGCGGCCCGGTGGTCAGGCCGAGTCAGACGTGCCTGCGGCTGGTCACCACCCGGAACCGGCCGGCTACGAAGGCCGCGTCGGTGTAGGAGGCGTTGGCCGCCGGGTTGGCGCCGGTGCCGTGATAGTCGGAGAACGCCGCGGCCTGGTTGACGAAGATCCCCTGGGTGAGGTTTTCGGACAGGTTGACCCCGGCCTCGGCCGCCGCGTCGCGAGCGTCGTCGAGGATCTCCTCGTCGGTGGAGTAGACCGCCGCGGTCATCGCGCCGTGCTCGAGGATCGTCGCGGTGAACAACTCCAGCGACTGGGCCGTCGAGGCCGTGCGGATCAGGAAGGCGACCGGCCCGAACCACTCCTTGCAGTAGACCGCCTGGTCGGCTGCGTCGACGGCCACCAGTCCGGGGGTGCGACAGACCGCATCCGGGTATGCCGGGTGCTTGACCTCGCGGGACGCCAGGACCACCCGGCCGCCCACCTCGTCGGCAATCCCTTGGTGCGCAGCCGAATTGGCGCGGACCTGGGGGTTGACGACCGCGCCGGTGACCTCGATGGCCTTGGCGTCGTCGGCAGTGAGCTTGGCGATCGCGGCGGCCAGTCGGTCGGCGAACTCGTCGAAGCTCAGCACGCCCTCGTCGGTGCTCACCTGCTCGGGGACGTAGACGTTCTGCGGGGCCGTGCACATCTGGCCGGTGTAGAGCGAGAACGAGAAGGCCAGGTTGAACAGCATCCCGCGCAGGTTGTCGGTGGAGTCGACGACGACGGTGTTGATGCCGGCCTTCTCGGTGTAGACGAGCTTGCCGTGCTGGGCGCCGTAGGACTCCAGCCAAGCACCGAAGGTCGGCCCGCCGGTGTAGTCGATGATCTTGACCTCAGGGCGCTCGGCGAGCGTCTTGGCCAAGCCCTCGCCGTCGTTTTCCGGCGCCAACTGGACCAGGGCAGCGTCAAAACCGTTCTCTACCAACACTGCTCGCGCGATCTCGACGGTGATGGCCAACGGCAGGATGGCCCGCGGGTGCGGCTTGACGACGACCGGGTTGCCGGTCGCGAGCGAGGCGAACAGGCCGGGGTAGCCGTTCCATGTCGGGAAGGTGTTGCAGCCGACCATCATCGCGACGCCGCGCGGCACGATGCGGTAGTCCTTCTGCATCCGGATCGGGGCGTCGCGCCCGGGCTTCTCCCAGACGACCGACTCGGGCACCCGCTCCTGCTCCAGCAGCGCAGCGGCGACGGCCTCGAGGGCGCGGTCCTGAGCGTGCGGCCCACCGGCCTGGAAGGCCATGATGAAGGACTGGCCGCTGGTGTGCATGACGGCGTTGCCCATCTCGTGCGAGCGTGCGTGCAGGCGCTCGATGATCTCGACGCACACCGCGGCCCGCACGCGCGCCCCGGCGTCACGCCAGGCGGTCATCGCCTCGAGAGCTGCCGGCAGCGCCGCGTCGAGGTCCAGCCGCGGATAACGCACCCCGAGCGTCGGGCCGTAGGGCGAGACCTCGCAGCCCACGAAGGTGCCATCGGTCGGCTGGCTGAGCAGGCCGGCATACGTGCCGTCCAGGTGCGCGAGGTAAGCCGCGAGGCCATCCGCGGCAGCGGTCTCGCCGTAGACGCGCGTCGAGGGCACCTCCGGGTAGCGCGTGTAGAACCGGCGCGCGACGAGTGCTTCGGTCGCGTCGTCGAGGATCCCCTGGTGGGTGGCCACGATCGGGTGAGCCAGCGTCATTGCTTCGAGCGTCATATACCCAATGGTAGGTAGGTATTTAGGCCCCTTACTGCCGGGTAGCCTGCCGCTCCGATGTG
>Ga0116175_1001342_pt1 | contig 15871 bp, 18 predicted proteins | sample AD_UKC125_MetaG_FD_89802 | JGI IMG/M metagenome (GOLD analysis project Ga0116175, IMG submission 89802) | Active sludge microbial communities of municipal wastewater-treating anaerobic digesters from USA - AD_UKC125_MetaG | ecosystem: Engineered > Bioreactor > Anaerobic > Digestate | place: USA... | reverse complement strand
TCCCTCAGTGCTGGATGATATTTCAGGAATAAAAAAGCGGAGAGAACCTCTGTGGCTTCAAGAATTGTCGTATTTATAACCATCAGAGGGATATTGGTATAAAAAATAGGCCAGTTCAAGTTCTGAATGGTAGCAATAAAAAACTTTACAGAAACTGCGCAAAACCAGGACAGCCAGCCCAACAAATATATATTGGAACTAACTCTGGTACGTCTATTCCAAAACAGAATAGGCAGAATTCCAGCTATAAAATAAGCTGCGGGAAGCATAAGGTATATGGCTTGTACAGGTAGCCACCTCCTTTTTATCCTTGTTTTGTTCCCTCTGAAACTGATAGCTAAAACGACGCCTCGCCTTATTGTACTACTTCTCCAACGATATTGCCGCCGCTATACCTGCTTTAGCAAAATTAAATTGCCTCATCTGTTAACCTATCCCGGGCAAGACTAAACATACCCTGTCAAGCAATATTTTCACTATCTTCTACCACTCTGGCGATTATACTCCCAGATTGCTAAGTCCACCTCTTGAGGTAACCATCCCAGCTCAACAGCAAGTTCGTAATCCTTATTCTCGTGCAAGATATTAAAAGAGTCTGTCAAGTTTTTAGCCGAAAATATTTGAGTGGCTCTCATCAAACTCCTCCCTTATACTACTAGCAGGGCAGCTTCCGTATTTTCTTCCTCTGCTACCTCCATATTCTTGACTACCTCTAGAATCAAAGCATATCTCTTAGCTCTCCTGATAGCTCCTCTCTTTCTATGTATATAATTGTTTCTACTATCATTCTGCCTAATTCCTTCATCAAGATATCAAATCCCTGTTTACCAGTTGCCAGTATCCGGTACATCCGATCTACAATCTCTTCTTTTCCCTACAGTACCTTTTTCATCCTCCTATTGACTTGTTCTTCTTGGCGTCTTCCTTAATAGTGGCTCTTTTCTTAAGCGCTTTTTTCTCTACTCGCGGATTATCCCACAAGAAGCCACTCTTTTCAATTTCAACTAAAAATAGTATAGCTTTAACAAAGTTCCAGGAATAAAACACTTCTTGCACCTTTTATCCTCAAATAATCCTCCATAGTAGACGCCTCAGCAGCTTCTTGGTTTCTACTGTTACCCTCTACGCCCTCCTCGCTCTTTTCCTCACAATGCCGCTCACTGGCGCAGCTTTCTCATGCTCTCCGCTTTTAAGTCTTCTCCGGTTAGCGCTAAATATCTTTTAGCCATATTTAAATCAGTGTGCCCAAGAGTGCGCTGTAAGGTAAAGACATTGCCACCATTGCGCAAATATAGGAGAGCGAAAGAATGGCGTAAATCGTAAGGAGTTATTTTATAGCCAATTTTGCAAGAGTATTCATTAAGCCTGCGGCTAAAAGAAGCTGTAGAAGGCTCTTTTCCTTCAAAGCTACAAAAGACAGTAGCATCTCGTCACTCAAGCGGTTGTAGAGAGATTCAGCTTTCTTTCCAAAAAGAAATAACCCTAAAAGGTTTTCTCGGCTGTCAGATTGAGGAAGTTTTACTACTTCCCCCATAAAAAACACCTCTCTGGAAGTCAATTTATAGTCGTCGGACTCGTGATTTTAGAGAAAGTGGAGAAGTTACAGAAATGGCTCTACAGGTTTTTGGTGGCCCAACGGGGAATTGAACCCCGGCTTGCGGATTGAGAGCCCGCCGAACTAACCACTATTCGATTGGGCCACATGTTTATTATATTTCCTGTAGAATGTACTGTCAATGTCCATTCTACATTTCTCTCTAAAAGTTCCAAGTCCAATAGCCACAAATCACTTGCAAAAAGAGGCGGGGTATTTATGGAAGAATAGTGAGACTCTCCCAACTCGATGACTGGAAAAATCTTTTACAGCCGTTCCTGTTTGAGGGGAAAGCATAAAGTAAAGCCACCCTCCGGGCTCCCTATTCCCAGAATAAAGCCCGTACTACTTCTTTTCTCAAGCAAGATATCTATATTTTTATAAAATCATACTAATAAGATTTCTCAAGTCTTGAGGAAGAGAAGCAGCAAAGGAAACCCATTCCCCAGAGGGATGATAAAAAGAAAGAGTAAAAGCATGCAAGGCTGGACGAGAAAAAAATTCTCCTCCTCTTTTACTTCCATAAACTGTATCTCCCACTATAGGGTACCCCTGAGAGGCAAGATGAACCCGGATTTGGTGGGTTCTTCCTGTTTTAGGTTTTACCAGCAACAGAGAAAGCTCTTCTCCCTCTTCCACCACCTCTATCTCAGTATAAGCTTCCCTACCTCCCCTTTTTCTGACCTCCATTCTACAAGGATTACGAGCACTTCTCCCCAGGGGAAGTTCGATAGTTCTTTCTCCTTTCCATCTTCCTTCTACCACCGCCAGATATTCCTTCTCTACCCGGCGAACCCTAAACTCTCCTATCATATGAAGGTAAGCCGGATCGGACTTTGCTACTACCATCACTCCAGAGGTATTTTTATCCAAGCGGTGAACAATGCCAGGCCGCAGAGGAAAACCATATTGAGAAAGAGAGATCTGGTAATAAAAAAGGGCATTGACTAAAGTTCCTCCCTCCCAAGGAGAAACAGGGTGGACAGTAACTCCAGCCCTTTTATTCACCACCAGGATATCTTCATCCTCATAAATCACATCTAAAGGTAAATTTTGAGGAGGAGGATGAGAAATGTCTTCCACCGGCCAGCAAATCTCCAGTATATCTCCAGGACGCACTACTTTGCTGGCCTTAGTGATAGTTTCTCCATTCCATTTTATTTTTCCTTCTCTAATTAATTTAATTATCAGGGAGCGGGAAACTTCCGGAAAGTGGCGATGCAACCAAATATCTATCCGACAAAAAGCCGGCTCATAAACTTGAATTCTCTCTTTTTTCATCAAACCATAAACTCAAGAATATCAAAATAATTCCTGCTACAATGAAAACATCAGCCAGGTTAAAAGTAGCCCAAAAAGAAGGATCTACAAAGTCTATTACATATCCAAAACGCCAGCGATCTAAAAGATTGCCCCAGGCACCGGCCAAAAAAGGGGAAACCCCCCTAAGATAGGTGACCTTCCCAAAAAGCCAGAGAAACACAATAGTGATGAAGACAGTAATTAAAATAAGCCCCTCTTTATTTATTATTTTCCAACCAAAAGCGCTACCAAAATTATAGCGCAGAGTAAGGTTAAGAATTCCCGGAATGAGAATCAGTGAATCTTGAGTTAAATTTTTTATAGCCCATTGTTTGGTCAGTTGATCCGCGGCCAGACCTATGGCGAAAAACAGAGAAAACCAAAGCCATCTTATAGCTTTTTTCTCCTCAAATCTAGAATTCACGGTTCCCCCGCTTAAAAATCATCCTGAAAATCTCGGAAAGAAAAACGAGATATCTCTCCTCCCTCTTCTTCTTTGTTTTCTTCTTCCTCTTCTCCCGTCAGAGCTTTGGTATTCCAATCTTTCTCTTTCCATTCTAAACTATCCATAAAAGTTTGTAATAGAGATCTAAAACGAATCTGGAAAAGACGATATTGCTCTAAAAGAGCCTGATGCTGCTTCTCTATTTCTTTTTTTCTCTCCAGAGCTTCTTCGATAATTTTTTGTGCTCTAATTTCTGCCTCTTTTAAAACCATCTGCGACTCTTTTTTGACTATTTCTCTCTCTACTTCTGCTTGCTTTTCCCATTTTCTCATCCGATCCTCCATCTTTACTAATTCTTCTTCTTTCTCTCCCAGCATTTGCCTAAGCTCCCGGTTCTCCCGCAAAATTTTTTCTCTTTCTGCTATCATGCCCTCCAGTTGAGAAGCCAATTCTTCCAAAAATTCTCGCACCTCATATTCATTATAGCCCCGCAAGGAGCGATTAAAATCTATTTCCCGCACATCTTCCGGTCTCCACCAAGTCATCTCACTTCCTCCTTACTTCCCTACATTCTTAGCTCTCTTGTACGCTTCCTCCACTGCCTCCATCACCAATCCCCTAAAGGCTCCCTCCTCCAGTTTCTTTATACCAGAAATAGTAGTACCTCCCGGAGAAGCCACCCAATTTTTTAGCTGAGCCGGGTGCATACCTCGAGCTTTTAAGAGAGATGCCCCACCTGCTACCGTTTGAACAGACACTTTCAGGCTCTTCTCCCAGGGAATACCTATTTTTACTCCTCCGTCAGCCAAAGCCTCTATAAAAAGAGCTACAAAACCTGGACCACTACCGCTGAGAGCAGTAAAAAGGTCTAATTCTTCCTCTTGCGCTTCAAAAACCCACCCCAAGGAAGAAAGGAGAAAAAGGAGATCCTCTCGTTCTTCAACTTTTACCCTCGGCGAAAAACATACTGGAATCACACCTTCTCCCACTTCCACACATAAATTGGGCATAACTCGCACTATTGCTCCCTGAGGAGCAAATTCTTCCAAATCTTGGATTTTTGCTCCCGCCACTGTTGATATAAAAACCGCCGGAGATAAATCGCGGAGAGAAAGAAGAGCCTCTCTCACATCCCCAGGTTTTACAGCTAAAAATATAAAACGAGGAGCTTCTAAATTACTCAAATCTTCTACCCATTCCAGACCCAAAGAAGAAGCAAGACTTTTTGCTTTTTCTAACACCTGGTCGAAGAGAAAAAACCGAAACTTTTTATGCCAATTGTCTCGACACAAACCCCGAACCAGAGCACTTCCCATGTTCCCACAACCGACAAAAAGTATACTGTCTTCCACTTCATTCACTCCTCTCTCCAAATATGGCTCGACCTAAACGTAGTATAGTAGCTCCTTCTAAAATAGCCCAGGGAAAGTCATCGCTCATCCCCATAGATAACTCCTGAAAACTGGTAATCTGGGGCATTTCGCGATTCACTTCTTCTTTAAGTTCTCGTAGACGGGAGAAAATCTCCCTTACTTCTTGTTCTTCTCCTCCAACAGGACCAATAGTCATAAGACCTCTCAGTTCTAAATGAGAAAGCTGAGCAACATGATAAACCAAAGATAACAATTCTTCTTCCCTCACTCCTCCTTGAGTTTCTCGACCGGTAAGATTAACCTGAATCAAAACCGGAAATTTTTTATTTAAATCCCTTGCTCTTTTTTCCAGCTCCTCTCCTTTATCTATACTATCTAAAGAATGAAGACACTGGAAAAATTTTACCACTTTTTTCGCTTTATTTCTCTGCAATCGACCCACAAAGTGCCATTCTACTTCTTCAGGTAAAAGAGGCATCTTCTTCAGCGCTTCTTGAACCCTATTTTCTCCCAGAGAAACCAAGCCCAGGGAAATTGCATCTTCAATTTTACTTATTTCTACTCCTTTGGTTACTGCTACTACTTTTATATCTTCGGGCTTTCTCCTTGCTTTCTGAGAAAAAAGGACTATCTTTTCTTTAACTATTTCCCAATTTTCCCCTACCCCATATCCACCACCTGCCAGGGTTTTACTTCTCCCCAGGGGGAGCGTATCCATTCTTCATCTCTATTTAACTCCCCCAATAAATCTCGCCAGGCCCTCCGCGACCAGGGGTGAGGATGAAACAATAACTGAGGAACTTTTTCTCCTATCAGCCGATCTCCCCGAGCAAGAAGTAATTGAATCCAAGCCAAGCGAGGACTTTCTCCAGAAAAGGGAACATTCAATTTAATTAATCCTCTTTCCCAGATTCTTTTTTCTCTCTTCCAATCCCGAAGAGAAGGAGTCTTCCAGTCGGCAAGAGGAGTATGAGGCTTGGGCACCAGAAAACTATAAGAAACTAAAATTCTCTGGGGATTCTTTATCCGAGCAATCAACTTTGACAAAAATTCCAAATCCTCTTCTACTCCTCCCCCTGGTTTACCTAACATAAAATAGAGTTTCACCCTTTTTATCCCTCTCTCCAGGAGTTCTTCTATCAGCTCTATCCATTCCTGGTTAGAAAGCCCTTTCCCCAGCTTCCTTCGAGCAGAAAAGCTTCCACTTTCTGGAGCAAGGGTCAAGGTTTCTATCCCTCCTTGCGAAAGCAAATCCCACAGCCACTCTTTCTCCACTAAGGAAACAGCAGGAAGAGAAGAAAGAGTAAATTTTTTACCTCTGCAGAGCAGATATCTCAGTATCTCCCCCACAGCGGGATGAGATAGTAAATCTGCTCCCACCAGGCCCACCTTGGGAGACCAGGGGGAAACATGGTCAATCATTTTCTCTACCAATTCTAAAGACCTGTTGCGTAAAGGATGGTATATATTTCTACCAGCACAGAAAGAACAATGATATCTGCAACCCCTGCTTACCTCTACCAGAGAGGCACCCTGAAAATAAGAAAAAGGGGTATAAATAAAAGTGCGAGTTTCAAACTTCTCTATATCAACCCACTGTCTTTGTACTGGAAAAGAGAACTCTTTTTCTTTTTCAAAGCCTTGGAGCTCACCTTTGTGATAAATAGGATGAACTCCACTCGGGACATATACTCCGGGAACTTCTCCCAGAATCTTCTTCATCTCTTCCCTGTTTTTGTCCCTCTCTGCTCCTTCCCTCCACAAGGCAAGAATCAGAGGAAAAATTTCTTCTGCTTCTCCTATCACTATAAAATCCATAAATGGAGCAATGATTTCTGGATTGAGAGTAGCAGCAGGTCCACCACTTATCACCCAAGGATCTTTCTCTTTTCTATCCCGGGAAAAAAGAGGGATCCCCCCTTCTTGCAATAAACATAGAAGGTTAAGAATGTCTAATTCGAAAGAAAAGTGAAACCCTATGACATCAAAAGAATTAAGAGGCAAACCACTTTCCAGTGACCGCGGTCCTCGGTCACAGAAAAACCTCTCTCCTCGCCACTCGGGGGCTTCAAAAAGGAGGCGGATGATAGATTGATAGCCTAGGTTGGCCATCCCCAAAGAATAGTCTCCCGGGAAGCAAAGGGCAAACAGAAACTTACCCACTTTAGTGGAAAGGAAAATTCCCTGCTCTTCCTTTCCGTAAACTTTTATACCTTCGGCCATTAACTTATTTTTTTCTCAAAAAAGCAGGAATATCCAGGTCATCAAAAGAAAAGGAATCAGAAATCTCGCCTACTTCCTCCTCCCCCTTCTTTTCTTCATTCTGATCAAATCCCGTAGCAATAACAGTAATTTCTATCTCATCTTTCATTTTCTCGTCAACTATTGCCCCAAAAATGATGTTAGCTTCTTCTGAGGCAGCCTGGGTGATTATTTCTGCTACCTGGTTTACATCCCAGATACTAAGGTTAGACCCCCCGGTGACATTAAACAGTATTCCTTTAGCACCAGAAAAAGGAGTCTCTAACAGGGGACTATTTACCGCAAGATGTGCCGCTTCCTTAGCTTTATTTTCACCACCAGCTCTACCGATACCCATAAGAGATGTTCCTGCCCCCTCCATTATGGCTCTAACATCAGCAAAATCTAGATTAACTATTCCTGGAATATTAATAAGATCGGAAATGCTTTTCACTCCCTGTAAAAGAATGCTATCTGCCATCTCAAAAGCTTCTCTTACCGAAGTAGAAGAATCAGCAATCTGCAAAAGACGGTCGTTGGGAACCACGATTAAGCTATCTACTTGCTCCCGCAAAAGTGCAATCCCTTCTTCTGCCTGTTGCATCCTCTTTTTCCCCTCAAAACTAAAAGGTTTGGTAACTACAGCTACGGTCAAAGCACCTAATTCTTTAGCCAAAGCAGCCACTATCGGTGATGCCCCAGTGCCTGTCCCCCCTCCCATGCCAGCAGTGATGAATATCATATCTGCTCCTTCCAAAATTTCAAAAATCTTCTCTTTGTCTTCTTCTGCTGCTTTCCGACCTACTTCCGGATCGGCACCTGCTCCCAATCCTCGGGTCAGCCTGGCTCCAATTTGTAATCGAATATCAGCTAAAGATTGCTCTAAAACTTGAGTATCAGTATTCATGGCTACAAAAGTAACTCCCTTAAGACCAATTCGGACCATGCGATTAACCGCATTTCCTCCTCCACCACCTACACCGATGACTTTTATATTAACTTTTCCGTTGCGAAGCCCTCGAGAACCCGAATGCATAATTATCGCCCTCCACTTTCACTCCAACATAAAAAAGTCTTTAAACCAATCTATAATTTTAGATCCCCGATCCTCTAATTCGAGAACCAGCGATTTTTTGCCCCTTCTCTCTGTGATGTCTTCCAGACCAAATTGCAACAAACCACAAGCAGTAGAAAACATGGGGTGGGATACAGTCTGAATCATCCCCACATGGTCTTTGCTCTCTGGAGAGCCCACCCTCACCGGCAATTCTAAAATAGAAGAACCCAACTCTGCTATGCCCTCTAAAAGAGCACTTCCTCCCGTTAAAACTGCTCCTCCTCGCAAAAAAGGATAAAAACCCGAAGATTTAATCATCCGGCGGCTCAACAGAAATAGTTCCTTTACTCGAGCTTCTATTATCTCACAAGCATATTTCCTCTTTACCGTTTGTAGAGAGGAAAGCCCCAAATCTTTGACTTCAATAACTTCATCATCAGGAATATGCCGGCTAAAAGCACAACCATGATGCAGTTTAATTCTTTCCGCTTCATCCCGGGAAGTCCGTAAACCCACAGCCAAATCGGAGGTAATATTTTCTCCTCCTAAAGGAACCACTCCCGAATAGCGAATGGATCCTCCATAAAATATGGCTATATCCGCCGTACCTCCTCCTATATCTATTAAAGCAATTCCCATCTCCTCCTCCATGGGATGCAGAACAGCCAAAGCAGAAGCAAGAGGCTGAAAAATCAACCGGTGAACCTCCAAGCCTGCCTGTTGAAAACTCTTAGAAAAATTATGAAACTGGCTATCTTCTATAGTGATCAGGTGGGTTTTCACTCGAAGCCGAGAACCAATCATACCCACAGGATCAGCTATTCCCGCCTGATCATCCACTATATATTCCTGAGGTAAAAGATGTAATATCTTTTTCCCTTCTAAATTTACTTCTGCTTTGGAACCTTCCAGAGCCTTGTCCACATCTCGAGAGTTAATCTCTCGTCCTCCTTTATTCAGAAAAACTTCATTCTCCAGGTTAAAAGAAGATACACCATCACCAGCCACTCCAGCATATATCAAATCAGGCATAACATGAGCAATTTCCAGAGCCAAAGAAAATGACTCTCGAACCGCCCCTGCTGCTTTGTTAATGTCTATTATCTTCCCTCTCCTGATACCCCGGGCACTACTTAGCCCCACTCCCAAAACTTCAATGGTATTGTTTTTTTTCCGCCCGATCAGGGTACAAACCTTACTGGTTCCTATATCCACTGCTCCCAAAACAGGAGAATAACTGTTCGAGTATCGCCAATTCTTCAAGAAAGATCCTCCCTGGCCGGCACTATGATCAAATCATCCCCTACCCGAATATCAAACCCTCCTACCTCCAGATATCTCACTGATACGTCTCTCAAGTAGGGCTTAAGAATAGCCGACTTTTTCTTCAAATTATTAACTCCCTCACACTTTATAAATATACCATTTTGCAGCTCCAAAATAAATAACTTATCACTCTCCACCACTATCGCTGAAAGAGGAATTTCAAACTCTCTTTTCCACTCTTTAATTAGACTCAAAGCTTCCAGTAACAAGCTTTTTTGGTTTTCTGGTAAATAAACCCTCACCAAATCGGAAGAGGAAGCAGGAATTTCTACCCCTTCCTCATCTACACAAAAAACCCTATCTCCTATTTCTATCCAGGCCTCCGGCTGACGTTCTTCTATTTCTATCCGTACCAGATAGGGAAAAACCTTGCTTACTTTTGCTTCCTTTACTTCAGGAAGCCCCTCCAGTCTTTTTTCAATCTCCCAGGAGCGAAGAGCAAAAATGTTACCACCCAGAGGAATGTCAGCCATATCTAATAGCTCCTCTTCTGGTAATCGTTGGTTACCGCTTATCTCTACTGCTTTCACTTTAAACAAGCCTGTCCGGAAAACCAGACTGAATAAAGCAAAAGAGACCACCCCTAAAATAAAGTAAAAAAAAAGATCTGCCCAAAAAGCTTAGTTTTTTTCCACACTAAGGCCATAATTCTACTTCTCTTTCTAACCACATATTTTTATTCATATATACCTCTTTTTGTATCCAATTCATAAGATATTCTATTTCCCAGGATTTTGCTCCCCCTAAATTGACAATAAAATTAGAATGCTTGGAGGAAACTTGAGCTTTTCCCACTCGCAAACCCTTAAGCCCCATTTCTTCTATTATTCGAGCAGCACTATCTCCGGGGGGGTTGCGAAATACACTACCCGCAGAAGGCCACTCGAGAGGCTGTCTCTCTCGGCGCAAATAACAAAATCTCTTAATTTTTTCCCGAGAGACCTTCTGGTCCTCGGGAAAAAGGTGGAAAGCAGATCTCAAAATAACTGTTCCCTCTCCTTGTTTTAAATTAGAGTCCCGATAAGAAAAAGTTAAACAGCTTCTTGTCAACCATTCTTTTTTCCCACTCTTCCAGCGGACCTTCACCCTCTCTACCAAAGAACCAATTTCTTTCCCAAAACATCCGGCATTAATTCTAACAGCTCCCCCTACAGTTCCCGGTATCCCCACCAAAAACTCACTTCCTCCCAAACCTTCCTGGAGAGCAAAACTAACCAGCTGGAAAAGAGAGGCACCTCCTCCCCCTTCTACGGTATTACCCTCTCTTTTGAGTTCACAAAAATTCCCCTTCAGCCGAATTACCACCCCCGGAAACCCCTCGTCTTTTACTAAAATATTAGAACCGTGCCCTAAAATTTTCCATCTTATTCCTTCTTTTTCACAGAGAAAAATAACTTGATCCAGCTCCTCCTCATCTTTTACCTCGACCAGAGCGAGAGCTCTCCCTCCCACTTTCCAGGTAGTAAAGTCTCTCATTTCCGGCTGGACAATGATAGACAAGCCGGTAGTGTTCTCCAGCTCGCTCCTTATTTTCCCCCATTTGGGGAGCAAAGAATCAGCCCCACCTTCCATACGTCTCCTGCACCCATCGTAACAACTAAGTCTTCCGGTTTCAATATCTTCAAGCACTCCTGAGCCGCTTCTTCCGGGCTCTCCACTAACTGAACTTTTTCAAATCCATTTTTCCTCATTTCCCGGTAAATCAATTCTGCAGAAACACCAGGAATAGGCTTTTCTCCTGCTGAGTAAACAGGTAAAATGAAAACCTGATGAAATTTTTCTAAAACTCTGGCCATCTCTCGATATAGCTGTTTAGTTCTAGTATAACGGTGAGGCTGAAATATGACTACTAAACTTCCCTCCGCATAATCTAGAGCAGTTTGCCACACAGTTAGCATTTCTGTAGGATGGTGGGCATAATCATCTATCACCAGTGCTCCTTTTACTCTCCCTATTTTCTCGAAACGCCTTTTCACTCCTCGAAAGGAAGAAATAGCTTCTTTCAAATGATTTATCCCTATCCCTACCTTCAATCCCACCGCTATAGAGGCCAAAGCATTATTTACGTTGTGTAGCCCGGGCACTCGTAATTCAAAATCAGCCAATTTTTTACCCTTCCAGTCTACCTGAAAAAGGAAACCATTTTTCTTTTTTTCTTTAATTCTCCCCCTTATATCTCCTCCTTCTCTACCATAAGTCACAATTTCTAAAGAGGAAAGATAAGGCAATATAGAACGAACGGTGGGGTGGTCCTGGCAAACTACTCCAAAACCACCTTCCTTTATCTGATGCAAAAAACGGACGAAAGCCTCTTTCTCCTTTTCCATATCTCCATAAAAACTCAGATGGTCGTCTTCAATATTTGTAACTACAGCGCAAAAAGGATTGAGCTTCAAAAAAGAACCATCGCTTTCATCTGCTTCAGCTATAAAAAATCCTCCCTTCCCGGCTTTGGCATTACCCCCTATATCTTCCAACTCTCCCCCCACCGAAACCGTAGGATCCAAACCCGCTATTTCGAAAAGTAGAGAAATCATGGAGGTAGTAGTGGTTTTACCGTGAGTCCCAGCCACAACGATACCTTTTTTATCATTCACCAAAGATGCCAGCATATCTCCCCTAAGAATAATGGGAAGATTCAGCCTCTTAGCCTCTTTTAATTCCTCATTCTCTTCAGGTATAGCTGAAGAAACAATCACTGCTTCTGCTCCCCAGACCTGTTCCAGACGATGACCTAAAAAAACTTTTACTCCTCTTGCCTTTAGGCGTGCTATAGCTTCATTCTCTATGATATCAGAACCACTAACCACATATCCCTGTTCATGGGCTATTAGAGCTAAGCCACTCATCCCTACTCCTCCGATACCAATAAAGTGGAGATTACGGGGTAATAGATAACCTGTTTCGTCCAATTCGTTTCCTCCCTCTTAGTTCCTCGATTATGGTCTGCGCAATTCGGGAAGCTGCCTCTTGCATATATTCTCCCTTTAAATTGGAAAAAACACAAGGGGGAGAAATCAAAATCTTTTCCATCTCTTCTGTAAGCAGAGAAGAGGTCAAGTCCTTTTCCTTTATAACTCGGGCCAAACCTTGCTTCTCCAGCCACTGAGCATTATACAATTGATGGTCATCGGTGGCTTCCCCATAGGGGATGAGGATGGCTGGTAACTCAAACCAGAAAAGCTCAAAAACAGTATTAGCTCCCGCCCGGGCAATAGCTAGATCTGCTGCTGCATACGCTACTCCTGGCTGGGGTAAAAATTTATAAACCAAATAAGGAAAAGGGAATTTTTCCGCCATTTCTTTGGTACGTTGAAAACCTTCCTCACCAGTAATATGAATTACCTGCAACCCTTTTTTTCCTAGCCAATCTCTAGTTCCTAAGAAATTGACGTTAATTATTTCTGAACCCCGACTTCCTCCCATAACTAAGATAGTTTCTCGGTCTTTCTCCAATCCCAATTTTTGCCGAGCTTCCTCTCTTTTGCCCTTCCAATTCACTACTTCTTCCCGCAAGGGATTACCTGTTATCTCAATCCTCATCTCCTTATCCTTCCAGTAAGAAATAGTCTCCGGAGCAGAAACAAAGATCTTCTTGGCCCAGCGAGATACCACTCGGTTAGATAGGCCGGGATAAATATTCTGTTCATGAAGGTAAATGGGAACACCTAAAATTCTAGCCCACAGAGCACTCAGAAGAGAAAGATAACTTCCCATGCCCAATAAAGCCTGCGGACGATAGCGAAGAAAGTAAAAACCGGTCTGGAAAAAACCCACTAAATTATCCCCCAGCATAGATAAAAAAGAAAGACCCCACTTTCTATCCCAGCCTCGAGCTCGAATAAAAAGAAGTGAAAAACCAGCTTCCTTAACTAACTTTTCTTCCATTCCTCGCTTAGTTCCCAAAAATACTACTTGCAGGTTTTCCTTTTTCATTTCTTGAGCGATACAAAGAGAAGGGAAAATATGCCCTCCTGTTCCCCCACCGGCAATAAAAATCGTTTCCACCTATTCTCTCCCTCGAGCAATATTAAATAGAATCCCCAACTCGCTAAGAGTAACAATCAGAGAAGAATTACCATAACTCACCAAAGGCAGAGTTACCCCTGTAACGGGAATAAGCTTTAACACCGCACCCATATTAATAAAAACCTGCAAGATGATGCTAATGGTGATACCCATAGCCAAAAGCCCTAAAAACTCATCCTGGGCTTCTTGAGCAATTTTCCAGCCTCGCCACAGTATAATAGCAAATAATACCACCACCAGAGAGGTTCCTACAAATCCCAATTCTTCTCCTATAATAGCGAAAATGAAATCAGTATGGCGGTCAGGAAGGAAAAAAAATTTCTGACGACTTTCTCCCAACCCTCGCCCCACCACTCCTCCCGAACCCAGGGCTATAAGAGATTGGATAGTGTGAAATCCTGTTCCCAGAGGGTCTTTCCACGGATCCCAAAAAGCCAGAATCCGTTCTTGCCAGTATTCTTTTCCTCCAAAAAAAATGAGAAAAATACCACTGGGTATTAAAACTATCAAAATTAAAAGGAGGTGCTGCAATTTACTTCCACCCAAAAATAGCATAACAAAAGCAATAAGAAACAGAAAAAAAGCGGTGCTTAAGTCTGGCTCAATCAATACCAAAAGACATATCAATCCCACTAAAATCAAAAAAGGTACAATTCCCCGTCGGAAATCCTCTACTCTCTCTTTATAGTTTGCTAAAGCGTCAGCTAAATACAAAATTATGCTTAATTTAGCCAGCTCTGAAGGTTGAAAGCTAAAAACTCCCAAATTTATCCACCGGTAAGAACCTCCACTCACTTTTCCTATTCCGGGTATAAAAACCAAAATTAAACAGACAAAGGTGGCTAAAAGTAAAAAATGGTTTAGACCCCGCAACCGTTCCAGGGAAATAAAAGTAAATATAGTTAAAAAAATAAAACCTATTCCTATCCCTAAAAGATGTCTTTTTAAGAAATAAAAAACATCGCCATAGGCATACAAAGCAGTAGTCATACTGGCACTAAAAACCATGAGAATTCCTAAAAGCAGGAGCAAAGACATGGACCAGAAAAGATAAGGATCGATATTCCACCATCTTGATTCTCTTTTTCCCAAAAATGTTTGATTAATAGCGGGAAATTCCGCTTCGTTCCAATTCATAGACCAATTGACGGAAGTGCTCCCCCCTTTCTTCAAAACTACGATATTGATCCCAGCTGGTACAGGCCGGAGAAAGAAGTACGGCATCTCCCTCCCCCGCTAAGCTTTTTGCTTTCTTTACCGCTTCCTCAAGAGAAAAAACCAGATGCCGCTCTAAATGAGGAGGAATAAATTTCTCTATTAGATTTCGAGATTCCCCATAAACCACTACTGCCTTAACTTTACCACTTTGGAAGGTAGTGGTAAGCTCACTAAAGTCATCGACTTTTGCTTTTCCCCCCAATATCAAAATAACAGGACAAGATAAAGACTCTACAGCCACTCTGGTCGAAGAAGGAGTAGTAGACTTAGAATCGTTAAAGTAATCTATCCCCCCCCAGCTTCCTACTTTTTCTAAGCGATGAGGTAGAGAAGAAAGAGAGGCTATGGCTTCCTCTGCTACTTTTTTCTCTACTCCTGCGAGTAGAGCTATAGACAGAGCCACCAGCAGATTTTCTTGCTGGTGCTTCCCGGGTAAGGAAAAATGGGAAAGAGAGAAAAGGGGCTCCTTCCCCCGAAAAACTTTATTATCCCAGATATAAAAACCTTCCGACAGTTTCTTATCCCGGGCCACCGGTATTAATTGAGACTCAACCAACCGAGAAAAACGAGCCGACCAACAACTGGAAGAAAAATTAATCACGGCAAAATCAGTTCTTTTCTGGTTCTCCAGAATGCGAGCCTTGGCCCAAAAATAATTTTCCGTGGTAGAGTGGTAATCTAGATGATTGGGAAATAAGTTGAGCACCACAGCCACTGAAAAGCGAGCCTTATCAATGTGGGCTAACTGAAAGCTACTCAGTTCTACCACCCCCCAATCAAATTTTTCAGGAGCGGAGAGGCTTTCTATCAAAGGACAGCCCCAGTTTCCCCCTAAAAAAACTGACCAACCAGCTCTTTCTAAAATTTGTTTGGTCCAAAAAACAGTAGTACTTTTTCCGCAAGAACCAGTAACACCAATAAGGGGAAAAGAAATAAATCGAGTAGCTAGCTCTATCTCACTAATCACCGGTATTTTGCGTTCTTTTGAAGCTCGTAAAACCGGATGAGTTAGTGGTATACCAGGGCTAGTTATGACCTCTGAGATAGAAGGAAAATCAGCTTTCATCAGAAAATCTGCCGGGGAACAAAACTCAAACCTTTCATCTTCTTTTATATCTTGAGGTATGTGCTCTTCTTCAAGATAGTCATCCATAGCTAAAACTTTTTCTTTCTGCCTCAACAGGAACCGGGCAGCTGCTATCCCTGTTCTCCCCAGGCCCAAAACTACTCGCACTTTTTCATCCCCCTACCATACTTAAAAGCGCCACTACCACTGCCACTGCCTG
>Ga0116175_1001338_pt1 | contig 15902 bp, 10 predicted proteins | sample AD_UKC125_MetaG_FD_89802 | JGI IMG/M metagenome (GOLD analysis project Ga0116175, IMG submission 89802) | Active sludge microbial communities of municipal wastewater-treating anaerobic digesters from USA - AD_UKC125_MetaG | ecosystem: Engineered > Bioreactor > Anaerobic > Digestate | place: USA... | reverse complement strand
GGGGGTGCCGGGGCGAGCGGAGCGACGGGGGGTGCCGGGGCGAGCGGAGCGACGGGGGGTGCCGGGGCGAGCGGAGCGACGGGGGATTTCCGCGAGAACCGAACGCTCAGCTGGAACGACTACGCCACCGCCGTCGAGGAAGTGGCATCCGGACTGGCCGCACTCGGCGTGACGGGCGGCGACACCGTCGCCATCATGCTGCCGAACAGTCCCGAGTTCCATATCGTGGACATGGCGGTTCTCCACCTGGGCGCCACGCCCTTCTCGATCTATCTCACCTCGGCGCCGGCCCAGATCGACTTCCTGTTCAGCAACGCGGGCAATCACGTGGTGGTGGCCCAGCAGCGGTTCCTGGACGTGCTCGGCAGGACCGCCGTCGACGGGTTGCGGCACATCGTGGTCACCGACGCCGACACCGGTCTGCCCGAGCGGATCGGGGCGGCCGAGGTCACCTCGATGTCGTCCGTACGTGCTTCCAAGCCTTCATATTTCGACTTCACCTCCACCTGGCGCGCGGTGAAGGACAGCGATCTGGCCACCCTCATCTACACTTCGGGCACCACCGGCGACCCCAAGGGGGTGGAGCTGACGCACGCGAACCTGATGTTTGTGATGCACACCTGTAACGTCCGGTTCCCGTTCGCCGCCGAGGGCGCCGCCATCTCGTACCTGCCCACCGCGCACGCGGCCGACCGGGTGTTCTCGCACTATCTGGCCACCGTGACCGGCTGGCCGATCACCGCCGTCGACGATGCGACGACGGTTTTCGCGGCCGTGGCCGCGGCCCGGCCGACCTGGTTCCTCGGTGTGCCGCGCATCTGGGAGAAGCTGCGCGCGGCACTGCTGGCCAGGTTCAACGCACTGCCCGACGAGTCACGCGCGGCCACACTCGGCGCGATCGAGGCCGCCACCGAGCGCGTGTGGCTGCAACAGAAGAACGAACCGGTCCCCGACGAATTGTCCGCCAAGGCAGCGGTTTTCGATGAAAAGATCTTCGGCCCGCTGCGCGTGCAGCTCGGCCTGGACAGGGTGACGCTGCTGATGACCGGCGCCGCCCCGATCGCACCCGCGGTGCATGCCTTCTTCCTCGCGCTAGGCCTGCCGCTGCAGGAAGGGTTCGGAATGTCGGAGACCGGTGCGCTCGGCTTCACCAATATCGTCACCGACATCCGCATCGGAAAGGTCGGTCTGGCCCAGCCCGGCACCGAGGCCACGCTCGCCGACGACGGGGAACTGCTGATGCGCGGCCCGCACGTGATGCGCGGCTACCGCAAGGCCCCGGAGAAGACGGCCGAGGCCGTTGACGAGCAGGGCTGGCTGCACACCGGCGACATCGCCGTCATCGACGACGACGGCTGGGTCAGCATCGTCGACCGCAAGAAGGAACTCATCATCAACGCGGCCGGCAAGAATATGTCGCCGGTGAACATCGAGGGTGCGCTCAAAAGCGCCTCCCCGCTCATCGGACAGGCCTGCGTCATCGGGGATCGCCGACCGTACAACGTGGCACTGCTGGTGCTTGACCCCGATTCGGCAAAGGTGTTCGCCGCCCAGCACGGCCTCGACGACGCATCGCCCGCGGCCCTGGTGTCCAATCCCGACCTGGTGCGGTTGATCGACGAGGCCGTCACCGCCGCCAACGAGAATCTGTCGCGGGTCGAACAGATCAAGCGCTACCGGCTGCTCGGTGACGAGTGGCTGCCCGACTCGGCCGAGCTGACCCCCACCATGAAGCTCAAGCGACGTGGTGTCTCCGCGAAGTACGCCGCGCTGATCGACGACATCTACGAATCCGACCAGAACACACGGGCAGACCAGAACAAGCGGGCAGAATCGCCCGCATAAAAAACTGTGCCCGCCGCCGATTCCGGATATCCGGAATCGGCGGCGGGCCTGTCGTATGTCGGGAGACTACCGGCCGACGGTGGCCACACTCGGCTCCAGACCCGGCAGCACGAAGTTGCGCAACATCTCCCGATGCGCGGGATCGTCCGGATTGTCGAAGTCGAGCCGGCCGACAAGAATGAATTGCACCAGCGCGATCCATTCCGACATCTTCTGGATGTCGACGTCGGTACGGATATCCCCGTTCTCCAGCGCGCGTTCGAGCACCGGTCCCCACATCTCCGCGGTCAGCCGGGCGGCCAGACCGGAGCTGCCGACCAGACGTTCGGCCATCTGCATGTGCTCAGGGCTTACCAGGATCCGGATCAGCGGATCGCTGCGGCCCCGGTCGACCAGAAAGATCAGTCCTTCGACGAGTTGATCGGCGAAAGTCGGCTGCAGAAACAGAAACTCACGGGCCTTGGCGAACAGCATCCTCGATCGCCGTTCGATGATCGCAGATATCAGTGTGTCGCGGTCGCCGAAGTAGCGGTACACGGTCGGGCGGGAGACGCCCGCCTCACGGCCGATATCGTCCATCGTCGTCTTGGCGACGCCGAAACGGGTGAACACGGTCTCCGCGGCAACCATGATCTGCTCACGCGCCTCGTCGAGGTTGCCGCTGAGCACATTGCCTGTCTTCCTGCGTGCCACCGAAATCACCTTTCATCCCCTGTATCCGATTCACAAGCTACATGAGACAGATCATGTCCGGTGTAGTGCTATAAGTCCTGAGTTGCACATCTCACTCGAGAAATACCGCTCCACCCCGGCCGAAGCCACCCGGTCCGGGCCACAATCACTCGTCCTCGACCGGAAACCACTCGGCGGAGGCATCCCATCGATCCGCGACGACCGATGGGACCCTCCGCCGAGCGGGTCTCCGGCTTCCGTCCGCCTAGCGCACCTTGTCGAAGCGGGTGTCGACATCCTTGTACTCGTCGCGGATCACCGTCTTGGCGAGCTTGCCACTGGGCAGCCGGGGCAAGGGCTCCTGACGGATCACCACGTAGCGCGGCACCTTGAAGTCGGCCAGCACCTTCTCGCAGTGCTCGATCACCACCTTCTCGTCGACCTCCGGCGATGCAGTGACGATCGCCGCGGGCGTTTCGCCGAAGCGGTCGTCGTGAGCCGCGATCACCGCGACCTCTTGGACCCCGTCGATCGCCATGATCGCGATCTCCAACTCCACCGGCGAGATGTTGATGCCGCCCGAGATGATGAGGTCCTTGAGCCGGTCGACGAACTGCACGCGGCCGTCCTCGTCGGCGGTGCCCAGGTCACCACTGTGCAACCAGCCATCACGCAGGGCCTGGGCGGTGGTCTCCGGGTCGTTCCAGTAGCCCGGGGTCACACCCGGGCCACGGACCACGAGTTCGCCTTCCTCACCGGGAGCCGCGGGCTCACCGTCGGCGTTGAATACCTTCACCTCGGTGAAGATCGATCCGGTGCCGCAGCGATCCGGAAACTCGAACGCCTCCTCGCGGATCGTGGCGGTTGCCACGCCACCGGCCTCGGTCATGCCGTAGATCTGCCGTAGCAGCACGCCCTTGTCGGCCCACCGCTGCAACAACGGCACCGGCACCGCGGCACCTCCGACGATGGCGGTCTTGAGCGAGCTGAGGTCGGCGTCGGCGAACTCCGGGGCCCGCGAGATCGCCTCGAAGATCAACGGAACGCCGAAGATCGCCTCCACCGAATGCTGTTCGAGCAGCTTCACCGCGCTGGACGGATTCAGCTCCGGCTCGATCACCAGCGTGCCGCCGAGCACCGTGGTGATCAGCAGGCCGTACACCAGTCCCGGGGTGAACGCGAGCGGCAGCACCAGCAGCGTGGTGGTACCCGGCCGGAAGCCCTCCTCGGTGAGGGTGTTCTCCAGCACGATCGACAGCAGCGTGCGGTTGGTGAGGACCACGCCCTTGGACAGGCCCGTCGAACCGCTGGTGAACAGCACGGAGGTGGGTTCGTCGGGAGCCCGGTCCACCCGGAAGTCATCGGCGGAGGCACCGTCGCGCAGCTCCTCGATGTCGGCATAGGTGACCACGGTGAACGGGCTGCCGATCGCGGCGGTGTCCTCGGCGAGCTGTTCGAATCCCGGCGCCACGATGACCACACCGATGCCGGCGTCATCGGCGATCTTGCGCAGTTCGGCGGGCCGGTACCGGCTGTTGAGCGGAACCAGCACGCCACCGGACTTCAGGGTGCCCAGCGCGGCGACGGGCCAGGTCAGCGAGTTGGGGCCGAGCAATCCGACCCGGTCGCCTTCGGAGACACCCTTCTGCTCGACGAGCAGTCTGGCGATCCTGCTGCTGAAGTCACGAACCTGTCGGTAGGTCAACGACTCTCCGCTGAATACCAGTGCGGTTCGGTCCGGCGCGGTGCGGGCCCACCAATCGAGGGCCTTGCCGATGGTTGCGGTCATCTTGTTCACTCCTGTGTGGTCAGGGACTTGACGGTGTTTCGGAATTCGCGGCCCGGCCTGCGGCGACCAGACGTTTGGTCTCCCGGCGGAACAGCTGATTGGCGGTCTCGTTGCGGCCCAGAATCATGCCGCCGGCGTCGGCACTGACGAGCCCGCGCTGGGCGTCGCGCAGCAACGGGAAGTCCTCCTGGTGCAGAACCGCGAGCAGGATGTCCCAGTTCTTGTTCCAGACGTGTTCCCACTTCTCCGGCGGCATACCGCTGTTCTCCACGGTCGGCACGAACAGCCGCTGCTCCATCCGGGACTTCATCGGATCCAGCGGATGCGGCCGGAACGTCAACAGCTGGAAGTGGTCCGGCTGCCGCAGCAATGTGCTGTTGGGGCCGATGAAGTGGGTCTCGGTGACGTACCTGTCCAGCGGGGTGTCACCGGGATCCTCTTCGAGGAAGCGGTCGATCGACTTGCGCGGGGCGATGAATCGGCAGTGCCTGCCGAAATCCTCGAACGCCATCACGTTGGTGTGGATGATCTTGCCCGCGGTATTCGGGTGCGCGTACTGGATGTGATAGCCGTCCAGGAACGCGTCCTGCATGATCTTCCAGTTGGTCGGCTCATCGAATCCGGCGGCCTTGTAGCAGACCAGATCCTCCAGGTGATACGAGGCGAGCATCGGATCGATGTCCGGTCCGAGCCATTCGGCGACGTTGATGTCGGCCTTCGCGTTGTCGACCACCCAGATGAACCCGTGCCGCTCCTCGGTCGGGATCTCGATGAGGCCGTGCTCGCCGCGGTCCACCTCACCGAAGGTGTTGTCGCGGGTGATGGCCCGCAGCGAGCCGTCGGGATCATAGGACCAGCGGTGATAGCCGCACGAGAAGATCCGGCACCGCCCCTTGTCCCGGTCTTCGAGCATGGCACCGCGGTGCCTGCACAGATTGACGAACGACTTCACGCCGCCGTCCTTCTGCCGCACGATGAGCAGATTGTTGCGCGGCATCTGGATGGTCATGAAATCGTGCGGACGGGCCAGCTCGGAACTGTGCGCGACGATCGAGGGAACGGCTCCGAAGATGTAGTCCCGCTCCTCCTTGGCCAGTACTGGATCGGTGTACTCGCCGGCCTCGACCGGCACGATCTCGTCGAACTTGTCCGTTGTCTTGTCGCGCAGTAGCTCCAGTGCCCGCCGGATGCGGTCCTGCCGTGGCAGCGAGGTGGTCATCGAATCCTCCGGTCATCGAATCTGGTAGTGCTCAATAAACCTATCGCAATAAGGTTTATTGAGCAATACCGACTGGTCAGGACTCCGGAGTAAACCGGATCGGCATGCGTGCACAGCCCCGGACCTGTCCCGGGTGATAGGTCGGCGGATCCTCGGGCACCAAATCGAAGTCCGGGATCCGGCGCAGCAGCGCCTCCAGCGCGATGTTCATCTCGATCCGCGCCAGATGCATACCGAGGCACTGGTGCGGGCCGCCGCCGAAGGCCAGGTGACGATTGCCCTCGCGGCGCACGTCAAGCTCGGTGGGATCGGCGAACTGCCTGCCGTCGCGGTTGGCCGCACCCAGCACCACCACGAGCTGGTCACCCTCAGGAATGGTGACCCCACCGAGCTGGACGTCGCGGGTGGCGCGGCGGCCGGCGATGACCGCGGCGTCGATCCGCAGGATCTCCTCCACGGCGGTCGGCAGCACCTCCTCGGGATTGTCGAGGATGAGTGCGCGCTGCTCAGGGCTGTTCACCAGATGCTGGATGGCCCATGCGAGCGAACCCTGCACGGTATGCAGACCCGCCACCAGCAGCAGGAAGCACATGCGGGCGAGCTCTTCGTCGGTCAGCAGACGCTTGCCGTCGGGCAGCGCCAACTCGGTGTGGATGATCGTCGAGGTGACGTCGTCACCCGGGTTCTCCCGACGCTCGGAGATGATCTTCTGGAAGTAGCCGAACATCGCGAACGCGGCCGTCGCCCGCACCTGCAGCGACTCCTCCTCGGTACCGCCGGGCTTGCCGAACAGCGCCTTATCGGTGGCGTCGGTGAACAGCGGCGCATCCTCGACCGGCCAGTCCATCAGCGCCAGGAACACCCGCGCGGGCAGTTCGTGGGCGAACTCGGTCACGTACTCGGCCTCGCCCTTCTTGGCGAACCCGTCGATCAGCTCATCGACCGTGTCCCGCACCGTCTGCTTGAGCGCGCTCATCCGTTTCGGGGTGAACAGCGGGGCCAGCGCCCGGCGGTAGGCGGTGTGTTCCGGCGCGTCGAGTTCGATGGGGATGAACTTGCCGAAGGCCTCATTGGTGACCAGATTGTTCGGATAACTGGAGAAGGTCGCCGGATCGCGCAGGACCTGGGTGACTTCCTCATAGCCGAGGACGAGCCAGTGACCGTCGTACGCGGTGGAATAGACCACCGGATTGATGGCTGCCATGTCGGCGACCAGATCGTTGAACCGGTCGACGGGCGCGGCGATCGACGGATCATAGACGTCGAAGTCGACGGTCACGTCCTCGCGCGTGCGTTCGATTGTCGTCATGAATGTTCCTGACTGTGTGGGCTGGGCTGACTGGGGGCCGGGCCGACCGGGGGCCGCGCCGGCGTGTGGGCTGAGTCGTTCTGGTGAACGGGCCGGCCGGTCGGCCTGGGGGGGAGTGGCATCCACCGGCCGGCCCGTGATCGGGGGCGAGGACCTGACGGTCAGGCGTTGGGGTCGACCTGATCGAGGTCCTCGGGGAACCAGATGCCGACGCGGCCGATGGTGCCGCCGTCGGCCGAGTTGAGCACTGAACCCGACATGTACGCCGAATCATCCGAGGCCAGGAAGAGCGCGACCTTGGCGTTGTCGAGCAGTGTCGGCGGCCGGTTGAGCTTGAGCGGGATGGGCGAGTGGAACGGCACCCAGGGACCGGCGACCTGCTCGTAGGACTGCCCCACCACCGGCGAACCGGCGGGCATGAGGAAGTTGGGCGACATGCCGTGCGTGGGGGCGATGCCGTTGACCCGGATGCCGAAGGGCCCCAGGTCGAGCGCCAGCGCACGGACCAGGCCGTTCACGCCGGCCTTGGTGGCGCTGTAGAACGAGATGTCGTGGTAGGCCAGGAACGACGCCGCCGACGAGGTGGCGATGATCGTGCCGCCGCCGTTCGCCTTCATATGGGGCACCGCGGCCTGGGCCGTGAAGATGACGCCCGAGAGGTTGACACCGAGGACGTCGTTCCAGTCCTGCTCGGTCAGGTCCTCGAAGAGCACCTGCTCGCCGCCGGCGACCGTCGGAACACCGCCACGGGAGACGACGCCGGCGTTGGCCCAGGTCACGTCGATCTTGCCGAACTTCTCCACCGCCGCATCGGTGGCCGCGACGATCTGGTCCTTTTGCGAGACATCCGCGGTGATGGCGATCGCCTCGCCGCCCGCCTCCTGGACGAGCTTGAGCGTCTGCTCGGCACGATCACCGTCGATGTCGACGATGGCGATCTTGGCGCCTTCCGATGAGAACAGCTGCGACGCTTCACGTCCCAGCCCCGAACCGGCACCGGTGATCAGAACGACCTTGCCGTCAAGCCTGTTGGTCATATGCTGACTGCTCCTTTGAATCTCGCGGCCCGGCCGGCTCATCGGACGAATCACCGTGCGTTACACAGCTACCGGGGGCTATGCGATAGGAATGGAATGAGTGTGACGACCGCCACCTTCACTGTCCACGATATTGGGTTTTACATGAGACGTCAAGCGACATTTGTCAGCAGTTCGCAACTGCCTGAACCGAAACCACCTCTGGCCGTGGCGGTTTGGTTACCGCCACGGCTGAGGGGTGGATCCGGGTCAGCTCGCGGGGGGCGCTGGGAAGTGCACCGTCTTGGTTTCAAAGAACTCCTCAAGGCCCTCGGGTCCGCCCTCACGACCCAGGCCCGACTGCTTGTACCCGCCGAACGGGACGGTGAAGTCGGTGACGGCGGTGTTCACGTTCACCGTACCGGTCCGGATACGTTGCGCCACTTCGAATCCGCGCTCGGGATCGGCAGTGAACACCGCGCCCGACAGGCCGTAGATCGAGTCGTTGGCGATGGCCACCGCGTCATCCTCGTCCTCGTAGGTGATGATCGAGATGACCGGACCGAACACCTCCTCCTGCGCGACCTTCATGTCGTTGCGGACGTTGTCGAGGATCGTCGGCGCCACGAAGAAGCCCTGCTCCCCGATCCGCCCACCACCGTAAACAACCTCCGCACCTTCGGCTTTGGCGCTCTCGATGTACCCCTCGACGCGTTCGCGCTGCCGTGCGGTGGTGAGCGGTCCCAGGAAGTTGGTCTGCTCCCACGGGTTACCGATCGGGATCTGACTCAGCGCGGCCTGATAGCCGGCCACCACCTCGTCATGTCGCTTGCGGGACACCAGGACCCGGGTGAGGGCGATACACGCCTGCCCGGACTGCAGGCAGCCGCCCATCACCGCGTTGGACAGCACGGTGTTCAGGTCGGCATCGTCGAGGATGATCGCCGCGGACTTGCCGCCCAGTTCCAGCGACACCTTGGCCACCCGGTCGGCGGCCAACGCCATGATGCGCTTACCGGCGCCCGTGCTGCCGGTGAACGTCACATGGTCGACCTTGGGGTTGGTCACCAACGTCTCGGACACCTCCCGGTCGGCCGCCACAACGCTGACCACACCTTCGGGAATCCGGCCCGCCGCGACGAACTCGGCGATCACATCGGCGAACACCGACGGTGACAGCGGCGCCTCGGGAGAGGTCTTGAGCACCACCGAGTTTCCGGCGGCGAGCGCCGGGATCACCTTGAAGGCGATCGTACCGATCGGCCCGTTCCACGGGATGATCACGGCGACCACACCATTGGGCTCCTTGACGACGCGGGAGACACCGCCGTCGGCGCGGGTGCGTTCATCGACCAGCACGACGTTCCGGGCCTCCTCGGCGACCGCGCGGAACAAGCTGATGACCATCTGCTGGGTCATCATGCTGACCGGAACCGGGACACCCACCTCGACGATGCCGAGCGTGGTCAGCTGTTCGAGCCGGGCGTCCATCGCATCGGCGATGGCGTCGATGATATCGGCGCGTTCGGTGATCGGGGTGCGCGCCCAGTCGCCGCGATCGAACGACTCACGCGCGGCATCCACCGCGCGCGCCACGTCTTCGGCCGTCGCCGCGCGCACCCGCGCGGCGGTCCGCTCCGACCACGAATCGACGACGTCGATCCACTCATCCCCGGTCGAGTCCACCCATCGTCCGCCGATGAACACCTGTTCGCGATCGGCGATACCTGCCAACGGGTCGGAGACTTCCACAGTGGTCATACAAATGCTCCTTAACGACGCATACCTGCCATGAGGGTTTCCGGCCACCGCACCACCCTGGTGGGAGGTGTCCTGTGAACCGGGTCACAGGGCGAGCCTAATAACCGAAAGGCATTAGGTCAACACCTGACAGTATCTGTTCGTTGTCTCAGATCGGACATGAGTCGAAGGTCCCACCGTTGACCTTGAGAACACTCGACGTCCCGGCGTGGCCCCATGCCCGACCACGAAGACCCGTCCATCACCGAGATATCGGCCCGTACCGGCGGCCTCCCCGTCACCGGACCTCCGGGTGACGCCGAGCACCGCGTCGTCCTCGTCGTGACACCGACAGTGACCCGCCACCCGTGGGGCCTCGTGTCCATACCCTTCCCACTGATCGGGACACGACCGTGGCTACTGACGCTTGTTCGGTAAGGCATTCCGCATTCTCGTGATCACGGCTATAGTGCGCCACAAATGAACAACAAACTGAGTCTGTCTCATCGTGTCCGGCAACGCGCCGGCGTTGTCATCGCCCTGGCCGCCACCGCAGTCCTCGGCACGGCACTCGCCGCACCCGCGAGCGCCGGAAACCACTACTTCATGGACGTCGGCGACACAGCCGTCAAACAGCTCGACTGCGGGCCCGGATCGTCGCCGGAGGCCGGTCTGTCGGGCGACGTACCGTCCGCCGACCGCGAGTCGGGGCGCAGCGAACGCGGCTACACCTGCAACATGAAGCTGCTGGGCAAGGCCCAGGGCGCCGGCGGCGGCATCGTATCGGCCAACTACGACCACTGCTCGTACACGGGCAGCGTGTTCAGCACCGCCATCACCAAGAAGAACACCGGCGTGCAGGTGATCGACGCCAAGGATCCGCGCAACCCGAAGATCGTCGGCGCACTCACCGCCCCCGGAATGCTCGCCGGGACCTGGGAGACGCTCAAGGTCAACAAGGAACGCAAGCTGCTCGCCGGCACCGCCGTGCCGCTGCTGTGGGGCGGCGGATTCTTCGCCGTCTACGACATCTCCGACTGCGCGCACCCCAAACTTCTCAACACCGGTCCCGGCACCAAGACTCCTCTGCCGTTCACCTCGCATGAGGGCGGATTCTCACCCGACGGCAAGACATACTGGGCCTCGGGTCTGTCACCGGGACATCTGTCGGCGATCGACGTCAGCGACCCACGGCGACCGAAGGTGATCTGGCAGGGCCTGTACGCCTTCGTCGGACACGGATTCGGCATCTCCCCCGACGGCAACCGCATGTACCTGTCCAACATGGCCGGTGTCACCGTGCTCGACATCTCGGCGGTGCAACGCCGCGACCCGAACCCGCAGGTGCCGCACATCGCCGCCTACCACTGGCCCGACGGCCAGCTCAACCAGCACACCATCCCCGTCTTCTATGACGGGCATCCCTACATCATCACCATCGACGAAGCCGGCTCGGGCGGGGTGAAGATCTTCGACGTGCAACGGGTCGACAAGCCCGCACTGGCGGCGCAGATCAAGCTGGAGATCAATCTGCCGCGCAACCTCGACGCGAACCTGCGCTCGTCGATGGGCGGATCGATCTTCAGCTACAACGCCCACTACTGCTCGGCCGACCGCGTCGAGAACCCCACCGCGCTGGCCTGCGGATGGGAGTCCTCCGGTATCCGTGTCTTCGATATCACCAACCTGAAGAAGATCACCCAGATCGGCTACTACAACCCGCCCACCAAGCGCAGCACCAACCCGTTCGACCTGCCCAACTCGCCACACGCGATCGGCTCCATCATCGGTCTGCCCGCCGTCGAGTTCATCAGCCTGGGGATGCAGACCATCAACGGCAAGGTCCGCCTGCACGAGGCCATCGGGCCGCGCACCGGCAAGATCGCCTTCGGTGACCGGTCCACCGACTGGTGCATGTCACCGCCGGAGTTCCGCGGCAACCAGATCTGGGCGACCTGCTCGGACAACGGCTTCCTGGCCCTCGAACTGAGCGCACGCGTCTACACCCCGCCCGCCGGCCAGAACACGACTCTCGGGAACTCCACGTCCTGATGGGCCGGGAACGGCCGGCAGTCCCCAGAACAGCGGTGCTCGCGGTCGGCGCATCGGCCATCGCGGTACTGCTGCTGGCCGTCGGGGCGGTGGTGGGCGCCGCGTGGCAGTCCCGCGACAACGACAGGGCACCCACGATGAGTGCCGTCGACGTCGGTTTCGCCCAGGACATGTCCGTGCACCACGACCAGGCGATCCTGCTGGCCGGCACGGTCGCGGGGCTGCCCGGGGTGGGGCCGGAGATCACCGGACTGGCCACGCGGATCATCACCGCCCAGACCGCGGAGAACGCCACCCTGCGCGGCTGGCTGACCTGGTTCGGCAAACCGCTCACCGCCACGGACCCGATGAGCTGGATGTCGGTGACCGACGACGACCCCGGCTCCGGACACGGCCATCACGGCACCGTCACGCGCACCACCGTGCCGTCCGCGGCCGCTGACCAGGGTCCGGCGATGACCGGGATGGCGAGCACCGCCGACATCTCCCGTCTCGCCGACCTCACCGGCCGCGCCGCCGAGGTGTGGTTTCTGCAACTGATGATCCGGCACCACCAGGGCGGCCTGCAGATGGCCAAGGCCGCGCACAACAATGACGAGGTCTCACCGACCGTGAAGCGGACCGCCTACGAGATGATGACCGACCAGGGCCAGGAGATCTCACAGATGACCATGCTGCTGGAAGCTCGCGGAGCCCGGCCCCTGCCCGGGTGACAGCAAGCCCTGCCCTATGGACGGCGTACCCCGGCGACAGGGGGAACACCCGCCAGGCCGATCCGGCCGTTCTGTCCGAGTCCTCGATCCGCGGTAGCCCGTTCGGACGAACGCCGCAATCCGGCCCCACGGGGCGGGCAACGCACGCCCCTGACACAAGTGCGGGTAGCCTGTCCCACGATCAGCACAGTCGGCCGCTACGTGATCGGTACGCGGTCGAGGCGAGACGGAGGCCCCCATCACCATGGAGGAAAACGCATCCGCCCGGACAAACACCGGTGTGGATACGAATAAGCATCATCCCCACAATCCCCCATCGGCCCGGCCGGTACCCGATCCGGAACCGACGGGCTCCTCCGTCGACCCGGACGCCGCCGCCCCCAAGCCGAAGCGGGGTGGTCATCTCTACCAGATCGACTTCGTCCGACTGGTCACCTTCGCCGCGGTCATCCTCGACCACGTCATCCTCGGCCTCATGTCGGCCACCGCGGTGGTCGCCGGCGGTGTCGGCCTACTGTGCCGGTACACGCGCTACTCGTTCTTCGCGCTCACCGGCTTCGTCCAGACCTACCAGTACCGCGACCGCGAGCTGAAGCCCGTCGACTACTGGCGCCGACGGTACAAGCTGATCGGTCTGCCGTTCCTCGTGTGGAGCCTGTTCTACTGGGGCTACACCCGCTACCGTCGCGGCGGTATCGACGCCCTCACCGACATCTTCAACAGCTGGTCCTCGATCGGTACCGCGCTCAAGAGCATCACCTACGACCTGATCACCGGCCACGCCTTCTACCACATGTACTTCATGTCGGTGAGCATGCAGATCTATCTGGTGTTCCCGGCGGTGCTGTGGGTTCTCAAACGTACCTGGGGCTACCACCGCTACCTGCTCGCGATCAGTTTCGCGTTCCACGCCTGGCTGATCTGGCGGATGATGCTGCCGCCGCTGGAATTCTTCCAGTCAGGCCTGCCCGGCAAGCTGTGGAGCCACCTCACCATCACCCTGCTGCCGTACCAGTTCTTCATCCTCGCCGGCTGTGTCGCCGCCATGCATCTGGAGGCGTTCCAGGCGTTCATGATCCGCTGGCGCGTCCACCTCATCGCCGCCGGTCTGGTGGTCGTGGGCATCACCCTGTGGTGGTACAACACCGCCTACCACGAGGGCCGCGGCAACGTCATGCACGGAACCGAGTTCGACCGCATGTTCCGCGCCACCAACGTGTTCTCGATCTACAACATCGCCGCGTTCATCGCGATCATCGTGATCCTGTACTGCCTGGGCACCATCTGGCAGCAGCGCCGAACCAAGGGCTCGCTGGCCGACACGTTCATGGCGAAAGCCGCCGACCGCTCGTACGGGATCTACCTCGCCCATGCGCTCGCGCTGGCCGAGCTGATGCGCTTCTTGCGCGAGCACCCGGACGGCCCGCTGTGGCCCAAGATCATCATCACCTACATCGTCACCTGCGCGCTGACGGTGTTCGTGGTGGAGGTACTGCGGCGCAGCCCGATCAGTCTCATCACCACAGGACGCAGCACCATCGACTGGCGTGAGCAGAAAGAAGTGCGCTCGGCCGCGGTGGCCGTCGGCGCGATCGTGCTCGGCATCGTCCTGCGCTACGGCTTCGAGATGGTGGTCGGCCAGCTGATCACCGGAACCGGTCTGCTGTTGCTGGTCTCCGCCGCCGTCGTCGGCTACAAGCGCCGGCGTGCGGCACTCGAAGAGGGTGCGACGGTCTGATCTCGCCCGGGGCCACGACGACCCCACAGGGTGAACAGGCATCACAGACTACAACGCCGGGCCGGTCTCATCGAGACCGGCCCGGCGTGTCTTGTTCGGTGGTGTCTTGTTCGGTGGTGTCTTGCCCGGGGCGTGCTGTCGGACGCGGCGGGATCAGGCGCCCGGAGTGCGCGAACTGGCGCGCTGTGCCCGACTCGGGCGCAGTTCGTCGACGACCAACTCGGCCACCCCCTTCTTACCGGCCTCCGACGGGTGGTACGGCACCGGCGGCGTAAACCCGGTCAACCAGGGCGACGACGAGCACACCGTGTGTGCGGCGCCCGCACGGGACGCCTCCACCAGCGTGACGCCGGTGGTCTCCGCGGCGCGCGAGGTGGCCTGGGCCAGCCCGTTGAAAACGCGGACGGTCTGCGCCACCTGAGCAGGCCGCAACGGCAGCCGGGAACAGGCCGGTTTACCCGCCTCGACGACCGGCGGGTAATCCACCAGCAGAATCTTGGCGCCTGGTGCGCGCATCCGGACCGCCTCGACCACCGCCACCATCGACCGCTCCACCTCCAGGTAGGCCGCCTTACCGGGCTCGGGGAACGGATCCTTACCCAGCCGGCAGCTGCGGATCGGCGTCCGCTTGAGGAACTCCGGCAGTACGTTGCCGCAGCCGTTCAGAATCAGCCTGCTCACATAGCCCAGATCGTTGCCACCCGTGGTGATGGTGATGACGTCGGCGTCGGCGGGCACCTCGTCGATCTGCGGACGGCCACCGAACGCACGCTGCGGCACATCGAGGATGTTGCGAGTGGTGGCCCCCGAGCAGGTCGCATCGATCAGCTTCAGACCGAGCGTCTCGGCGACCTGGTTGGGATAATTGTTCTTGGTCCGCAGACACGGCCCGATATCGAGGCTGCGCGGTCCCGGTCCGGCGGCGTACGAACTGCCGAGCGCGACGTACACACGAGGGGTCTCCTGGGCGTTGGACACCGCCTTGACCTCGGGTGTGCTCTTCTCCGCGATCACCACTCCGGTCGTGACGACCGCGGCGGTCGCGAGGGCCGTCGCCGCCACCGCGGTGGCACGGATCTGATTGCGGAACGGACGCAGCACGGTAAGAGTGTCACACAACTGTGCTCTCAATGCGGTGAACGACCCCTTTCTACAACGGTGACGCCACCGTTGTCACGGTGGCGTCACTTGTCGTGTTCTATTATGCCGGTCGGCCGGGCAACGTGCCCAGCCGACCCCGACCGTCAGCTCGCGTCGTCGGCCGCCTTGGTCAGTTCGACGGGCGCGTCCGGAACCGCACGCGGCTTCTCCGATCCGGCGAAAGTGAACTTCGCGTTCTCACCGTCGCCCTCACCGTCCCAGTTCTCCACATCGACCAGCACGATCTGTCCGGCGGTCAGCTCACCGAAGAGTATCTTCTCCGACAGCTGATCCTCGATCTCACGCTGGATGGTCCGACGCAGCGGACGGGCGCCGAGTACCGGATCGAATCCGCGCTTGGCCAGCAGAGACTTGGCCCTGTCGGTGAGCTCGAGAGCCATGTCCTTGTTCTTCAGCTGCGTCTCGACCCGCGCGATCATCAGGTCGACCATCTGGATGATCTCGTCCTGCGTCAGCTGATGGAAGACGATAACGTCATCGATCCGGTTGAGGAACTCGGGCCGGAAGTGCTTCTTGAGCTCGTCGTTGACCTTGAGCTTCATCCGCTCGTAGTTCGACTTGGAGTCGTCGCTCTTGCTGAAGCCCAGACCGACGGCCTTGGAGATATCGCTGGTGCCGAGGTTGGAGGTGAAGATCAGCACGGTGTTC
>Ga0116175_1001331_pt1 | contig 15974 bp, 17 predicted proteins | sample AD_UKC125_MetaG_FD_89802 | JGI IMG/M metagenome (GOLD analysis project Ga0116175, IMG submission 89802) | Active sludge microbial communities of municipal wastewater-treating anaerobic digesters from USA - AD_UKC125_MetaG | ecosystem: Engineered > Bioreactor > Anaerobic > Digestate | place: USA... | reverse complement strand
GGCCGCTCATAGTTCTCCCGGTGTCGTCGTTCCCGTTGCGTTCGCGTGGTGCCCGGCCGGTGATCGTGCGGCACCGGCCGTGCGCGCACGATTGTCGGCGTGCGATCAGGTGTCGATAGTACCGACGCCGCGATCGGAGCCGGAAACCTCCCGAACCATGTCGACGAAATAGGCGTGCACCCGGTGATCGCCGGTGACCTCCGGATGGAACGAGGTCGCCAGTACATTGTCCTGTCGCACCGCGACGATCCGCCCCTGTGCGGGGCCGTCGGGGACCCGGGCCAGGACCTGTACCTCCGGTGCCACCGACTCCACCCACGGCGCGCGGATGAACACCGCCCGCATCGGCCCCGCATCGGCCCCGTCGGTGATGCCGGCGATCTCCAGATCCGTCTCGAAGGACTCCACCTGTCGGCCGAAAGCGTTGCGGCGCACAGTGATATCGAGTGCATCCAGATGCCGGGCGTCGGGTCTGGTATCGAGGATCGTGCTGGCGAGCATGATCATCCCCGCACACGAGCCGTATGCCGGCAGCCCGTCGGCCAGCCGCCGCGACAGCGGTTCGAACAGCTCGAGCACCGTCAGCAGATGACTCATCGTGGTGGACTCACCCCCGGGGATGACCAGACCGTCGACGGCGTCGAGTTCACCGGCCCGGCGCACCGTGGTGACCCGGGCCCCGGATGCCTCCAGGGCCGCCAGATGTTCACGGACATCACCCTGTAGTGCCAGCACCCCGATCCGCGGACCCGCGGGGGCGCTCACCGGTCCTGCCGAGCGTATTGGTCCTTGGGCAGCGTGCGTCCGGTACGGGCCAGCCCTTCCTGGGTGACGGCGGCGACCATCCGGCCGTCCAGGTCGAAGATGCGTCCCTGGGTCAGTGCCCGGCCACCGGCCGCCGACGGCGAGGTCTGATCGTAGAGCAGCCACTCGTCGGTGCGGAACGGCCGCATGAACCACATGGCGTGATCGAGCGAGGCGCCCTGCGGGTTGACGTCGGGATGGGGTACGCGCGAGGACCCCAGCAGGGTCATGTCACTCATGTACGCCAGCGTGGCGATGTGGAACACCTGGTCGTCGGGCAGGGGGTGCCGGTAACGGAACCACACGCGCTGCTGGGCGGCGAAGTAGTCGGAGGTGACCATCTTCTCGCGCGGCACGATCCGGATGTCGAAGTTGTCCCACTCCTTATAGACGGCCTTGTCCTCCTCGGACTCGTCCTCGCGGCGGTCGGCCAGCTCGGTGGGTGCCGGGGCGGGCGGCATCTGGTCCTGGTGTTCGATGCCCTCGTCGGTACTGACGTGGAAGGACGCCGACATGCTGAAGATGGCCACACCGTCCTGGATACCGGTGACCCGGCGGGTGATGAACGATCGTCCGTCGCGGATGCGGTCGACCAGGAACACGGTGTGCATGTCGGGATTGCCCGATCGCAGGAAGTACCCGTGCAGGGAGTGCACATGGAACGCCTCATCAACCGTGTTGGTCGCCGATATCAGCGCCTGCGCCGCGACCTGGCCGCCGAAGGTACGAACAAGGCGGCTGGGGAACGCGGGCCCGCGGTAGATATCCTTCTCGATCCGCTCGACACGCAGGATCTCCTCGATTGTTGCCACGCGATGAGTGTATTCGCCGTGGCCGGTCCCGCTGACCGGGAACCGCCGACCGCGATGCGGACCGGCGGTCACCGGCTCACAGATCGTCGAGGGAGACCAGCCCGTCCTGGACGGCGCGGGCCACGAGCGCGGCCTTGGTGGGGGCCGCCCGGCCGATGTCGGCGTATTTGGCCCGGATCCGGGTCAGGTGCGTGTTGACGGTGCCGAGTGAGATGAACAGTTCTTGCGCCACAGCCGGTTTGGAGTCAAGCATCAGCCAGGTGCGCAACACCTCGATCTCGCGGTCGGTCAGCGACGGACGTTCGTGGTCCGAGGTCGCCGCACACGTGCAGGTGCGCTCGGCCGGCTGCTCGGCCTCCTCGCGGTCGACCTCGATGGAACGGATCAGTGACCGCGAGGTGGGGCCGGCGATCTGCGCCCCGGGCATAGGGCGCCCGGGCAACGGCATCCTGCGCGCGGCGAGGCGCGCCAGCGCCTCTTCGCGGCGGCGGCTGGCTTCAAGCTCACGGCGGGCGGCGGCGGCCCTGCTGCCGGCGGGGGCGCCGACGTAGCCGGGGCGGTGCACGACCTGGGTCGCGCGGGCAGAGCCGACGGTGGAGGTCTGCGGGTGCGAGGTGGTTGTCGTCGTCATGGCAAGAACGCTATGGCGTCGCGGCCCGTCGGTCGATGGGTAGATCTCCCCATCACATGGGTAGTACTACCCATGTCAAAAACGCAGGTCAGAGCACTTTCATTGGGTCAGTGCACCTGATTGCGCGCCGCCTCGGCATCGATCATGGGTAGATCGGCACGCGAGACGATCCGGGAGGCCACCGCGTACTCGACGAGTTTGGCCCGGCGGTTGGTGGCGAGCCGACCGCCGCCGGCGCGCATACCGGAGACGCCCAGCTGGTCGAGTTTGTCGCATACGTTGTCGAGTTTGCGGTTGAACTTGGTGATCGACCAGCCCAACCGGGCCGCGGCCTGCGCCGATGTCGGGATCGAACTGGCACCGGTGCCGTCGCGGCGCAGGATCTCCTCGGCGAGCACCACGATCAGCAGTTTCTGGCTCTCGGTGAGCATCGGTACGCCCTGGGTGGTGGTACCGCTGATGACCGCGGGCCCGGTGACCGCACCGACACTGGGCTGCGGGGTGTGCACACTGAGTTCGTAGGTGGTGGGACCGGCGGTGAACACGATCGTCGACACCCCGTACACCAGCGGCATCTGCGCCCCCGGCCCCAGCGTCGCGGTGAAACCGTCACCGGCGGACACACTCACCGACAGGTGCGTGCCGAGGTTGCTCAGCCACCACAACTCGTTCAGGTGGTACACGAGCAGGAACCGGCGATGCAGATACGGGTTGTCGTCGATGGTCAGGTCGGCCTCGCGGCCGATCGAGAACCGTGCCCCCATCCCCAGCGGGAACTGCTCCCCGCAGTATTCGACGACCGCGGTGCTCACACCGACGGGCCCTCGGCCGCTTCGGGTTGTGTTCCACCGTTCGGGCTCACCGCGGCCGCCGGATCGGCCGGGGCGTCGGTGTCCGTGGCGGCGGCGATGTTCGTATCGATGACGACGGCATCGGCACCGTCGGACGCCTGGGCGACGGCCACGACGACGACGGTGACGTTGTCGTGCGCGCCGAGCGCGTGCGCACCGGCGATCAACGTGGTGACCGCCTCCTGCGGTGAGGGCATATCGGCCAGAATCGCCTCGATCTCACCATCGGGCAGTTCACCGGTCAGACCGTCGGTGCACATCAACAGCACATCGCCCGCCACGGCGGGGAACGAGTAGAAGTCGGCCTCCGGTGCGATCATCCCGGCGCCCAGGGCCCGGGTTATCACGTTGCGGCGGGGGTCGGTGCGGGCCTGCTCGGCGGTGATGAACCCGGCGTCGACGAACTCCTGGACCTGCGAATGGTCGACCGTGACCTGTTCGAGCACCCCCTGGGCGTACCGGTAGGTGCGCGAATCGCCGATGTTGAGTACCAGCCAGTGCGGGCGGTCCTCGTGGGTGACCAGAACGACACCGGTGGCGGTGGTGCCCGCGCGCCGGTGCGCCCCCGGATCGATCTCGTCTATCTGCTGTTGCGCGGTGGACAGCAGATCGATCAGTGCGGTCTGCGTCTGAGTACGGTCACCACCGCACTCGACGTCGTCGAACGCGCGCAACGCCGTCTCGCTGGCGACCTCACCGCTCTCGTGCCCGCCCATTCCGTCGGCGACGAAATACTTACCCGGACGGACCGAGGCCGCATCCTCGTTGGACTCACGGACCCGGCCGACATCACTGTTGGCCGCCCAGCTCAGACTCAGCGGCCCGACGATGTCGGTTCCGCAGCGAGAGTCATCGCGAATGATCAGGTCCACTGAGTCTCCCTCGGATGCGCCCATCGTTGCGTTACCCGGCCCTACCAGCCGCGCTCGGCCAGTCGGTGCGGCTGCGGAATGTCGTCGACGTTGATACCGACCATCGCCTCACCCAGTCCGCGTGACACCTTGGCCAGCACATCGGGGTCGTCGTGGAAGGTGGTGGCCTGAACGATCGCCGCGGCCCGTTGCGCCGGGTTGCCGGATTTGAAGATACCCGATCCGACGAACACGCCCTCGGCACCGAGTTGCATCATCATGGCCGCGTCGGCCGGGGTGGCGATACCGCCCGCGGTGAACAGTGTCACCGGCAGCTTGCCGATCTCGGCGACCTCGGCGACCAACTCGTACGGGGCCTGCAACTCCTTGGCGGCCACGTACAGCTCGTCCTTGGGCAGCGTGGTGAGCCGACGGATCTCGTCGCGGATCTTGCGCATGTGAGTGGTGGCGTTGGAGACGTCACCGGTGCCGGCCTCGCCCTTGGAGCGGATCATCGCCGCACCTTCGGTGATCCGCCGCAACGCCTCACCAAGGTTGGTGGCACCACACACGAAGGGCACGGTGAACTGCCATTTGTCGATGTGGTTGGCATAGTCGGCGGGGGTGAGCACCTCCGACTCGTCGATGTAGTCGACGCCGAGGCTCTGCAGGATCTGGGCCTCCACGAAATGTCCGATGCGGGCCTTGGCCATCACCGGGATGCTGACCGCCTCGATGATGCCGTCGATCATGTCGGGGTCGCTCATGCGCGACACACCGCCCTGGGCCCGGATGTCGGCGGGTACACGCTCAAGCGCCATCACCGCGACGGCGCCCGCGTCCTCGGCGATCTTCGCCTGCTCGGCGGTGACCACGTCCATGATCACACCGCCCTTGAGCATTTCGGCCATTCCGCGTTTCACCCGGGCTGTGCCCTGGAACTGACTCACTGACTCTCCTGCTTCGATGTCGTCCACTGGCCCACGACCGACGATCCGGCCCGGTACGGGCCGGATCCGGTGGCCGCGCGTGCGTGCTGCTCGTCAAGTCTAGGCGAGGGATCGCCGGGAGCCACAGCGACCTACTCCCGTTGAACGAAACAGCGACCGGACGCACGGCCAAACCCTGTGGTACGTCAGCGTTCGATGATCTCGAAAAACTGCGGCAACGGCGCGGTCCCACCGAGATGCAGCAACCGCACCAGGCGACGCTCACCGAGGCTGCGCGTGTCGCGCACGGCGTCGTTGTAAAACCGGCGGGCCATCATCACCCGCGTCTCGGCGTCGGCGAGTTCGGCGACCAGCGCGGCCGGTCGGCCCCTGGCGTCGGTGCGCGCGAGCGCCGCCGACAGCGCGTTCTCGGCCGCCTCCCGGACACCGGCGTCGGCGCGTTCGGCATGGTCGGCCGCGGCGACGAGTTCGCCCGCCCGTTCGCGTTCGGACGCCGTCGCCCCCGGATCGTCGGCAATCCCGGCGGCCACCACCCGGGCCACCACCGCACGCCGCGAGAGCGCCGCCTCCAGCGCGCCACGGGCCAGGTCGACGCGGACGTTGAGCCGGTCGAGCCGGACCGCCGCCTTGTACGCCCACCATCCCGCCAGCGCCACGATCACCGTCACCACCGTGAGCGCGGCCGCGAGTGGTCCGGGAACGGTCACTCCCGAAATGTGCATGGGGTACGGACCCTTCAGTCGGAGATGATGACGGGTCCGGCGCCGACCGTCACCGTCTCGTACACCCGCAGGATCTGGTCGGCGACCCGCGACCAGTCGTAGCGCGCCGCCCGCACCCGGGCCCGCGCGACCAGTTCGGCGCGGGCGGTGTCGTCGCCGAGCAGTTCGATCACCGCGGTGGCCAGGCCCTCGGCCGACCCGGTGGGCACCAGGCGTCCGGCGCGGCCGTCGTCGAGCACCCGCCGGAACGCGTTGAGATCGCTGGCCACCACCGCCGCCCCCGCCGCCATCGCCTCCACCAGGACGATGCCGAAGCTTTCGCCGCCGAGGTTGGGCGCACAGTAAACATCCACCGAACGCAGCGCACGCGCCTTGGTGGCGTCGTCGACCTGACCGAGGAACACCAGATGATCGGCCAGCGATCCGGCCCGGCGGCGCAGTGCGCGCTCGTTGCCGCCGCCGACGACCAGCACCCGGACCTTCGGGAACCGCTCCACGATGGCCGGCAACGCCCGCATCAGGATGTCGACGCCCTTGCGCGGCTCGTCGTAGCGGCCCAGGAACAGGATCGAACCGCCCTCCCACGGGTAGCCGTCGAGGGGTTGGGCGTCGGCGAAACTCGACACGCTGATGCCGTTGGGGATCTCCACCGCGTCCGAGCCCAGCGATTCCATCTGCCAGCGCCGCGCCAGTTCCGAGACGGCGATCTTGCCGGCGATCCGCTCGTGGTAGGGCCGCAGGATGCCCTGAAAGACGGTCAGCCACAACGACCGCGTGGTGGCGGTGTGGAAGGTGGTCACGATCGGCCCGGAGGCCACCATCAGCGCCAGCATCGACGTCGACGGCGAATTGGGTTCGTGTACGTGCAGCACATCGAACTCGTTGTCGGCGATCCAGCGCCGCAACCGCATATAGCCCTGCGGGCTGAAGTTGACCCGCGACACCGACCCGTTGTAGGGAATGGCCAGAGCCGGGCCGACCGACACGACGTAGTCGGGCAGGCCGGTGGTGTCCGCCGACGGGGCCAGGACGCTGACCTGATGGCCGCGCCGACCGAACACCTCGGCCAGTTCCACCACATGTGCCTGTACTCCTCCGGGGACGTCGAAGGAGTACGGGCAGATCATCCCGATCTTCACCGCGATGTCCGCAACGGGTGAGCCGATGGTGCGGATACCTTATGGACAGTCAATGCGGGGTGGACGATCAAAGCAGGGTCGTTCATCGGCTCAGGTTCCTTCGATCCGGGCCCGGCGCTCGTCCGACCAGTCGGATTCCCACAGCGGCTGCAGCATATGCCAGTCGGTGGGATGCGCGGCGATGTTGCGCTGGTAGGCGTCGGCGAGCAGTTGTGTGGTGGCCTCCACTCCGCCCGAGGTGTCGATGGCGGGTCCACAACTCACGTGTGAGGTGACACCGTCACCGAACCAATGGTGACCCACCTTGAGGGCTGCGCCGGTGTCGATGGCGAGCCGGACCGGGCCGGCCGGCATCCGCGTCTTCTCACCGAAGAACTCGACCTCGACACCATGTTCGGCGAGATCTCGCTCACCGAGCAGACAGATGATGCCCCCGGCCCGCAGGCGCTCGGCGAGCATGGTGAACGGTGGTTGTTCGCCGCCGGAGAGTGGGAAGATCTCGAAGCCCAGGGATTCGCGGTAGTCGACGAACCTGCGGAAGAGCGACTCGGGTCTGAGTCGCTCGGCGACGGTTGCGAACTGTCCGTAATGCCGCACCAGCCACACCCCGGCCATGTCCCAGTTCCCCGAATGCGGCAGCGCGATCACCACGCCCTTGCCGCGGCCGACGTCCTCGGCGAGCCAGGCCTGATCGTCCTCGGGCATGGTGACCGAGGCGGCCGCGGCTGCCGGATCCATCGAGGGCAACCGGAACGCCTCGTACCAGTATCGCGCGTAGGAGCGGACCGCCGCCTCGACCGTCTCGGCGGGAACCTGCGCAGCAGGCACACCCAGCACGCGGGCCAGGTTGCGCCGCAGCTGATCGGGTCCGCCGCCGTGCCGCCCGGCCCATCCGCCGCCTATGTCGAACAGGGAGCGGGCCAGTGAATCGGGGGCGTACCGCACCGCCGACCAGCCCAGTCGGTAACCGAGATCGGTCAGCCGTTCGGCCGGGGACACCTTGGGGGCCGAGGTCATGGCGTGCTCCCCGGAACGCCGCCGTCGTCCGCGTCGTCCACGGCGTCCTTTGTGACGATGGGAATCAGATCTCGTGCGCCGGGCGAGGACGCGATGGAATGCATCCGCTGCACCACAGTGATGATGCTGCCCGCGGCCAGCAGCCACATGGCGACGTGAATGGCCCACCAGATTCCCAGACCGGTTAACCCGGAACCGACGAGCACGATGATGAGCCGGTCCGGGCGTTCGATCAGACCGCCGTCGCCGTACAGACCCGATGCTTCGGCGCGTGCCTTGGCGTAGGAGATGACCTGCGAGGTGACCAGACAGATCAACGTCGCCACGAACAGCAGCCGGTGCGGCTCCTCCACGATGCACCACCAGGCCAGACCAGCGAAGATCGCGCCGTCGGCGATCCGATCGCAGGTGGCGTCGAGCACCGCCCCGAACCGGGTACCGCCCCCGTTGGCGCGGGCCATCGCGCCGTCGAGCATGTCGAACATGACGAACAGCCAGATGACCAGCGTGCCGACGAACAGATGGCCCATCGGAAACAGGGTCACCGCGGCGGCGATCGTGGCGACAGTGCCCAGGACGGTCATGATGTCGGGGGTGAGCCCGGTGGTCAGCAATGCCTTGCCGATAGGGGCGGTGACCTTCGACACCGATGCTCTGCCCAGGATGCTCAGCATCAGACGGTCTCCGCCTCGGAGCCCGGCCACAGTTCGCGCCACTTGTCGGCGAGCAGAGCGCGGGTGTCGCGCAACAGCTGCGGGATCACCTTGGCGTCGCCGACGACGGTGATGAAATTCGCATCGCCCACCCAGCGCGGCACGATGTGCTGATGCAGGTGTTCGGCCAGCGAACCGCCCGCCGCGTAGCCGAGGTTGAGTCCGACGTTGAACGCATTGGGGTTGGACACGGCCTTGATGGTGCGGATGGTGTGCTGGGTGAACGCCATCAGCTCCGCCGACTCCTGGGCGGTCAGGGCTTCGAGGTCGGCGACCTGCCGGTACGGCACCACCATCGTGTGCCCGGCGTTGTAGGGGTACAGGTTGAGCACCGCGTACACCGATTTTCCGCGCGCCAGGATCAGGCCCTCCTCATCGGACATCGTGGGGATGTCGAGGAACGGGTGGCCCGTCTTGGACGTCGAGCGGGGCTCTGCGGTGATGTAGGTCATCCGGTGCGGGGTCCACAGACGCTGCAACCGGTCGATGTCGCCGGTGCCCACATCCCGGATCTCCCCTGGCGACTCGGTCATGGCGTCGCCGCCTGCTCCACCGCGGCGGAGTCGTCGAACAACGAGGCCGTCGGGGATTCGTTGCGCCGGGCGGACACCCAGTCGGCGATCAGCGTGACCGCCTTGTCCACGGGCACACCGTTGACCTGGCTACCGTCACGGAACCGGAAGCTGACCGCCCCCGCCTCTACGTCGCGTTCTCCGGCGAGCAGCATGAACGGCACCTTACCGGTGGTGTGCGTGCGGATCTTCTTTTGCATCCGGTCATCGGAATAGTCGACCTCGGCTCGGATGTCGCGCGCCTTGAGTTGTCCGATCACACCGTCGAGGTGGTCGGCGAAGGCCTCTGCGACCGGGATGCCGACCACTTGCACCGGCGACAGCCATGCCGGGAAGGCGCCCGCGTAGTGCTCGGTGAGCACACCGAAGAACCGCTCGATGGACCCGAACAGCGCCCGGTGGATCATCACCGGACGATGCTTGGCGCCGTCGTTGCCGGTGTAGTCGAGTTCGAACCGGTCCGGCAGCATCAGGTCGACCTGGATGGTCGACATCTGCCAGGTGCGCCCGATCGCGTCACGGGCCTGCACCGAGATCTTGGGTGCGTAGAACGCCGCGCCCCCGGGATCGTCGACGAGGTCGAGGCCGAAGCTCGAGGCCGCCTCCCGTAGCACCTCGGTGGCCTCCTCCCATGCCTCGTCGGAACCGATCGATTTGTCGGGGTTGCGGGTGGACAGCTCGAGGTAGAAGTCGTCGAGGCCGTAGTCGCGCAGCAGGTCGAGCACGAATTGCAGCAGCGAACGCACCTCCTCACCCATCTGCTCGCGGGTGCAGTAGATGTGGGCGTCGTCCTGGGTGAAGCCGCGGGCACGGGTCAGCCCGTGCACCACGCCCGACTTCTCGTAGCGGTAGACGGTGCCGAACTCGAACAGCCGCAGCGGCAGTTCGCGATAGGACCGGCCGCGGGAGCGGAAGATCAGGTTGTGCATCGGGCAGTTCATCGGCTTGAGGTAGTAGTCGATGGCCGGTCGGCGCAGGGTGCCGTCGCCGTCGCGTTCCTCGTCGAGTTGCATCGGCGGGTACATGCCGTCGGCGTACCAGTCCAGGTGCCCGGACAGCTTGAACAGGTCGCCCTTGGTGGCGTGCGGGGTGTAAACGAATTCGTAGCCCGCCTGCGCATGCCGCAGCCGCGAGTAGTCCTCCAGTTCCTTGCGGATGATGCCACCCTTGGGGTGGAACACCGGCAGGCCCGAACCGATTTCGTCGGGGAAACTGAACAGGTCCAGTTCGGTGCCGAGCCTGCGGTGATCACGCTTTTCGGCCTCGGCCAGCCGTTCGAGGTGGAGGTCCTGGGCCTCCTTGGACTCCCAGGCGGTGCCGTAGACGCGCTGCAGGCCGGCGTTGGCCTGATCGCCACGCCAGTAGGCGGCCGAGCTGCGGGTCAACTTGAACGCGGCGATGTATTTGGTGGTGGGCACGTGCGGGCCCCGGCACAGGTCGCACCACTCTCGGTCTCCGGTGCGCGGGTTGAGGTTGTCGTAGACGGTGAGTTCGGCGCCGCCGACCTCCATGACCTCCGAGTCGTCGGCGGCACCCTTGTCGTCGATCAGTTCGAGCTTGTACGGTTCGGCGGCCAGTTCGGCGCGCGCCTCGTCCTTGGACGCGTAGACACGACGGGAGAAGCGCTGCCCCGATTTGATGATCTGCTTCATCTTCTTCTCCAAGGTCACCAGATCCTCGGGGGTGAAGGGTTCGGCGACGTCGAAGTCGTAGTAGAAGCCGTCGGTGATGGGCGGCCCGATTCCGAGCCGGGCGTCGGGGAACACGTCCTGCACGGCCTGCGCCAGGATGTGCGCGCAGGAGTGCCGGATGACCTTGCGCCCGTCATCGGTGTTGGCGGCCACCGGTTCGACGTCGGTGTCCTCCTCTGGTGCCCACGACAGATCCTTGAGCTCGCCGTGGGAATCACGGACGACGACGACGGCCTCGGGCCCCTTGTTGGGCAGGTCGTGCTCGCGGAGCGCGGTACCCGCGGTGGTCCCAGCTGGCACACGGATCGTGGCGGGGCTGGTCACCAGAACATCATCGGGCACGGCGGATTCTCCTTGATCAGGGAAACGGCGGGTTTACCCCGTGATCGTATCGTGGTGGCCGCACGCGCTTGTCAGTCCGCACCCGGCGGGACGATGACGTGTCGGCGAATCCTCACCCGGAGGCCGGACTGGCCAGCCATCGGTAGTCCACATCGAACCAATCCGCCGCGGTGTAGAGCACCCCCAATCACCCACAGCGCACCCAGCACGACGGCGCGGGTCGCCGGTGCGAACGCACCTTGTACCGACCCGGGCGAACTGTTCGGGTCGGGGCGTCGCCGGTGTCCGCGGCACATCCCGTCTCATATTCCCGCAATCAGTCTCGTATTCCCACAATCGACCGTCTCGGTATCTAAACAGAGTCGCAATATGCATCTCTACTGTATCGAAATGCCGTATCGAAATAATTGCCTGGTCGCACTCGGTGCACTAAGGATTACCCAGGCCCTACGAGGGCCTCCCCCGGTTTAAATACGCGACTTTCTCACTCTTATGAGATAGTCTCAGTACTATGGCAATCGATGATTCCGGCTCGCCGCCCGGCGAATTGCTCGGGTACGCGCGGGCGAGCACCGGACGGCTCGACGACGACGAGCAGTTCGAGACGCTGACCGCCGCCGGGGTCAGTGGCTTCCGCGTGTACAGCGACGTCCACACCCCGGGCTCCCCGGCGCCGCACCGATCCGGCCTGGCCGCCCTGCTCGACTACGCGCGCACCGGCGACACCGTCGTCGTCGCCAGTATCGACAGGCTCGGCGCCACCCCCGACGACGTGATGCGCACAGTACGCACACTGCTCGAGCGGGGCCTGCGTCTGCGGTCGGTCCGGGAAGGTCTCGACACCGCGGACCCCACCGGACGGACGATCGTCGCGATCCTCGCATCGCTGGCAAACCTCGGTGACGAGGCCGAGACGCGTGCTTGCGCCCCTCCCCCGCAGGACCGGCGCGAATTCGTCACCCCGCATCGGCCTGTCGCCACCCGCGACGGATCCGTCGGGCGACCGCGGGTACTCGACGCCGAACAGATCGAGATCGCCCGGCGCCGCCGCGCACTCGGTGAGCGGGTGCCGACGATCGCCGAGTCCCTCGGCGTCAGCCGCGCCACCCTGTACCGGACCCTGGCCCAGGACGACCAGGCCGGAGTCGGCCAGACCGGAGGGACCGGAGCCGATCACACACACAACGATCAGCCGCACGCCGATCGGACTGGGGAGGGCGACCGGTGAACTCCTCCGATCCGACCCACCACCACTTCCCCGGTCATACCCCTTCCCCTGGCGATGTGATGGACAACACCCTCGATCTCGATGAATTCCGTCGGGGTTTCACCGACGCCGTCGACTACCTCTCATCACTGCCCGGGACGTGGGCGTGCCATCACGCGTCGTCGATTCTGGAACAGCCTGCGTCGGAAGTGTGTGGCCCCAGCCATGCCCGCGGCTATCGGGCCGCGCTGTTCGGGTATCTGCGCGGGGGCCCGCTCTACGATGTCGCGGCGACGGTCACCGGCCCCGTGGGGGATGCGGTGCCCGCACTCGGCCCCGTCTGACGGCACCGCGTTCGGGGCCGCGTTCGGGGCCGATTGTCACACCCCTGGTGCATACTGTCCGGCCATGAACCTGCGTTCGGCCACCCCCGACAATCCGCTCCCCGACGCCGCCGCGCTGGCGCCGCTCACCCGGGCGGGCATCGACCGGCCGACGATGCCCGAAGGCTACGGAGTCGAGAACGCCACCATCGTCCTGGACTGGGCGACGGTGCTGGGCAAACTCGCCGCCGCCACGCACTACTGGCTGGGTTCGGTTCGGCCGGACGGCACCCCGCACACCGTCCCCCGATGGGGTGTATGGCTCGACGATCGCTTTTTCTACGACGGCGCCCCCACCACCGTGCACACCCGCAACGTGGAGGCCAATCCGGCGTGCACCCTCACGCTGGAGAGCGGCACCGACGTGGTGATCGTCGAGGGCACCTCGATCGCGGTGCGCGCACTCGCAGACGGATTCGGGCAGCGCCTGGCGACGGCCTTCGGCAAATATCACGACCTCGACTATCGGCCCGGCCCGGACTCCTGGGAGTCCCCCACCGACGGTGGTGGTCTGCGCGCGATCACCCCGCACCGCGTGATGGCGTGGTCGAGGTTCCCCGACGACTGCACCCGCTTCCGGTTCACCTGACCACAGCGGTCACCGCCGCGACCGGCACAGCGGCGCACCACGTCCTCGCTGTCGGGTTCGACGATGGTGAGGTCGCCGCTCCCGGTGTGTGCGCCTAGCGGCGTGGCACCAGTGGCCGGTGACCGCCCGCGCAACGGAATCAGAGCACGCGAGCACAAGCCGATCGGGATCACGTGCGCCGAACGGCAGCCGGAGTTTGCCGAACGACGCGTCGAGGATGCCGCCGCCGGAGTCTTCGCTGGTGCTCATGCCGGCAAGCATGGCCGCCCACGGTCATCGTCGCAATACGGCGCACCGCCGCGTCGGCGAAATCGTCGGGGCCGGGTTCGGCGCGGGCCGGGTTCGGCGCGGGCCGAGCTCATCGGGAGGTGAACGTTCCGTCGATCTGAGCTGCGACGGCCTTGCTCAGCTCGAAGCCCGCCGCCAGGTCACCCCAGCGAGGCAGCATCGCCGCCACCCGCGGCATAGTCGCCACATCCGCCGGGTCGACGTCCTGGTACCAGGACCGTTCGCCGCCGCGACGGGCTGCGACCACCCCGTCCCAGTTGATCTGTGCGATCACCAGGTACCAGACGGCCCGCCACAGGTCCAGGCACGTCTGGTCGTCGGCGCCGAGTTCAGCGGCCGCGGTGAAGAACCGATCGACAATGGCGAGTGCCGGAATACCGGTGACCGTGCCCTGGCGCAGGATGTCGACGATCCACGGGACCTCGGAGAGCCGTTCGTACATGTCCATCGCGACGGCGATCATCCGTTCCCGCGGGGGGCCCTGCGGGTCGAGGAAATCCATCCGCGCCGCGACCTCCGACATCGCCAGGGCAAGCAGTGTCGACTTGTTGGGGACGTAGTGGTAGAGCGTCATCGGTTTGGAATCGAGCACCTCGGCGAGTCGGCGCATGCTCAGCCCCGCGGCACCCTCGTGTTCGAGCAGACTCACCGCGGCGTCGACGATGCGAGTCCGGTTCAGCGAAGCGGAGTTGGTCACCTGTCCATCTTGACCGATGAATCGACGGCGTGCCCGGTTTCGCCCCTTCACAAGTCACGCGCGTCGGCGTACGTTCGTACGCGTACGAACTTCTGGCGCGTACGAACTTCTGGCGCACGTAATCGTTGACCGTGAGGACACCTGGCCAATGCCGCAACCCACCCACCCCGCCGATACCGCCCCACCATCGGGCCCCTCCCAACGGTCGACCGGGATGCTGATCGCGACGGTATTCATCCTGCAGTTCCTGGTAGCGCTCGATATGTCGCTGGTCAATATCGCCCTCCCCGACATCCGCACCGATCTCGGCTTCAGCGAGAGCGGCCTGCAATGGGTGGTGAGCGCCTACCTTCTCAGCTTCGCCGGGTTCCTGCTGGTCGGCGGACGTCTCGGTGACCTGTGGGGCCGACGCCGGATCATCCTGACCGGTCTGACCGGCTTCGCCGTCGCCAGCATCGCCGGTGGCCTCGCCACGGGTCCGGCACTGTTGATCGCCGCCCGGGTGGCACAGGGCCTGGCCGGTGCGCTGCTCGCACCCGCCGCCCTCGCCCTCGTCGCCACCATTGCCGACGACCGTTCGCGTGCCAGGGCGATGGGTGTGTGGGGCGGTGCCGGCGCCGCGGGCGGTGCGGTCGGGGTGGTGGCCAGCGGCCTGCTCACCGACTGGTTCGACTGGCGGGCGGTGATGCTCGTGAACGTTCCCATAGTGCTGATCGCGCTGGTCACCGCAGTGGTGAGCGTGCATGACGGCGAACGCGGACACGGGCGGATCGACCTCCTCGGTGGCATTCTGGTGACCGGTGGTCTGGCAGTGCTCGTCTACGCCGTGACCGCGGCCGGCGACCACGGTTGGGGCTCGGCCCATACCCTGGTCGGCTTCGGCGCGGCCCTGATCCTGTTGACCGGATTCGGGTTCACCGAGTGGCGCGGCGACCACCCGATGATGCCGATCCGGGTACTGGCCACCCGAAGTATCCTGGGTGCCAACGTGTTCGGCTTCATGTTGGCCGCCGGGCAACTGGCGGCGTTCTACTTCTGTTCGCTCTATGTGCAGACCGTGTGGGGCACCGACCCCGACCTCGCGGGCGTGTTGTTCCTGCCGTTCTGCTTCTTCGTGGTCCTCGGCATCGCCATCGCGACCAAGGTGGTGAAGGTGTTCGGACCACGCAACACGATCACCGTGCTCGGACTGGTCGGCGCGCTCGGACTGGCGTTGTTCGCGCGTCTCCCGGATGACTTCGACTTCTGGCTGGGGATCTTCCTGCCGTCGATGGTCGCCGCCACGGGTATCGGCGGGTCGATGATGCTGGTCGGTGTGGCCGGGACCAGCGGTGTCGACCCCTCCGACGCCGGTGTCGCCTCCGGTGTGCTGAACAGTTCACGCCAGCTCGGCGGCACCATCGGCCTTGCTGTGCTCGTCACGATTGCCGCCCAATACACCGACGTCGCAACCGGATTACGGGCCGGTCTGGGAATCGGCGCGCTGTTCCTGGTTGCCGGCTCTGTGGCCGCCTGGTTGATCCTGCCGCGCACCGGCGCATCCGGCCGGACGGACGATCCGGCGGCAACACCGTCCTGAGCCGGAGTGCTCTCACCGGCAACACCCAACACCCGCGACACCGGTCACCGCGGCACCGATCGTCGTTCCCGTCGGGCAGATGTTCAGATGCGGCCGACGAGGACGTCAGCGTGGATTGGCGGCAAAGAACTGCCAG